>Ga0114970_10003783_pt1 | contig 11057 bp, 6 predicted proteins | sample M_140205_XF_Meta_FD_87030 | JGI IMG/M metagenome (GOLD analysis project Ga0114970, IMG submission 87030) | Freshwater microbial communities from Lake Montjoie, Canada to study carbon cycling - M_140205_XF_MetaG | ecosystem: Environmental > Aquatic > Freshwater > Lake | place: Lake Montjoie... | reverse complement strand
TAGAACTAAAGAACAAGCAAAAGTTAAAGCAGAAGGGATATTGGCGCAAGCATTAGCAAATCCAGGAATGTTCCAAATAGTAGCATTTACAAATTCTGAAGATCCTTCAGTTCAACAAAATGGTGGTGACATGGGTTACATTTCAAGTGATGCGAACTTTGCTAAAGGGTATAAAGATTTCGTATTCTCTAATCCTGTTGGAAAAATTGGGTTGGCTGAAACTGAATTTGGGTATCATATTATTAATGTAACTGACAAGCAAGATGCCGTTCGATTGGCAACAGTGGCTCAAAAAATCGAACCTTCTGAAGCTACAACAGATAAAATTTACACGAAAGCGGTAAAATTTGAAATGGATGCAACTGAAGGGGATTTTGATAAAGTAGCTAAAGCTGCAAAACTTCAAACCAATCCTTCTATTAAAGTAAAAATAATGGACGAAACTTTTGGAATCCTTGGAAACCAAAGACAAATTGTTCGTTGGGCTTTTGATAAAGAAACTAACATTGGAGATGTAAAAAGATTTGAAGTGCCTAATGTTGGAAATGTAATTGCAAAAGTAAAAGCAGTATTTGAAGCGGGTTTAACTCCAATTGCTGATGCAAGACCAATGGTAGAGCCAATCTTGAAAAATAAGAAAAAAGCAGAAATGATCAAAGCTAAAATGAAGGGTGCTACTTTAGAAGCTATTGCAAATGCAAATAAAACTCAAGTAAAACCAGCGGCTGATGTAACTCTTGAAAATCCAACTTTACCAGGTGTTGGTCAAGAAGCAAAAGTAGTAGGAATAGCTTTTGCATTAAAAGGAAACTCAATTTCTGCACCAATTGAAGGTAACTTAGGAGTTTATGTGGTGAAAACTAAAACGGTATTTACTGCACCTGCTATTAAAAGTTATAAAGATTATGTAGCTAAATTAAATTCTCAAAATGCTTCAGCTTCAGGAAGAATTATTCCTGCTTTGAAAGTTGATGCTAAAATTGAAGATAATAGATCACAATTCAATTACTAGAAATAGTTTGAAATTATAAAAAAACCCGTCAATTTATTGACGGGTTTTTTGTTGCTTTAAACTGAAATTATAGTATCATATCTTTATAGTAAACGAAAGTTTCAAAACCTTTATTTTCAAAATAGGAGGTTGGATTTTCATTGGAAACGACCAAAACAAAATCACCACCCCATGCCCCTAGACTTTTTATTGAACCATCAAAATCAGAGAATAAATTTTCTTTTACCGTTGGAAGTTCTAAAACTTCACTCATTATATTTTCATGCTTTTGAAGCAATTCTTGAAATTTTTCTAAAGAAGTTACTTCGGCAATTTCAATTGTAATTTTGTTGATTTCGGGAAAAATGGCACTCAAATTATTTTGTTTTTTATAATACGACGCAATTGCAGATTTGCTACTTTGCTTTTGATTCAAATAAACAAAATATAAATTATTAGAAAAAGCAGGATTGAAATTCACTATTTCAACTTCGGGTTTTCCATCAATTATTTGATAAAATATAGGAGAATCATTTTGAGCGCACGCAATATCATAACCACTACCGCCAAAACTGTTTTTAAGCAGCTCAAAAGCATTAATTTTCAACCATTGCGCAATATTATTTATTAAAGTCGAAGAGGTTCCTAAACCCCAAAATTTCGGAAAGGAAAGTTTTGTTGAAATAGAATAACCTTCAGACGAATTTAGAAACTTTGGATTTAATAAAAAAGCTTCATGCAAAATCTTAATTAATGTTTCTCTTTCCGATTCATTATCATTATTAAAATCAATAATCTCCTTGAAGGATATAGTTTCTTCAAACCACAAACTATTGTCTTTGTCAAAACTTGTCCAATATATTTCTTGATTTTCACCAGAATTAACTGTTAAATATTGCCCGTATTTTGTTGGCAATGCCAATGCTTTTGCTCCGTCAAGAACTAAATATTCGCCTGTGATTAAGAGTTTTCCGTTACTGTAAAATGTTTTTTCCATTTTTGTCAATGCGAGGAATGAAGCAATCTATTTTCTTAATTTTTCAATAAATTCAACTGCGGCAGAATGAGAAACTAAAGTATCTTTGAAATGATGTTTTATCAAAACCCGTTCTTCATCAGTAACCTGATATTGATTTAATATATTGTTGAGGTGCATTTTCATATGCCCTTCTTGAATTCCTGTAGTAGTTAACGAACGTAAAGCGGCAAAATTTTGTGCTAATCCAGCAACGGCAACCACTTCCATAAGTTCCTTCGCAGATGGTTTTTCTAGCATTTCTAATGACAACTTCACCATTGGATGAAGAGAGGTTAAACCGCCAACTGTTCCTAAAGCCAAAGGAATTTCTATCCAAAAACTAAAAATTTCATCTTCAATTTTAGCATGGGACAAACTAGAATACTGTCCGTTTCTAGAAGCATAGGCGTGAATACCTGCTTCAACAGCGCGAAAATCATTTCCTGTTGCCAAAACTACCGCATCAACACCGTTCATAATTCCTTTATTGTGAGTTACCGCTCTAAACGGTTCTACTTCTGCAATTTGAACCGCTTGAACAAATTTTTCGGCGAAAACTACCGGGTTTTCAATATTTTTATCTGCTAATTCGGCTACTTTACAAGAAACTTCTGCACGAACGATGCAATTGGGAACGTAATTCGACAAAATACTCATTACGACTTCAATATTTTTTTCGCTTTCAGAGAAATTAAAATAGGAATTAGCTTCTTCTTTCAGTGTTTTTGCAAATTGTTCTAAACACGAATTTATAAAGTTGGCGCCCATGGAATCTTTAGTCTCAAATGTGGCATGCAATTGATAATAATTTGGAATTAGATTGGTTTTATTTCTGAGCTCAATGGACAAAATTCCACCGCCTCGTTTTTGCATATTTTTGGTTACACTCTCGGTAGCCTCATAAAATTTATGATTAATTTCCTTGAAGAAATTTTCCAATTTTACTAAGTCGCCGTTGAATATAAAATGAACTTGACCAATTTTTTCTGTATTCAAAACCGTAGCTTTAAATCCGCCACGAGTAGCCCAATATTTTGCCGATTTAGAAGCTGCGGCTACAACCGAACTTTCTTCAATTGCCATGGGTATCGTTTTGTATTTTCCATTAATAAGAAAATTGGGTGCAACGCCCAAAGGCAAATAAAAATTCGTGATTGTATTTTCAATGAATTCGTCATGCAGTTGTTGGATTTTTGAATCCGAATTCCAATATTTTTTTATAATAGAAATAGCTTCATTCGAATCAGAAAAATAGGTGTTTGCAATCCAATTTATCTTCTCTTCTTTTGATAATTTTGAAAATCCAGCAATGGCATTATTCATTTATGTAAATTATTAATTCATGCAAATATACATTTTCATCAATTCTAATAAAATAACTTCCCTATGAAATTACATTTTAAGAAAAAAAAGGTGTTAATTTGATAAATTTTCACTAAAATTGAATGTTTTTTAAAAATCCCACTTATGAAATTTATTTACAAATTATCTTTATTATTCGTATTCGTCTCTTTTTCAGTTTTGGCCCAACAAAAAATAACTATTGAGTCGATTTATTCAGGTGCTTTTCGAGCTAAAGGAATGGATGATTTACAAGCATTAAAAAATACAAATCAATATACTGTTTTGAATTTTGATCGTACTTCAAGAAGTTTACAAATTGACCTTTATGATTTTGCCACACTAAAAAAAATTTCTACTTTAATCGATTCAAAAGACCATCAATTACTTGAAGGTATTGACAGTTATACTTTTAGTTCAGATGAAAAAACAATTTTAATTGCTACTAATTCAGATCAAATTTTTCGCCATTCATTTGTAGCCAATTACTTCTTATATGTTATAGCTACTAAAAAATTAACCCCATTATTTGATTTTAAAATTCAAGAACCTACTTTTTCCCCTGATGGAACTAAAATTGCTTTTGCAAAAGAAAACAACCTATTCATTTATGATATCGCTTCGAAATCAACGGAGCAAATTACATCAGACGGAGTTAGAAATTCAATTATTAATGGAATTACAGACTGGGTTTACGAAGAAGAGTTTGCATTTGTAAGAGCATTCGATTGGAGTGGCGACAGTAAAAAATTGGCTTACATTCGTTTTGATGAAAGTCAAGTTCCTGAATTTTCAATGTCGATGTTTCAGAAAGATTTATATCCAACAATTGAAACGTTTAAATATCCAAAGGCGGGCGAAAAAAATTCGGAAGTTTCCTTACATATTTATGATGTCGCTAAAGGAAATATTAAAAATGTCGACTTAAAAAATTATTCCGATTTTTATATCGCAAGAATGAAATGGACAAATGACAGTAATGTGCTGTGTGCTCAAATATTAAATCGCCATCAGGATAATTTAGATTTACTTTTTGTAGACGGAACTTCTGGAACTGCAAAAGTGGTGTTGAATGAAAAGGACAAAGCTTATGTTGATGTAACGGACAATTTGACATTTTTGAAAGACAACAGTTTCATTTGGACTAGTGAAAAAGATGGTTTCAATCATATTTATGTTTATGATAAAAATGGGAAGCTAAAAAATCAAGTTACAAAAGGAAATTGGGAAGTAACGAATTACTATGGTTTTGATGAAAAAAACCAAACTGTTTTTTATCAATCTGTAGAAAACGGTTCTATTAATAGAGACGTTTATAGAATTGGATTAAATGGAAAAAACAAAGTAAGATTGTCTGCCAACACCGGTACGAATAACGCTACGTTTAGTCCTAATTTTGAATATTTTATTTCAACCTTTTCAAGTGCTTCTCAGCCATCTAAATATACTTTAAATGATGCCAAAAACGGAAAAGAAATTCAAGTTATTGAAAACAATGAAGCATTAGCAAATAAAATCAAATCTTATAATTTACCTTCAAAAGAGTTTTTTGTATTGAAAACGGAAAAAGGAAACGAACTAAACGCATGGATTTTAAAACCTAAAGATTTTGATCCTTCCAAAAAATACCCCGTATTTATGTATCAATATTCAGGTCCAGGATCGCAACAAGTGAATAACGATTGGAACGGAACAGACGATTATTGGTTTATGATGTTAACCCAACAAGGCTATATTGTAGCTTGTGTTGACGGACGTGGAACAGGATTTAAAGGTGCTGAATTCAAAAAAGTAACCCAAAAAGAACTAGGAAAATACGAAGTGGAAGACCAAATTGATGCCGCCAAAGTAATTGGAAATTATCCTTTTGTAGATAAAACAAGAATCGGTATATTTGGCTGGTCGTACGGTGGTTTTATGGCTTCCAACTGTATAATGAAAGGGAATGATGTATTTAAAATGGCAATTGCCGTTGCTCCAGTTACCAATTGGAGATTTTACGATAGCATTTATACCGAAAGATATATGCAAACTCCTGCGGAAAATGCAAGTGGATACGATGAAAATTCGCCAATTAACCATGTAGATAAATTGAAAGGAAAATTTCTTTTAATTCATGGTTCCGGAGACGATAACGTTCATGTTCAGAATTCTATGCAAATGATGGAAGCATTAATACAAGCCAATAAACAATTCGATTCCCAAATTTATCCGGATAACAATCATGGTATTTATGGTGGAAAGACTAGAATTCAATTGTATAATAAAATGACTAATTTTATTTTCAATAATTTATAGGAGTATATTTAAACTAATAATAATCAATCAAATTAACTAAAAACTAAATTAACAAATAACAAAAAAATGAGTGAAACAGCAGTAAAAACAGGACATCCAAAAGGACTTTGGGTATTATTTGGAACAGAAATGTGGGAACGTTTCAATTTCTACGGAATGCGAGCCATCTTAACCTTGTTCTTAGTAAATTCATTGATGATGAAAGAAGAAGAAGCGTCATTAATTTATGGTGGATTTTTAGGGCTTTGTTATTTAACACCAATGTTAGGTGGATTTATTGCCGATCGATTCTTTGGAAATAGAAATTGTATTTTACTGGGAGGTTTGATGATGGCGATTGGACAATTTTTATTGTTTACAAGCGCAAGTGTGTTTGGAACAAATTTATCTTTGGCTAATACGTTAATGTGGTCAGCATTAGGAATTATCATTTTTGGAAATGGATTCTTTAAACCAAATATTTCTTCAATGGTAGGAAGTTTATATCCAAAACAAGAAAAAACAAAGCTAGATACTGCTTTTACTATTTTCTATATGGGGATTAACTTAGGAGCTTTCTTAGGGCAAACTATATGTCCTTATTTAGGTGATGAAGTAGTAAATGGAGTTCAAAATGTTCACGCTTTTAAATGGGGTTTCTTAGCCGCTTCAATTGCAATGCTAATAGGTACTTTAGTATTTTATGTATTAAAAAATAAATATGTAGTTACTCCAGAAGGAAAACCTCTTGGTGGATTACCAAAATATAATGACACTGCAGATTATGAAGAAGGCGAGTCACAAAGCGCTGTTTTTTCAACTAAATCTTTGATAGGTGCTGTAGTTGCTTTTGTAATATTGTTTTTTGCTTTTAGATTTCTATTAGATGGAGATAATTTTATTAAAACCATAATCTATCCAATTATTTATGCAAGTGGATTGACATTAGCTGGATTGATTGTTTCTGATAGTTCGTTGACTAAAGTGGAGAGAGATAGAATTTTTGTAATTTATATAGTTGGATTTTTTATTATATTTTTCTGGGCCGCTTTCGAACAAGCAGGTTCTTCTTTAACCTTTATAGCAGCAAATCAAACCGATCGAACTTTTATGTTTGGATGGCAAATGCCAGCTTCTATGGTTCAAGTTTTTAACGGAATTTTCGTTTTTGGTTTTGCATTACCATTCAGTATTTTATGGGATAAATTAAGAGCTAACGGAAGAGAGCCATTGTCTACAGTGAAACAATCAATCGGATTGGGATTAATTGCTTTGAGTTATTTTATTATCGCTTACAACGTAAAAGATCTAGGAAATAGCGGATTATTAGCTATCAAATGGTTAATTCTTTTATATTTAATTCAAACATTTGCTGAATTGTGTTTATCACCAATCGGATTGTCATTGGTAGGAAAATTATCACCTAAACGTTTCGCTTCATTATTATTTGGAGTTTTCTTTTTGTCAAATGCTGCAGGTTATGCTTTGTCTGGAACTTTAGGTTCAATTATGCCAGCAACAGGAGATAAATTTTTGAAAGCTGAAAAACTAGGAATCGATTTACAAGGTGTTTTAGATAAAACAATAACTCCAACAACGGAACAATTGTCAATATTAGAAGTAAATCAAATTAGTCCAACTAACCCCGTATTTGCTGGTTTTGAAATTCATAATTTATTTGAATTCTTCATGGTATTCGTAGTTTTAACAGGAGTTGCTGCATTGATTTTATTTGCTTTAACACCAGTAATTAAAAAGATGATGCACGGCATTAGATAATAATAAAAAATATTTTTATATCTTTCAAACCTACAAGAAACCCTTGTAGGTTTGTTTTTTTAAATCAAAAATTATGTGGAAAAGTCATCCTAAAGCATTGCCTTACTTATTTTTATCTGAAATGTGGGAACGTTTTGGGTATTATTTAATGATCGGAATTTTTACTTTGTATCTTAAAGATGTCGAAGCTGGTTTCGCTATGACAGAAAAAGAAGCTTCCGATTTGTACGGAACTTTTATTGCGTTGGTTTTTTTAACCCCTTTCATTGGCGGATTAATTGCCGACCGATATCTTGGTTATAAAAAATCAATAGTAATTGGTGGAATAATGATGGGTGCTGGTTATTTTATGATGGGAATTCATAGTTTGCCTATGTTATATCTTGCCATGACTTTAGTAATCGTTGGAAACGGTTTTTTTAAACCGAATATCTCTACTTTATTAGGTAATTTCTACAACGAAGACCAATACAAAGAAAAGAAAGATGAAGGATACAACATTTTTTACATGGGAATAAATGTTGGTGCTTTCATTTGCAACTTTTTTGGTGCTGCTTTACAAATTTTACTCGGTTGGCAATATGCTTTCATGGCAGCAGGTCTAGGTATGTTTATTGGCGTTATTGTTTTTCTTTTAGGAACAAAACATTATGGCGATAAAACAGATAAAAAAGGAATTCAAGAAGGGGATATGCCATTTTCTAAAATTGTATTGTACATTTTAGTCCCATCAGTAGTTTTTGGAATTATTGGCTGGTTAATTAAAGGAGTTCAATCAGATATTAATTTGGATAGTGCAATTTTTGGTTCTGATAGTACGGATGCTTTTATTTTTGCGTGTCTTCCAATTGTTTACTTTTATGGAAGCCTCTATTTTAAAGCAAAACAAGAAGAAAAAAGACCAATTGGAGCTTTGCTTTCTATTTTTGCTGTGGTAATTTTATTTTGGGCTGTTTTCAAATTAAATGGGTCGGCATTAAATACCTGGGCAGATAGATATACCGATAGACAAGTTACAGGAACTACAGAGAAAGTATTTTCTACTTTAGTTCAATCAAAAGAAATAACGTATGAAAAAGCATCAACAGAATTATATGATGATAAGTTTCGACTTCAAAAAGAAAACGGAGAAGTAAAAAAAGTTGTTGATTATCCTGTTTATTTTAGAAATACAAAAAACGAGACTTTACCTAAAGAAGGAAGTACGATAAGCGTCTGGGTTACTAGTTTAAGCCAATCAATAAATCCAGGCTGGGTTATTATTTTAACGCCGCTGGTAGTTGCTTTTTTCACCTTTTTAAGAAGTAGAAAAAGAGAACCCTCAACTCCAACTAAAATTGCATTTGGATTATTAATTTCAGCATTATCCGTATTAGTAATGGTAGCGGCAGTTCATATTGGAACCAATGGAATGGAAAAAGTATCAGTATGGTGGTTGGTTGCTAATTATGGAATCATTACCATCGGGGAATTATTCCTAAGTCCAATGGGATTATCGATTGTTTCAAAATTATCACCAAAAAATATCACTGCCTTAATGATGGGCGGATGGTTTTTATCCACCTCTATTGGAAATAAATTATCAGGTGTTTTAGCAAGTATGTGGGATCAATATGACGACAAAGCCAATTTCTTTTGGGTGAACTTCGGTTTATTAATGTTTGCAACCCTTTTAATGTTTGCCTTAGTGAAAAACTTAAATAAAGTGATGAAAGACCACGGAATCAATTAAACTATGGAAAAAGAACTTACACTAGAACAAATTCAAAACTTTAAAGGAAAATATCCAAAACAACTTTGGTATTTATTTACTGTAGAAATGTGGGAACGCTTCTGCTTTTATGGAATGCGTGGGGTGTTGACCTTTTTTATGGTTGATCAGTTATTATTAAAAGATGCAGCTGCTAATTTGCAATATGGAGCAATTCAGGCATTTGTGTATGCGTTTACTTTTATTGGAGGAATCTTTGCGGATAAAGTTTTAGGCTTCAAAAAATCTTTATTTTTCGGAGGAATTGTAATGATTCTTGGAAATTTACTAATCGCATTTGCTCCTCAACAAATGTTCTATTATGGAATAGCATTTTCAATTATTGGTACAGGATTTTTTAAACCAAACATATCTTCAATGGTTGGTGAATTATACCATGAAAAAGATCCGAGAAGAGATGCAGGTTACGGAATGTTTTATGCTGGTATAAATATTGGAGGACTATTTGGAGGAGCTCTTTGTATTTATTTAGGAAAATTTCACTCTTGGACATTGTGTTTTTTGGCAGCTGCAATTGTAATGATTGCGGGATTAGTAACTTTTTTATTTACAAAAAAGCATCTTGGACCAATTGGAGATTCTCCACTTTTGGCCTTGCCGGAATCTAAAAGAAAAGTTAGAGAAATAGCAGTTTATGCGGGTTCGCTTTTAAGTATTCCATTTATTTATACAATGGTAATTAATACAGATTATACAGATTACTTCATGTATACTATCGGAATAATTGCTATCGGATATTTTATTTTTGAATTAATAAAATTAGGAGAAGTAAGTTTGCAAAAAAAACTAATAGCTGCTTTTTCTTTTATCTTTTTCTACTTTTTATTTAATGCAATTTATGAGCAAAGTGGAGGTTCATTATCACTTTTTGCCAAAGATAATTTAAATAATAATTTACTTGGATTCACAATTGATCCAAATATAGTAAACAATAGTTCCAATACTTTTTTTGTAATAGTTTTAAGTCCATTAATCGGTTTATTATGGTTGTGGTTGGCAAAAAAGAAAATCGAACCTAATACTTTAATTAAATTTGGAATAGGGTTTTTATTTCTTTCAGCTTCTTTCTTTTTATTTTATTACACTAAGTTTTTTGCAAATTTTGAAGGATTAACATCACTAAATCTTTTTACATTTGCCTATTTTGTGACTACAATTGGAGAACTTTGTCTAGGTCCAATAGGGATGTCTATTATAACAAAATTATCTCCAAAAAGTTTGTTTGGAATGATGATGGGATTATGGTTTTTAGCAAGTGCCTTTGGTCAATTAGCTGCGGGAAAATTAGGCGCAGCAATTTCACAATCAAATGGTGGAACGACTTTGTTATCTAAATTGCAATCTTATACAGATGGATATTATACATTGGCTATTTATGCTCTAATTGCGGGTGTGATTTTAATAGTAATTTCACCTTTTATTAAAAAATTAATGCAAGAAGTCAAATAAATTTCCGATATTTCGGAACTATTTAAAGATACTAAATTTAATATTCATTGAAATGAAAAAAACACTTTTAACACTATTGTTTATTCTTGGTTCTTATGCGGTTCAAGCGCAAGAATTAGTGTGGAATAATAATCTTAAAAATTCCATTGAAATTTCTAATAAAACTAAAAAACCACTTTTGCTTTTCTTTACAGGAAGTGATTGGTGCGGATGGTGCATTCGACTTCAAACAGAAGTATTTAAAACCCCTGAATTCAAAAAATGGGCCAATGATAATGTGGTTCTAGTGGAATTGGATTTTCCAAGAAGAACCGTTTTAGCACCTGAAATTACAGAACAAAACAATCAATTGCAACAGTTTTTTGCCGTTCAAGGATACCCGACAGTTTGGTTTGTTAATGCAACACTAAATGACGGAAAAGTAAATATTG
>Ga0114970_10003781_pt1 | contig 11060 bp, 14 predicted proteins | sample M_140205_XF_Meta_FD_87030 | JGI IMG/M metagenome (GOLD analysis project Ga0114970, IMG submission 87030) | Freshwater microbial communities from Lake Montjoie, Canada to study carbon cycling - M_140205_XF_MetaG | ecosystem: Environmental > Aquatic > Freshwater > Lake | place: Lake Montjoie... | reverse complement strand
TTAGAACAAGCGCGTAAGATGCTTCAGGCCAAGAAAAAGTAGCCGCCCTTCTGCCTCTGGCAAACTTGATTTCGCTAAAAAACCTATATAGACTTAGATTGATATATCACCATATTTGTTGTATCTATATAAGTTGAGGTAAGAAGTGGTATCCAAACTTCTGAGGGACACAAAGGCGCTTTTGGGTGAGTACTGGATTGCGCATATAAAGTTGCAAACCGTGACTCCGGATAGAATCCGCCCTGATGGCTTAAAATTAAATTGTGTTTTGCTGGATAAAAGAACAAACCAAGCAGTACTCCTCTTGGATAATCATGCTCCCTTTGGATACCACATTCATCCTCAAGCAAGCACAGACCATAATTTCCGAGAGGAAATCGTGGTTGAAAGTCCTTATGAAGCCATCGATATTTTCTTCTCAAGAGCAAAGGAGATCATCCATGGAAAATAAAACACTTCATATTCAATTCTCCAGCATTGATGATTTAGCAAAAGAAACAAAGGAAATTCTAAAAACTCAAAAGGCAGATGAATTTGCTGGCAGAGATATTCGATTTGAAAATTACGATCAGTTTATGGGATTTTTGTTCCCAAACAAATTTTCTTTGCTTGTAGCAATTAAAATTGAACAGCCCCAATCCCTCTATCAACTCGCTCAGATGATTGGCAGACAACAAAGCGCTGTACTTAGAGATTGCGATGAGTTGGAAATGCTCGGGTTTATTCAGTATGAAACTGGGCCCAGAAACTCAAAAATTCCACGATTACCTTTTGAGTATGACACCATTATCGTACATGACAATCGAGGGATTCAAAGTCACCAGCTCCCAAAGAAGGCGGCCTGAAAGAACTCTCCCAAACAGAAACAAGCTTTTCTCTTCTCTAAGCAACCATACCGCTGAAATACCCCTGAAGATTTAGAACAAGCGCGTAAGATGCTTCAGGCCAAGAAAAAGTAGCCGCCCTCCCGCCGCTGAGAAACTTGCCCCTCCCTCTCTCTTTGGCATACCATAGATTCATATTCATTTTTCTGAATCTACAGAAGAGGCAGTTATGAAACTCCCGTCCTGTCTACCGTGGCTCGCCCCCCTTACCATGGGTGGCGCCCTATTGTTCTCCCCAGCATGCGCCAAGATAAAACCCACGGACCCCGTAGCGGATAAAAAACCCACCCATACCGCAGATCCTGCGGCTGAAGGACAACCTAAAAGTCATGTGGAAGGACAACCAGCAGGCCCAGAAGTTGGGAATCAGCAAACGGGGGCTGAAGGACAACCCACTGGGGCTCAAGGACAACCCACTGGGGGACAAGGACAACCCACTGGGAAACCACCGGTACCTGGAGCAAACACTGGAGCCCAAAAAGCCCCTCTTCCTACAGTAGACACGTGGATGGACTTTCATTTTGAATCGGGCACGGAGAACCCCCTTAAGTATACGGCTCATGTACATGTGAATCACACATGGCCCACTACATTCTCCACGGAATCTTGGATCTATATGCCCTTTATACAAACAGGTCTCCTGATAGCAGAACTTAAGGATGGCGAAAAGGACAGCCATCTCTATTTTACGGAGGCAAAAGCAAGAGAAACAGTTGAGAACTGGAACAAACGATTTCCAACACACGAATTTATGCTCTTGTCACGTATCATCGCTAAGACGATGGAACACAGTACTCCTACATTGGCTGGAAATGTATTAACCCTCACCGTAAAGGAGACAAAATACACATTCAAGTATGATGGTGACAACCATATGGTTGGAGCGGATCAAGAGAAATTCTTGGCCCTTACCTTACCATGCGCATCCCTCCATTTATTAAAACAGAGTATTGAAAATACACAACAATATCCATTGATTGCTTTTCTAGTGGACCGATGCTCAAACAAAAGAATAAAAGAAATGAAAGCCGTCTGGGGAGAGACTTACAATGGGACCCCCTATGGATTCCTCCAGCAGCTGGTTGCAGGAATTATTAGCCGAGAAATCACCAATATTTCCCCTCATCAAAATGCAGAGAATAAAATTACCATCAACCTAACTAACCTTGGCTTGGCTCATCCATTCCCCCCATCCCTGGATATGATTCCTCTACCTTCATGGCCAACATTCGAAATGGATGGAAATCAAGCCTTTGCTTTTTCTCCCCTCCTTCTCACCGCATTGTATGGATCACGCTCGATTGGTGGCGGAGATTATCTTACTGAGGAAAAAATGGGCCAATTGAATCATGAATGGGAAAGCCGCGCTCCTGAGTTGTTTGCGATCATCCGGGACTTTTTAGCACTGAGCATTCGCGAAGCAAGAGAAGTGGAGCCTAGGAAGCCAGGCCAGGAGGTGTGGCTTGAGCTGAACAAAACCGCAGGCAAGATCACCTTACCTAAAGTAGGAGAGATGTCAGATCAATCCATCGAACTGAGTCCTCAGGCCACTCAGGTCAAGATCATACCTACTCTGTATGCCATCCTAAGATGGGATTATTTGGATTGTGAGCGGTGGATGGCTCTTATGGCGTCAAACGCAGCAGGAGAGTTTAAAGATCTACATGAAAAATCCGCCTATTACAAAGGCTTCAACAATACCTGCCCGGAGAACCCAAAAGTCTCTCCTGGCAATGTCTTCCACGAAGTCATGCGCCTTGCAGCAGAAAAATAACCCCTACTGAGGATCAGCCCACAAGGCCGCCTCCCGCTTGTGCCTGCGATACCTCCAACCGAGAACGCCCCCTGCCAGCGTCAGACCCAAAATCCCTAGCAACAGCACCTTCTGATCCAGATGACGCGGGGTTTGGCCTGGCATTTCTACAGACAAGAGAGTATCCCATGCCTCTTGCAAAAAGAAATCCGCATTGGCCCCCGTAAATCGACTGGCCAGATCCGTATAGAGGAGCACAAGATGCTCCTTCTCATTGCTTACCACGAGGGTCGCCTGCATCATAGGCACCTCGTTGGAGGTAAAATCCATGTAGAACCGCAATGCCTCCCGACCCGACTGGGTATGCGCCAGGGAAGCCTCTCGGATCGCCACATGATCCACCCCCGGCAAGGTCGACAATTTTTTCTGCATGGTAGCCCCATACTCTTCCAACCCAGCCTCATCCATGTACACCGGCCCCGACATGCGCAGCACTTGGATGGTGCGAGCGTACTCTGCTACGCCCGGTTCCGTTTCCCCCGCTTGGAGTACAAGGGCATGGCCCCCAGAAGAGGGGCGCTCAGACCACTGCGCCGGCGGCTGAATGGAGAAATCCGGTCGAACGATGCGATCTTGCCCATAGAGAAACGCCCCCCCCCACGTGAGACTTACGACTAGCCCCAGATTACCGACGAGATTTTGCGCCAGCATAGGCCATCTTTCGTACGGGTTGCAGTAAAACAGGTGCCTGTCGTGCTTCTTGCCACTGAGCCATTTGCTCCAAGAGGGAAATAAACTGGATCTCTTCCAACTTCAAATAGGACACTGGATCAAAATCAAGGACCTCCTTGGCTTCCTCCAGCGGCACAGACAGTTCGAGCGGCACAGAATGGGACAATGCCTCCAAGGGGCGAACCGAAACCGATTGCTTCCAAATGGGATGAAACTTGGGACCCGATACCACCTCCCAAAGGCCTCCCAAGCGAAAAGACGCGACCTCTGCCTGGGGAGCCAGTGCCCAGCAAATGGTATCCCTCGCTTGCATGCCCGACGCTGCTGCCACCTCTACGGGAAAAGCCCTCGCCTCGGTCATCCAGTCATAAAATTTTTGTGGAGAGAGAAGACAAAGCCAGCTTTGTTGCTTCGCAGCCACCAGATTTTCCCCCTCTTCCACCGAGGGAGGCGAAGGTAAATTGAGAGAAGCGAGCCACTCTCCTTGTTCAGCGCCTCGCCCTTGGCGCAACCCGCCTGCGGCAACAAATCCCTGAAGGAGCTGATGCAATTCTGGTTGTTGAATCCAGTCCGTTTTCTGCTCCGACAGGAACCTCTCCGTTCCTTTGCCATGAAGCGCCTGCCAACTCTCTGCGCATCGAGCCAGCACTCCATTCTCTGGATATCGTTTTTTCAATGCTTCTAAGGACTGGGTGGTCTTGGCAAACAAAACCCGAGGAGAAGAGGGGGTCGCAAGATCACACTGGATCCGAGCAAAACAAGCCAACGGACTGTGAGGAAACCACGATGCCAAAGCCTCGGCTAACCCCTCATCTCCTGCGCTCCAGGACTCTTGTAAAATGGGCGTCCAGTGAAAATAATCGGGACTCATTACCGCCCCCGTCAGAGCAAAAGGACGATATCCCGAAGTAACACCATTGTAGAATCTGTGGATAAACTCAAGGCAATAGGGATTTCCCAGATGGGCTTGCACAAAAGGGGCCAACATCATGGCCGCATGGATTTCCTCGAGCTCCAAATGGATCCACCCACGAAGGGCCGCCCACGTGGGGTCTCCTTCTGCCACACTGGCCTCGAGGAAATGCTGGAGCAAATCACGCAAGGACTCCTGATCCCCCCGCTGCACGCTTTGTTCCATCCACAGTCGATAGAATGGGAACTGCGTTTCTTTTTTACCTTGAGAAGCCTGCAGTCCATCGGAAATGGCTCGAATGGTTTGGGTCGGTTTTTGATGCCAATGGGCCTCGAGGGCCACTTGATACTGACGGGTAAATGCAGGGTTCCCTTCAAAAAAATGACGATGCTTCTGCAAAAATGACGCTGTTTTACCGTATCGCATACCACTCCCCACCAAGGCGCTTTTTGGGCTTTTCCAAGACGCGCTTTATGGGAATTCTATCGGCCTAAGTCAGGGGAGAAAGTATGGGAAAAGATTACCGAGTGGGGGATTTTTGCAAACTCTCCTCGATCATGCGCAGATTTTCCTCTACCCGTTGCAGGGTTTTTTCCTTGGCCTCCTTGTACTCGAGGGCTTGGGTCAAGGATTTCTTCGCACCCATCAAATAGTCGGTTTTTGCGGCTCCATCAGGTAGGGGCAACGCATCCTGAAATTGCTTGGCTGCCAAGGTGCGAAGCTGCTGTACCGCTTGCTCGCAAGCTTGAGTCAATTTATCCGAAATATCCCCATAGGCGGGGCTCCCCGCTGGAGTCGCGGATAGAACCGCGCGGAAAATGCGTACGGCTTTCCTGCGTTCCTCTGGAATAGGAGAATCCACCAAGTGCTGGGCTTCTTGTAACTCGACATCCGCATTTTGCTGGGTCACGGGAGGCAAAGGTACCTCCTCTGCGGGAGTTGGAATCGGCGCGGCAGCCACCGGCGCAGGAGATCCCGGGGCAGGCGCTACCGGCACCGCTAGAGGTGCCCCCAACAGGGAAAACACATCGGAGAGTTTCGCCCACTGGCTTTGCTCATGGACCACCGCATCGAGCAACCGTTGTTGCCATGCATGATCTTGGACACCACAACGACTTAAGGTGGTGAGCAACAAAAACTGGGCTTGGTAGGTTTGTAAAAATGGGTTGGTTTGCCACTGAGCCACCAAATCCAACTTCCGTTCCGCAGCCACCACATCGAGGAATTTGCCTTGTTTCACACACAGCTGCATGGCTGCCGTGATCCCCAATGCGGCACGAAAGGCTTGGTCTTGCTTGCCTTCGGTTCGATCTAAAATAAGCTGGGCCTCAAGATCCGAGAGCTCCGCATCCACCTTCTGCAGGTCCATGAAGTGATCGGTGGCCCCTCGCAGGGAGGTAGCCATGTCTTCAGCTGCCACCGGAGGTTTTGAGGTTTTTCCAGAGACCACAGCCACAGGTGCCTTCGAAGGCGTAGGCAACGGGGTGGAGGTATGAGTACATGCAATCGGCAACCAGGCAAGGGTAAGCCACCATTGAGTCACAGTATATCTCCTGTAGATAAAGAAAAAGGCATAGATCTTGTGTTTTGCTGGCTAAGAGCCAAAGGGGAAATTCTAGTCCCTTTCAGCTAGCCCCTCAACTCTTTTTCACTCCTTCTCTCGGTAGTGAAGCCGTTCGCCCCATGGGCAATATTTTCTCCTTCATCCATAAAACCCAACTCCCGATGAAGGAGAGAACCCTTTCTCATGCAGATGGAGACTTCAATATGTCCAGGCCACACCCTCTTTGGGTATGTTTGATTCTTCTATGGAATGGGGGTATGGCTTGTAAAAACAAAAACCCTGCCACCAACCCTGCCTATACGTTGACCCCTAAAAATGCCAAAGTACCTAATAATTACCAGCTTTGCTTGGCAAAAGGACCTGGATACGTATTTCAAGATGAGGTGTGTTCCAACCCAGCCGTGGTGGCCCAGCAACAGGCCGCCTGCGCCAAAACCCCAGGCATGATATGGAGTTCCCAAACCCTCGCTTGTGTGGGGAACCAAGCATTCCAGCAATATCAATGCGCCAGCCAAACCCGAGACGGAGTGTTTCTCAATGGCGCTTGCTATGGCCCCACCCAAGAACAACCGAAAGATTGTACGCCCCAACATTGGGATGGGATCCAATGCGTACCCCCCACCACAGCGAGAAATTACTATCGTTCCTGTATCAGTCCCTTACTGGGGCCCAATGGACAGCAACTGGTACAAGCCTTAGAAGCGCTTGTAGAGACCACCACCTGCCAAGCCTCTTACTTGGCTCTTTCGGCTGTCACCAGCCTATCTCTCCCAAGTAAAGGTCTTGTGGATATTTCTCCCTTGGTGGGGCTCAATGCCGTTACAAACCTAGATTTGTCAAATAATGAGATCGCGGACCTTACCGCCCTTACCTACTTACCTCAGCTGACCCAGTTGAATCTGAGCAATAACAAAATCACCAGCTTTCAATACTTGCAAAATTTACAGAACCTCACCAGCCTACAAGTGGCAGGCAATTCCGCTACCAATTATCAATTTCTTGGGAACTTGCCCAACTTACAAACCCTGGATATTGCCGCTGCAGCTGCGGTGTCTATGTGCGGTAAACCAGAGGTGACTACGCCTGCCATTCTGGCCGCTTGCCCCCATTGATCCTGGAGGGCGTTCCCCCCTCCAGACCTCCTCCCTACTTTTTTTCTAATACCTGATAGCGCCAAGCCGGCGCACCCTCTACCGAAGGAAAACCCACATCCAACTCCACCCGCCACGCCTCTGGCTGCCAAGCGGGAAAATAGGCATCGGCCTCCTTCGTATCCTCAATCAAACTCAAATACAAACGCGTAGCTTGTGGCAATAGCTGCGTATAAATCTCTCCGCCTCCACATACAAAGAGCTCCGTCTCGCCCTTCTCTGCGGCATAGGCAAGGGCAGCCTCCAGCGAGTGGACCACCACACATCCGGGGGCTTCATAGCCCTCTTGGCGGGTAAGTACCACATTGGTACGTCCTGGCAAAGGACGCCCCACAGACTCATAGGTCGCGCGCCCCATAAGAATCATGTGGCCCAGGGTTACTTGCTTAAAATTCTGTAGATCCGCCTTGATCTTCCACAACAAGGCGTTGCCATTGCCAATCTCTCGCTTTTTTCCAATGGCCGCAATCATGGAAATGAGGGGAAATTGCCTTTTATTATGCATCAGATTCATCTCTATTCGAAGCAATCTGAATCTCGTGAAAATCTAAATGAGGCGCTGCCTGCGGTTGAGGTTGTTGCTGCTGCAACACGGATCTACCCGTACGTACCCGAAGCAATTCAGCCTCTAGGACCCCTTTGAAAATAGGCACATTGATGTAAGATGCATCTTTGTACCTTATTCGACGGGCACACTGGATATTCTTCGGGAAGCAAGGGGCGGATAGAGTATTTAGCAGAGTCCCAAAAAATCCCACCAAAGGAGAGATTCCACAGGTACCTACACAGCCAGCCAAAAAGCTTTTGCAATCTTCCCCATTGTCACTGGGTCGATTCCCCATACACTCCACAATTTCATTCTTTTTTCTTCGAAAAGCGGTATCCGAACCCCAGATCAAGCTGCACCCACATTTTTCGGCTTCGTGAAATGCATCACGCCCCCACAACATCGAGGACAAGCTTTTTCCGCCATACAACAAGCCCCATTCCGAACGGTACCCATGCACGACCAACACACTTTTTCGCATCCCTCCATGGATACAGTGCAAGCACGGCAGGCAGAAGCTTCTGTCCATTGACAGTCTTGGGCAGGTCGATCCACTACCTGCTTATGCTGAAGAGAGAATGCAGACGCTCGATCAGGCTCGTTGACAGAACGATTATATAGCACTTCAAGTGCTTGCAAATTTCGTACTAATTCAGTGAAAAAACTCCATTTCGCTGCATTGCTGGGATCTATATCTTGAATTTTTTGTACATGAAGCATTTCGAACTGTTGGTAAATCGTTCTCAAATTTCCTTCATAAGCTGTCGCTGCCCCGTATCCCATGGCAGAAGAAAACCACACCAGTCCTGTAATCATCCACATCCATCGTTTCATACATACTCTCAAAAGCAAGGAGGGGTTTTGGGGAAACTGCGCAGCTGGTTCCCCAAGAAGCCGCGCAGCAATTCACATGCCCACTATCATAAAAAAAGAAGGAGAAACAAGAAGAGATAGAAAGACTTCTTTATGGCGGCTAAACAGAAATCGGTGCGGAAATGGTGGGATGGCTCTCATAGCCCTGTAATTCGAAATCCTCATATCGGTAGGAAAACAAATCCTCCGGTCGTCGAAGAATCTTCATCTGTGGAAGCGGATACGGTTTACGCGTAAGCTGGAGTTGGGCCTGCTCCATATGGTTGGCATAGAGATGTACATCTCCTCCCGTCCATACAAATTCTCCCAACTCTAGATCCACTTGCTGGGCGACCATCATGGTGAGCAACGCATAGCTCGCAATATTAAAGGGCGTCCCCAAGAAGAAATCCTGAGACCGCGTATAAAGCTGACAGGAAAGCTTGCCGCGAGACACATAAAACTGAAACAAAAGATGGCACGGTGGCAAGGCCATCTTCGACAGATCCCCCACATTCCACGCACTCACAATATGCCGACGGGAGTAGGGATTCTCCCGCAAGTTCCGCACCAACTCTCCGAGCTGATCCACAGGACCCCGTTCCGTCTGCCAACGCCGCCACTGATGACCATAGACCGGTCCCAAATTCCCCGCCTCATCGGCCCATTCATTCCAAATACGCACCCCATGCTCCTGAAGGTAGCGAACATTGGTGTCACCCTGCAAAAACCAGAGCAATTCATGAATGATGGCTTTGAGGTGCATCTTCTTCGTCGTAAGGAGGGGAAAACCCTCGGAGAGGTCAAAATGCAGCTGGCGACCAAAGAGAGAATAAGTCCCCGTCCCCGTGCGATCCTCGCGAAAATCGCCTTTTTCCAAAATATCCGTCATCACATCCAAATAGCGCTGCATTTTCATTCCATCGTGAGAAGGTAGGTATCATCCCCCCAAGATGCCCTAGAAAAGACCCCCTCTGCAAGCGAAAGACGGTTGCACCCACCGCAAATCTCACGTAGATATAAGGCGTTTCCTCCACGGGTCCCATCGATTAACTGGATAAATCACTCGTTTCCTAAATGAGAGCTCGAGGTTCAATTCCTCGTGGGACCGCCAGCTTAGCCTCTGGGCCCAACTCCATCGCCGCAGACAACTCTGGCGTCCGCGCCGGCCACAATTTTATCCAACATAGCCATGACCTTTTCCACTTGCTCTAGTTGATTCTCCAAAACAAAGCGGTGCCCTCGGTCCAAGCGCCCGATTTGTAAGAAACCAAGTTGAGATTCGTGAACGGCAACTTCGTACAGGCGAGGTTTCACCCCAAGGCGATGAGGAAGAGCGGGGTCGAGGTCCACAAAAGTATATCCCAAACGAAGAATGCTGATCTCTTCTTCCAACTGGCGCAAGGCCTCATGATCCAGCATCCCTACCATTTGACGATCGCGCAGCAATTCGCCGTTGGCACAAATCTCCATCCGATGGCTACGCGGGGGCATGGTCACCGGCCCGCCAATTTCCACGCGAGCCACCGCATCGCAGTCCGTATACAATGCCAGCCGCTCCAGCCGCTCTAGCTCGGGATAAGGCACAGTCACATGCACCGCCATCACATTGGCTCCCCATACCAGAAACACACCACAAAGCGCGGCCAGCTTGAATCTCATAACAAACCCTTTTTTTCAGAGGAAATATTGATTATCTATTTGATATAGCTGTATTTTTTTCAAGTCAATGAATTTATGGCTTTTTGTATCAAGTGTTTTGGAGAGCCGAGAATTCGAGGCAGTCACCATGTGTTTAAAATGCCATGGCCAGGGGATCCGCGCATCAATCTCCAAAAAGATGGGAAGATGGAAAAGCCATACCAAGTGAAAGCTGTCCGAGCTGCTATAGAGAAAATGAGGAAACAAGATGATTGACATCCTCCCCTCCGTTCACGGAGGGGAGGATGTCAATCCCTTCTGTGATGTGGCTATTTCAGGGTCTTCGACCATCCTCCAAAGGCCAATATGTCCTGTATTGGCAAGGAATTTATGCTCCTTTGGTCTCTCTCGAATTCGCCTAATCGCGTTGTAGTAGGACTTCTTTTGCCCGTACTCCTTTCGAAATCTCGCGAAAAGCTCCTTGTCGATATGTGTAAAGCTCATCTTCCACGTCCCAGAGATCAAGATCTTTGAAGTATTTGACTTCAAAATTGATCATGCTCACCTCTACAATGAAACAGGACGATTTCTTCCAGTTTCTCAAGGATTTGGTTCTGCCGAACCTCGACTTCGTACAGGCTTTTTACCTCCAAAAACAAAAGGAGGATGATAGCTGGAATCGAAGAAATCTGGATGGTTTTTAGAACGTTTTGATCAATCAAGGCCTACTCCTATCTATTATTTTGGACAGTAGGAATAGTGGGAAGAGGCGGTCAATGGGTTTTTGATGCAAAAAATAAGACATCGTTACTTGACTAAATAAATCATGTTTTATATGATTTAAATAAGGGGGTGCGTATGGGGTTTGATGAGGAATATCAGATTGAATGGAACGATGAGAAAAGTGACCTCTGTCGTAGACGACGAGGTTTTTCTTTAAGAGGCTGTTTGAAAAGTCTCCAATAATCTGATTTACTGTGGGATATCCATTTTCGGCGGACATTATGCGACAGAAATCATATC
>Ga0114970_10003780_pt1 | contig 11060 bp, 11 predicted proteins | sample M_140205_XF_Meta_FD_87030 | JGI IMG/M metagenome (GOLD analysis project Ga0114970, IMG submission 87030) | Freshwater microbial communities from Lake Montjoie, Canada to study carbon cycling - M_140205_XF_MetaG | ecosystem: Environmental > Aquatic > Freshwater > Lake | place: Lake Montjoie... | reverse complement strand
TCATGGCACTGGATTTTAGCCAGCACAGGGCAGCCATCTACCAAAGTCTGCTTGGGTCTAAGATTATTTTGATTAGTACTTTCATTCGGCATAGCGGGTACTCCTATTTATATCATTGTAATTTGTTAAGTAAGAAATCTGAATAGAAGTCCTAGGCTTCAGTTTAAATATGCTGTAGACCCGGATGTCGCTGCCCTTTTAAAGCCACAAGTTCAAAGCGTAAGAATTTAAAGTTTTTATCCCTATGCCAGTCTGAAGGAAAAACTTCTAAACAATTAACCTGCTGAAATCTACAATTAATATTACCATTACTTTTAGCAAAGTTAGTACGTGTGTATGGATACATGCTTACAGCACTGAAATGAGATTGCCACTCTACATCTCCATACCCCATTCCAGAATGCACTTCTGGCACAGTAATCGTCAAATATCCACCTGGAATTAAAGCGGTATAGGCTGCATTCATAAACTCTCTAACTTGGCGACCAGTCAACCACTGTAACTCAGTATCAGCCACAACATGCCCATAGGTATCTTCGCCAAATCCCTGCAACAGCTGTCTATCTGCATTCCAGCCCTCAGCCTTAAGTTTAGTAATGTCTAGGGAGAGCAAGTTATTCTGCTTTAACCAAGCTTGTATTAGTTGTGGCATATATTGCTGACGCAAGCTTAAGCTAGTGTCTTGTATTAATTTGTTTCGTGCCCACACCGTGTTATGGGCAAACATTCGGTATAAATAGTGGCAACCACCTGTATGCTCAAAATTAGCCCCGCTTATGTAAGTCTTAATCATCAACTCATGATCGTCACAAACAGATAGCTCGGGGTTATGTCCGCCTGCTTTGTAGTAAGCTTTTCGAGACCAACTACGCACATGGTCAGGACAATAGTAAATCTCAGATAAAGAACGAGGAGTGATAGAAAAGCAGCGAGTGGCTTTTAAAGTATGTCCATACACTTTAATCTCATAATCTTGCCAGCCATGCTGCGATGAATAAGTGAAAGGGTTAAAGCTAAGATTATTTCGGTCTTTTTCTTTACACTTAAACACTGCAGTATCTGAATAAACAAAATCAGCACCTGCCTCAAACTTGTCCTGTATTTTCTGAAGACTATCGCCCGGTACTAGTAGGTCATCGTGATCAAACTCGACAAAGATATCTCCGGTAGCAGCGTCACAAGCACTCCGTTTTAAGGCTCCGATATTGTGAGAGTTATTACCAATAGTTACTAGCTTTACTCTTGGATCCTTGCGTATAACCTCAGGGATTGTGACATCTTTGCCATTAGGCAAAATAACCCATTCCCAATCAGTAAGTGTCTGCAACTTTAAAGAATTGTAAGCATCAACTAGATAGTCTGGTTTATGTGTGGGGGTAAACAAGCTTAGTTTCATAATTACTACTTTCTAAAATAGAAGATCGACCGGTCACATTGTAACCAGTCGATCTTAAATTGCACACATTTATAGAAAGTTTTTCTAAGTAGATGTCTTAGCTATTGCCAGCTAAAACAGCAGCTTCGTGAGCTTTCAGAGCAAGTATTGAATTATAAATATTAGGATCATTTGCTAAGTCATATGTTGCTTGCTTTACTGCGTAATCCTGTGCTTCTGGTGTAGAAGTTAAAGCAGCATTAAGACCTACAACAGCAGAGCCAAAACGGCTATGCTCTGCAGCTTGCTTCTCAGGACTATCAATGTGACGAAGTTGTCCAGCAAGTGCAAATAAGTCTGAGACTTCTGCTTCAGTACTAGGAACAATACCGTAACCGGCCAACTTGTTCATAAATACTTCAGCATGCACATTGCTAAACAAATAATTGTAAGCATCATTAGGATTAGGTAGACCATTCGAGTTAGCCATGTTAATTTCTCCAATTCTGGATTTTAAAGTAAGTTAGCCCCACCTATGTAGGGCTAACCTAGACTTGTGGTTAGGTAAAGTCAACCCTAGCAAGACCAGAGGTATGCCCAATGGTGCCACCTAAGGTTTCGTAGGCAAAGAATTCGATAAAATACGCTTCACGACGGATGTACATCGTGGTGTCTTCTATCAGGTAGCTCTTGCCAATAAATTTAGGGTCAGCGAAATGATACATCGTACCAGTTGGGACAAGTCCCTTCTTAATAGTGATGATCCACTGAACACCCATAAATTCACTGTAGGTCCAACCATTACGCATAATCTCTTCACTAAGGTCGCCACCCATATCAGTACGATTGAGTTTGGCAACTTCTTTGATAGTGATGTTATTAAGCAAAACGGAATGAACTTCAAGATTAGAAGGAGTGCCTGGCATAATCTTAAAACTGTCCCACAGGTTGCTGCGGGTTACCCCACCGCTAAGCTGTTTGTACTGGATTACTCCAGAAGTAGGAACAGTCGTTTCTGCGCCAACAAGAGCAGTGTTGACCGCAGAAATAAATTTGCCATCTTCTTCCGCTAACATATCCTTTATGGCATTATCGGATAGGATTTGTCTTATATCCATATGGTATGTACGAAGTTCATCTACATCTTTCGTGAATTTAGGGGTCACGATTCGATCAAAAGTAACTCGGTATCTATCACCACGGATGTACAAGTTAGTAGGAAGCGTGGCAAAAGGAATCGAGATTGCTGCTGGAGAATCTGGTTCTTTGTCCACGATCTTTACAGGTTTGTCAGTATCAACTTGACGATCAAGATCGTCATTGCTAAGTGGGATTGGTGGCATAATACGTCTGTAAAAGCCATCTTCACGCATCTTGGTCCTAGTAAAGTCGTTGACAGCGTCAACAGCTTGTTTTTCTAGGCTAGAATCACGGGAAGCCAATTTTTCAAAAATCGTTTGACTAAGAAGTTTGCTTTCTTCTTGAGTCATGATACTAGAATTAGCCATTTATAAGAACCTCCTTGTTATATCAGTCAAGCTGCAAGCTTAACTGAGTCAAGATTAAGAGAAAAGTTATTAAGCGGGGAACACGGGGCAAGGCCAGAATGCCAAAGCATTCTTGCCATAACCATTGTCCACAACACCACGGGAAACAAGACCAACAATCATATTGGTACCCATCGTACCAGCAGAAAGCTTGCCTGCATTACCACCAGAGGTAGCAGAGGTTAAAGCAGCGTTGGGAAGGTAAGAACCAGATACATACGAAGTTGTTACCAACTCATACGCACCAGTTGCAACCAATGCCAATGATTGGCCGGTGGGACCAATTGGGATGAACACACCTTTAACAGTGGTAGCATCGCCACCATCATTAACAATATCTGGGTCATCAGAATTGGCGAAAAGAAACATAGGCATAACCTTAAGGTTGCCAACGCCAAGAATGAAGTTACCAGAAGAATTCAAAGAAACGACAGAACCTGCAGGAACAACAGTACTTACGCTAGCATCAAGTGCTGCGGTGTAATCTACTGCGTTCATCTGTGGCCAACCCTTCAACGCATTGAGAGTGTTGGCAGTCATTTGCCGTGGAGCAGCCATAATTGTCCTCCTAAGACCAAATTAAGACTCGTAGTGAGTCTATAGTGTTAAAGTAGTTAAGAACCAGGGGCGCGCATTACTGCCCAAATCGCCTCATCCGATGCCTTCTTTTCAGAAGAACGGCGACCTACATACGGATCATTTAAACTGGTACGGCCTTTGAGACCTGGCTTAATGCCTGCCTCTCTGTCCGAAACAGCTTGTCCAAGGTCAGAGCCAGTTTTCTCAGCAGCAGTTTTAAACTGATACATTTTGTCAACGGCATTGACCAACAAGTCTAAACTTTGGGCATGATTGCTTAACATCGAAACAGCTGCCTGTTTTTGATGTGGGGCAACACAACCAGTTCGCTCCAACTGTGCAAGAACAGCAGACTGCTTGTCGGCAGCTTGCTTATCTTGTACATATCGTGCTTTTGCGTGCTTCAATAATCGATCATTTAATGTCGAGGTGACAGCAATGTATTCGATCATTTGAGCTGCTAGCTTTGTGTTCACTGTATAAATCCTCCAAGAATAAATTTTAAGGAAAGGTTAACGGCGGGAACGCTCTAGAACTTCTTGAATGTAATCCCGCACATTTTTGTTAGCTGCACCTTTTTTAGCTGCTGCTTGTTTGTAAGATGCTTCAACTTCCATGTCAGGGGCAGCACCAGCCGTTTCTGGAGGAGCACCGCCACCCATTTCTGGAGGAGCACCGCCACCTTCCTCAGGAATGCCACTTTCGGAACCATGACCAGCCATAGCTGCTTCTAGTTCTTCAGCAGAAATACCAAGGTGATCCAAAACAGCTGCTAATTGTTCTACATCATCACCACCTTCACCCTCTGGAGCTTCGCCACCACCCATAGCACCCGCCATGGCTGCTTCATCACCACCGCCAGCAGGAGGCATACCTGCAGAAGGATCCATCTCTGGAGGCATCATCTCTTCGCCTTCAGCTTGTTTATACAATTCATTTTGATAGCTTTGCAAGTAAGCTGCGGTCTTGTCTGCGTCATCATTAGCAGTCTTGATGATTTCAGTCAAAGTAGAGTATACAAGAGAGTCAGCAGCTCGTTTATCAAACTGGCCACTCAACAACCCTGCAAGTTCCCAACCAGCTTGACCAGCAAGGTCTACCGCACCTTTTTCTTCCATCATGTCAGATTCAGAATTTGAACCAGAGTCTGAATCAGATTTGCGTGCGTCTTCGTCGTCGTCATGGAATTCTGCATTCTTAGTCAAAGAGACAAGAACACGGTTTCCGAGATCGTTAGAAAGCTTGTGCAACGCTGCAGTAGACATAGAAGCATATTTATTGCCATCTAGTTCACTATTGTCAGTGCTAGCAGGATGTGAAGTATCCACATCGTCTTTTTCAGCTTTTACTGAAGAGGTTTCTACTGAAGGATCCTCTCCGGTTGGTTGTTTGTTAGTTCCAATCTGCATCTGATCGTCTGCAGCAGACCCAGTAGGATCCTTTTCAGCAGCCCATTTATTTGCAGAAGCTCGCTTCCTTGCTGCAGCTTTTTTAGCATTTTCAACAGAGGCTGGGCCTTGATCGGCCTTCACATCTGCTGTGTTTTCTGCGGAGCGTGCACCTTCTGATGCATCTTCCGTAGAATCATCCACGTCTTTCACAGGGTGGGTGGTTTCTCCGCCAATGCTGCCAGCTTCTGTATTAGCTGCTGCATTCTTTTCGGAATAACCAACTGCCTTTAAAAAACGATCAATAGAGTCTATTTGATTCTTAACTGTTGTCGCCATTTAAAAATACTCCTTACAAAACGGCACCGAGTTTCGATGACCTAGTTAAATATTCGATTCTGTCGCAGACTTAACTTAACTGTTGAGGTAAAGTCATTGTCTGTTGCAGCTAGCCTCCACAATCCTGCTAGCTTATACATTGCATATTCTTTGGCTAGGCTTTCGCCTTCCAAATTCCATGCAGCTGCTTTTTGGCGGATCACAGGAGCAGCCTGCCCCCGGATACAACTCAAGAAACTTCGGTCTTTCGTTGCTGAGCTGTGAAGCGAGTGACTCGCAGTCAAAGTAGCAGCGAATGCCCTAGAACTTTCATTAGCTGTCTTGTCAATAAATGAGCATGCACCTCGCTCAATCTCAAGAGGCAAAGATTCATCCGCAGCCATTAGCGTATATATTTCTGGAAGTATTAAGGCTGCAGATTTCATGTGCTCTTCGTGTCCTGCCAATCGTGCATAATCAAATAATGTTAAAAATATTTTATTATCTGCTAACGCAGCTAACTGTTTGCTACATTGCTCCGAGCCTAGTTTTGCCAGCATTTCTATAGGGAAAGCAGAGGTTTCCACCGCTCGGTAAGTATTAGCATCACCCATTTCAGCAAATTTTTCAAGAGCAGCTAGCCCATATCCTAATTTAACTTGAGCAGTATTTTTCTCTGACCATAACCCATGTCGTCCCGATTGATAGAGAACAACTTCTAGTGGAGCAGTCGAAGCAGAAGCTAACTTGATATAGTCTTGAAACTCAAATATGCCAGAATCTGCTGCTGCTTTTGTTAAGTAATTAGCCTTAGCTCCGTAAGCAATACGATCTGCTGGGCGGAACACTCGGCTAATATCAAACCAGACTGGGTCGGGATTGTCTACATGTAGGTGGTGCACATCGCTACCAACTTTTACTAATCTAGTAAGATTTTCTTTACAGCCACCAGCTGCACACTTTTCTCTTGTGCAATATTCATCTCTAGTTTTAGCAGCATGTTTACAGAATGAACAAACATCATGTGGAACACGGCAAGCCATGCTCACGGCTATGTCGTCCCCTCTTGCAATCTTTTCTAATTCTGTATCTGCAATAAAGCCACCATTACGATCTGCTGCGGATTTGCTGGCATTCAACGCACAAAGCAACTCCACTCTACGCATGTCTTCGTTGTATGCAGAAGCTTTTACAACCCCATAGAAAGGATCGCCTCGTTCTGCTTTGTTTTTATGATTGCGGAAGAACTTAGCAAATTTAACAAAAGTGCCATGGTGTTCTCGGCAAGTAGCTTCTTTAAACCCATCACCATTGCGGTTAGGGCCATAAGCTTCGCTAGCACCTAATGCAATTAAATGGATAGGAACTTCGTCTTTGGCAAACTTGACATTATCTAATTGAGGTAAGAAGCTATGGCTAGCCCGCTTTAAAAACTCTTGTCGATCATTACCAATTAGCCCACGACTGCTTACCTTGACTGGGGAAACAATTCGTTGATCAAAATCCCAGCCAGCTGGAGAAACAAGTTTAATTAGTGCCATAGCTACCCTCCATTACTGCATTGTGTTAGATGTTTGCTCGGGCATAACAGTAGTGCGTAATGCGTTTAGCACAGATTTAGCATCAGTACGATCTGAATCACTTTGTCTGTAGTTATGGCGAATAGCCCCAGCTCCAAGTCCCCAGCCACCTGCTAGTAGTGCCAATAAAGCGGCCTTACCGGGACGCAGTTTGCCTGCTCCGGTAAGCATCCCCGGAAGTTTAGAGGTTTCTAACATTTTTCCAGCTAGCTCTTCATTGAATGCACCACTTAACCTACTGTTTAAGGTAATAGGGATTTTTCCTGGAATTGAACTCTTTAGTTTAAACTTTTCCATAATTTGTTCTGGACTATACTTTCGCATTGTATCATGTGCAGCGGCTTCATTAGCTGCACTCATAGGAACCATCGGTGTGCCTGTCATCTGATTCCATAGTTTAGTCATATCTATGCCAGTTGCTGGTTTGCCCTTTACCGCTTTAGTTGCGTCTGTATGCCATTTTGTGCCTAGGGAGTCTACCCTAGTTTTGGCTGGATATGCAGGAATGTCAGGAACAGCAGATCTAGAACTTGCCATATCTGCATGTAGTCTGCTAGCAAGAGTATCGGGGTCATATACCGCTTTATTTGCGATATAAGCACCAGCACCGCCTGCTGCTGCTGTGTTTAAGCCATGGGCAGTGTAATTAACAACTTCGGGCATGCTACTGTCTGCCACACCTTGTAATTTGTTTATTTCATTTAATTGTTCCGCTGGAGTTCTACTCTTAATTTGAGCAGCTCTATGCTGCGCATTGGAAGCGTTAGGAGGTAAAGAAGAAGAAGAAGAAGTAAGTCCGGGGCTCTTTTCAAGTTTGAAAGCTTTGTGCAATAACTCTGGGTTAAATGCTAACCCAAGGCCACCGCCAACAGCACCTCCAGCCAACCCACCTTTTAATGCCTTTAAGCCTACACCTTCTTCACCATTAAATAAAGCGGAAGCTGCTCCAGTCCCTGCCCCAAGTCCTGCACCAGCTAACCCAGATAACAGCACATTACGAGTAGAGCTATCCATCCCGCCAAATCCGGATTTTAAAGAATCAAACAAACCAGAATCCGCAATCTTTTCTACATAGTCAGCACCAATATCTCTTAAAGGAAAAGAAGTAGCCATAGCTTCTTTGGACATACGAGGAATATGCCCAGAATCTAAAGCTTGCTTTCTAGCAGCCAGCAGCTGCAAACCTTGTGAATAAGTAATGCTACCTAACGATATCGGTGTCATTTTTTACCTTTGCTTTAGGTGCTTGGATTGAACCATTAGAGTTACTTTGAGTGTCTTTAAGACTTCCTTCCATTTTAAGCAATTCAGCAACTTCGAAAGGTTCCGTGTTGCCTATCATACGCTTGTTCAACAATGGCCCAATACCCCCAGACTGGTCAGCTAGACGAGGAGACAGCTGAACCATCTCATTGTATTTGCTCAGTACATCCTCAGGATCATACTGGCTCAAGGGGTTATCAGGATCGCTCATCAATTGAGTAAGTACCGTCTGTGCTCTGATCTTACGCAATTCGTTAATATGCTCAGGGCTATCTAACTTATTTATTTGTCGTTCTACATCTTTTTCATGCCCATGACCTAGACTCTCTGATAGATTACGCGCCAAGCCTAAGCCAGCTCCACTAGCAAACATATTTGTGGCCGTGCCCCCTTGTTTTTCTCCCATAATATTAGAATGGAGAGGTAAACAAGGTTCGCTATTGGGGTACGGCTGGTAAAAAGAATTTGAAATCTCTTTAGCTTCTGCCAGTTTAACTTCTGCTTTTTGCAACTCGATACTGGCTTTGTAATAATCCTTAGCTTGTTTTATCGTAGCATCAATTAAAGTGTAGGGCTCCTTCTTCCAATCTGCTTCTTGCTGAAACCCCGCCCAACTAGCTTTATGGTCTGTGGCTCTTTTTTCTTTGGTAAACTGACCTGCAACATGGTCCATAAGCGACTTGCCTACAACACCACGACAAACAGAAACAGCATGTTCGACTTGTGCCAAAGGTAAACGATCTTGAGCAAACTTACGGAAGTAGCTTTCCAACAAATGCAGCTTAAGGTTTAACCTATCTTCATTTGCTGACTTCTCTCGTCTAGCTTCTTCAGCCATTCGACGACAGTAGTCAAAGTTTGAATAGCTTTTTGCAATTTTATTAGTAGCATGTTCTGACACTGCGAGCGGGTGAGGCTCCACCACTGCTGCTGATTTTTCTAATGTAGTTAAATCCATACGAAGTAATTGTTGTCTTGCTTGTTCTTCGTAGGAATCAAATATAGGAGGAAAGAAAGATACCGAAGCAACTTTCTCTACCTTTTGTCCCCAGATCTGATCATGGACAGTAGCGTAGTCCGCTAGACTAAAGCTAGCGAGCTTATCTAGCACGGAATCGTTAGCGTTCCACTGTGCTAGCTGTCTCCCAGTATTAAAAGCGTTGCAAGCTGCTTTTAAAAAGCCCGGAGAAAATTGCATATGTTTAGCTACCTTATGCATGGCATCATTAGGCAGCATGTTTTGGTTATCCACCAAATCCACGGCCATTTTAACGCCATCCAGTAGCTGCTGTTCGTCTGACTTACTTAGTGCTTGCATTTTTTTCTGGCTCCTCCCGTTTGTAAACATCAACACCTGTATCGTGTTCCAACACAGGTAAGTTAGTTCCAGCTGCGATCAAAATAGCTTCTTCTGAATTTAACTCAACTGGTCCCATATCATACTTACCAACAGGGGTTCCTTGATATAACTGTTCCCCGTTTTTCCCAATACTCCAAGGAATTTCTAACATCATTGCACTGACATTCTTCTCGAACTCATTGTGCCTTACTTCTTGGCTCTTATCTGATCTTTGCAATTCCATCAATCTTACATGTGTGTTGAGTAATTCCATCACATTATACTTGTTCACTTCAAACTGACCCGCTGCTTGGGCGCTGCGGCGCTGTACTTGAAGTGTGAACTGACTGTTAAAGAACTCCGCCAAATTCTCTGTATTTAATACATGATTGTTACGGCGAAAACCGCTAATCATTACATCACACACTAAAGGTCCGCCAAAATATGCAAAGAATTTTAAAGGTAGATCTAACTGCGAACGCATAAGCCCAGCAGCTATAATCGGCTGAGATGCTTCGTCACTGTCGTGTGGTGCTTGCTCCACAAAGCGGTCAGACGCTGGCAGAAGCACATTCTTTACAATCCAATCATGATGAGACAAGAAATCAGATACATTAAAGAACAATCGCTCATACCATTGAATAGTTTCAGGTATAGTTTTGCAATCATTAGCTATGCTCTCGATAGATGCCCCAGCTAGTAGTCTAGCCTCGATCATCAATGTCAACTCAGGTTCAACAGCTAATCGGTCATACAAACTATAGGCAAAGTATAAGCCAGGGTTCTCATAAAGAAGCTTCTCTCTATGCCCTTCACCTTTGTTCCAGAAAAACAAGAACTTCTTATATTCTTGAATCCATTGATCGTCAAATCGTTTACATCGCTCAGGAGGAACACTTCGAAGCATACGAAGTACCCGCTCATGCCTCCAGTAGGGGCGAAGAAAGGGATCAGCGAGGCGTACATCCGTGTAACTTTTCAACACTAACTCCTAATCGACGCTATTAGTTTGGCAGGTGTAAGCAACTTCCCATCCCAATGCTATATTGGGATCTAGGGCATCCGCTGTAAATTCTAACCAAAGACCTGTGTGGCGACTACGCAGATTAATGTCTTGGTTATCTTTGTTCTCATACCCACGATTTAAGTTGAATTCTTGGAATGTTGTTCCAGCTGTGACAGTACCAGAATAGACCAAGCTAGTTGGTGGGGAAGTTCTAGGATTAAACGGAAGAGTTTGCCAAACCCCTGTAGTTTCACTCCCGCCTGTAATTCCAGAAGAAACTATTACAGAAGTAGTAGAAGCTACACTCGCTACCGTGTAAGTAATATTGTAGTCAGCAGTATCACAATCTTTTATAAGAAATGAATTACCTGCGATTAAATTATGAGGAGCACTAAACACTATGGTAAGTTGGCCAGAGGCATTACTTATGCTAACAATAGAACCAGAGTTTGCTACATTTAGATCAGTCAATCCAATGCATGCAGATCTGCGGTCATAAACTTTGAAAGTACCGCTACCCGAAGTACCTGTTGGGCTAGTCTGCGTAATAATAAAGCGATCCAACACCCCATAAGATGGAGCAGGGAGTTCCAAAGCTTGGATTGCATTTGAGTTTCCAGAAAACGCAACCACACGAGAATATTCTGAAGCCATGTTTTAGTTCC
>Ga0114970_10003779_pt1 | contig 11060 bp, 8 predicted proteins | sample M_140205_XF_Meta_FD_87030 | JGI IMG/M metagenome (GOLD analysis project Ga0114970, IMG submission 87030) | Freshwater microbial communities from Lake Montjoie, Canada to study carbon cycling - M_140205_XF_MetaG | ecosystem: Environmental > Aquatic > Freshwater > Lake | place: Lake Montjoie... | reverse complement strand
TTTCTTCCCCGCGTACTCCTGTTGGGCAAAGCTCAGTTGTCGTTCCATGCCTGTGAACTTACCCCACGGCGCAACTTTTTTTTGCTCCTGACTGTCGCGCCGATTAAATCAGCGTTTCCTTAGACCATTCTGCAACAGCAGAACGACCCCAAGCTCAACAACCGCCCTCGCAAGCGCCTCGGCTATCAAACCCCAAACGAAGTTTACTACTCACGCCCAGATGTCGCACTTCAACGTTGATAGTATTCCTCCCATTCATAAAATTGCATTCTCCCAATCATTGTTGAATTCGCGTTTTAGAGTGTCAATGAGCCACCTCCCCTGCTCTCGAACGAGGGCATACCTGTAGCGCTCGCCACTGAGCACGGTCTCTCGCAGGGTCGTAACAAAAGCCCGCTTACGATCCTCACCCACCTCAGGGTGAAGAACGCATTCATGCGCCGGATCGTATTCGGTCGGTTTCTGAAATGAACCGTTCCGTCCGAACTTTCGCTCTTTGGGTGTGCAGTAAAGTGCGAATATGGCTGCCATATCGCTCAGAACGCCTGCCTGGTGTGAGGACGGATCATCGCTGTCCCGACATGCCCGTTGCGACTGCCACGCTCCTACTTCCCATCCATTCATGGCGGCCAGGAACGCTGACACCACAGAGGCCGGATCGTCGAAGTCGCAATGTGCCATCTCTACGCTCATAGTCTTTCGGGCCAACATTGAAGATCATTCACAGATCGTGAGTTTTGTCAGCAGCTTTATAGCTGACGCTTTGGTTGCCTGAGTGCGGGATTCCTCGTTCATGGGGGTCGATTTACCCTCCTATGCCGTACTCAGGCAACAAAATTGTCGGTTTACGCGCTGTGGGCGGATGTGGAAGGTGAAAATGATTCCCAAACCCGAACCCAAACTCGGAGAGCGTTGCGGCTCAAGCACGACAGCCCAAAGATGGAGGTGGCGTAGGCGCAATGGTGACAAGCCGTTTGATTCGGCCATACCAGAAGATCTGGATGAACCCACAAGAACGGCGATCTCAGAACCGGGAATCTCCCATCAACTCCGCTCAGCCTTGTGCTTGGCAAAGATGGCGAGGCAGCGATCCCGCTCGGTGTGGTGATCGACCATGGGGAGCGGGTAGCCTTTGGCGAGGGGAAGGCCGGGCTTGGGAGGCTCGTGGAGGAGCGGAGCGGGCACATCGCGGAGTTCGGGCACCCATTGTTTGATGTAAACGCCTTCGGGATCGAAGCGGGCGCTTTGCAGCCAGGGATTCTGGATGCGGAAGTAGGGTGCGGCATCGGCTCCGGTGCCGGCGGACCATTGCCAGCCGCCGTTGTTGCTGGCGTTTTCGCCATCGACGAGCTGCTGCATGAAGAAGGCCTCGCCCATGCACCAGTCGCGGTGCAAATCCTTGGTGAGGAACATGGCGGTGATCATGCGCAGGCGGTTGTGCATGAGGCCGGTCTGCAAAAGCTGGCGCATGCCGGCATCGACGATGGGAAAGCCGGTGGTGCCGGTGGCCCAGCGCTGGAAGTCGGCATCGCTCCCGGGCCAGGTCATGCCGCGCCAGTCGGGATTGAATTCCTCGTCGAAGACGTTCGGGTAAAACCACAGGATGGCGAAGTAGAACTCCCGCCACGCGAGTTCTTTGATGTAGGTGCTGCCCTTTTCGATGTTTGCGCAGCGCTGATACAGCTCGCGGATGCTGATGAGGCCGTAGCGCAGATCCTGGCTGAGCATGGAAGTCGTCTGGCCTGCCGGGGTATTGCGATTCGCGGTGTAGCCTTGCAAAATGCCGGTGTCGATGAAGCGTTTCATGCGATCCCGTGCTGCACGTTCACCGGCGGCGGGAATCTGCGCGGTGCAGGCGGGAAGCTGCCAATGCGCGAGCGTGGGCAGCGGCAGGCTCATGACTTTTTCATCGGCCTGCGGTCCTAGTGTGGTGATGCGGCCTTGGGGCGCGGGTTTGTCGAGCGCCAGCCAGTTCTTGGAATAGGGCGTGTAAACTCGGTAGGGTTGTGCATTGAGCGTGAGCACCTCGTCAGGTTCATGCAGGACGCTGTCTTTGTGAGAGTGGCATTCGATGCCAAGCCGTGTGCAGACTTCGCGAACTTTCTGCTCCATGGCGCGGCCGTAGGGATCGTAGTCGCGATTGAAATAAACCGCGCCGGCCTGGGTCTCGCGGATGAGGCGCTCGATCTCGGCATCGGCGCGACCACAGCGGATGATGAGGCGGCTGCCGAGGGTTTCGAGGTTCTTGGCGAGGGATGCGAGGTTACCGCAGAGGAACTGCTGCCGATTCGGGCCGGTCCAGCCGTGGCTGTGTTTCCAATCGCTCAAAATATAGACCGGAATGACCTGCTCGGCGGTCTTCGCGGCGGCTTGGAGCGCGGTGTTGTCGGTGAGGCGGAGATCGCGGCGGAACCAGTGGAGAACGGTGCGGGGCATGAAAAAGGGCAGGGGAGAGACAAGATACGGTCAGCCACCGGTAAAAGCCGAGGCTAAAATGGGTGGCATTGTCACGGATGTTCGTGATGAATATTCCATTGCGCTGCCGTTACTAAAAGCGCCATATCTTCCACCCTCACCCACTGAATCTCCTTATGCCTTCGTCAGCCCGCGATTACGATGAACCTAAGTCCTACACCGCCGCCTGGATTGCCGCGCTCCTGTTGATCGTCGCTTTCGTGATTGGCCTGCTGATTTATCCGCCGCTGTATGACGCACCAAAGCATGAACCCTCGAGCTTCACGCTCTTCATCGGGCGCTTTCATCCCATCATCCTGCATTTGCCTGTCGGGGCGCTGGGTTTGCTGTGCCTGTTTGAGCTGATCTGCTCCACTCGTCGTGGCGAGGAGAAATTTGGCGAAGCTTCACTGCTCATCCTTGTGGTCGGGGCTGCTGGCGCGGTGATGGCGGTCATGGCGGGCATCATGCTCTCGCGTGAAGGTGGCTATGTAGGGGGTAATTTCACGCTGCATCAGACGATGGGCATCCTCGGCACGGTGGGCGTCTTGCTTGCGCTGGTGGTGCGCATCGTGGCCATGGGGCGGGAGAGCATGGAACTGCTCAATGCCTACCGGGCGCTGTATTTCATCAGCTTCGGCATCATGGGCCTCGGCGCACATTTCGGGGGCAACATCAGTCACGGGAACAAGTTCCTCACCGAGCATGCGCCTGCCTTCATCAAGGAACCGATGATCGCAATCGAGAAGTGGATGCTCAGCTTTGTGGAGAAGCCGAAGGCCGAACCCGAACCGAAGCCAGAGCCAAAGGCCGAACCGAAAGTAGAACCCAAGGCCGAACCGAAAGTAGAACCCAAGGCCGAGCCGAAAACCGAACCTCCCACAACGACCGGCACGCCACCCACGCCTGCGCCAACACCCGCTGCTCCTGCCAGCAGCGAAAAACCCGTCTTCCAGCACGTCATTCTCCCGGTCCTCACCGCCAAGTGCAACAAGTGCCACAGCGAGGAGAAATCGAAGGGCGATCTGCGCATGGATACCTATGAAATGGCGATGAAAGGCGGCGAGAACGGCAAGAATTTCGTCGCAGGCAAGCTCGACGAGAGCCTCAGCATCGTCCGCATCATGCTGCCCGACAGCGACGACGAGCATATGCCGCCCGAAGGCAAAGACCAGCTCACGCTCGAGGAAATCGCCCTGCTCAAGTGGTGGGTCCAGCAAGGAGCCAGCGGCACGCAGAAGGTCAGCGACGCCACATTCCCCGCCGAACTCAAAGCAACTGTTGATGGAATCCTGAAAGGCTAGTCCAACTTCCGCCTTTTGTTGCCTTGTTCTATTTCCGCCGAAAAACCGTCTCATGAAACCAACCCAACTCCTCCTCGCCCTGGCACTTGCCTTCACCGCACATGCCGCCGATGACAAAGCCGCTGCCGATCCTACCGTTACCGCTGCGATGCAGAAAGTGAACGCCACAGGTGCCTCGCTGATGCCAATCGCTGCAGATGCGAAGACATTCCGTTTCACCGCATTGAACGTCGCCAAAGAATTCGCCGATGCCGGTCTCGATCCACTTGCGCCCATCGCCGACAAGATCGCCTCACTCGACATTGCACGCAGCAAAGTCACAGATGGTGGCCTCAAAGCCATCGCCGGGATGAAGAACCTCAAGGAACTCCACCTCGAAGGCACCGCCATCGGCGATGCAGGTCTCGATCATCTCAAGGGCCTCGCTGAACTCGAATACATCAATCTTTACAACACCAAGGTCACGGATGCCGGGGTCGCCAAACTCGCCGGACTCGGCAAACTCAAGGCGATCTATCTCTGGCAGTCGGGTGTCACAAAGGCAGGTGTCGCTGCTTTGAAGGCCAAGCTGCCGAATGCTCACATCAATACCGGCTGGACGGCTGAAGATGATGCCAAGCCCGTCGCGGTGGTAGCCGCAGCACCTGCGGCTGCTCCGGCGAAACCGGCTGCAACTCCGGCACCAGCCGCTGCCAAACCGGCAACACCTCCTCCGGCCGCTGCCGCACCTGCTGCGGGTGGCAAACTCGATCCTGCGCTTGCTGCGAAGGCGGTCATTTATAAAGACATCGTCGCCTCGATCATGAGCGCGAAGTGCATTGCCTGCCACGGCTTGGAAAAGAAGAAGGGCAAACTTCAGCTTCACAACTTCGCCGCCATCATGAAAGGCGGCGGTGACGGCGCGAACACCGTCATCGCAGGCAAGGCAGCCGACAGCCTCATGCTCACCCGCATCAATCTGCCCACCGATGACGACGAGCACATGCCGCCGAGTGATGAGAAGCAGGTCACCAAAGAAGAACTCGCCATCTTGAAATGGTGGATCGAAAGCGGTGCCTCTGAAACCGCCACGGTAGCCTCTGTCAAAGCGCCTGCTGATGTTGAAAGTGCCCTTGCGGTGATGCTTGCCAAAGGATTGCCGAAAGCAGATGCCGCTGTTGCCAAAGCCGCCAAGCCGAAGGCCAAGCCACTCACCGATGCGGAAAAGAAACAGGTCGCTGAGATCAGCGCCAAGATGCAGGCGCTCAATGCGTCGCTCATGCCGCTCGCCCAGGACACGGAGCAGTTGCGCCTTGGTGTCATCAATGCCGCTGACAAATTTGGCGACAAAGAACTCGCCTTGCTCGCCCCGATCGCCACCCAAGTCGTTTGGGTCGATCTCGCTCGCAGCCAGATCACCGATGCCGCTGCTGACATTCTCGCGAAGATGACCAATCTCGAACGCCTACACCTCGAGAATAGCAAAATCACCGACGCAGGCATCGCTAAACTTGGGGCACTGCCAAATCTCGAATACCTCAACCTTTACGGCACCAAAACGACGGATAGCGGCATTGCCAAGCTTGCCGCAGCCAAAGGACTAAAGAAACTGTTCGTCTGGCAGACCGGCATCACGCAAAACGGTGCCAAGGCACTCGAAGCGCAGGTTCCCGGCCTCAAAGTGAACGTCGGCCTCACCGAGGCTGAGATTGCCAAACTCACCGCTCCTCCTCCTGCGCCACCCGCACCGCTGCCCGCTCCTGCGAAGGCCGCGGATCCGAAAAAGGCCGATCCCAAAGCCGCTGCAGCGCCCGCGAAGCCTGCCGCAGCAGTTAGTGACGTCATCAAGACGATCATGAAGACTTATCACAAGCCTGAAGATGCTCTTTGCAAAAAGGCAAGCGGCGGCACCGCCACCGACGCTGAACTCGGCACCCTGCTTAAAGCCTACCAAGATATGTGCGCCGCCACACCGCCAAAAGGTGACAAAGCCGCCTGGGTCACCAAATGTCAGGCTCTTATCGGCTCCGTGAAGAAAATTCAAGCCAAGGATGCGACTGGCGTCGCCGCCTACAAGGCTGCCGTGAACTGCAAAGCCTGCCACACTGATCACAAGGGCGCATGACTCGCAGCACCGGCGGTTCGTCGGCTTTTCCTGTTTTGGCGACGAATCGTCGCCCCTCCAATCTTTGCTGACGCGTATCTTCGTAGCGTTCACAAAGGATGCTGCTAAACATCCTGCCCCTCCATGCGTTCCACTTCGATGAAACTCCCCCTCACATGCTGCGCCCTCATCGGCCTTCTCACTTCCTGTCACCGCTTGGAGGAACGTGAGGCCATCACCGAGACGCGCGAGATTTCCAGCTACGCTGCCAAGCAGCATGTCGATATTCCCAGTTCCACGCGGTTCTTTGATGATGCCAAAGAAAAGGAACAGGCACGCCCCAACTTCCGCGAACTCCTTACCTGGAAGGCGCCTGAAGGCTGGACCGAGTCCGCAACACCAGACCCCAGCGGCATGCGCATGCTCGATCTTCGTTTCGGTCCGAATCAAGAAGGTGAATGCTACATCTCTCTCATGCCCGGCCCCGCAGGCGGCCTTGAGGCGAACGTGAACCGCTGGCGCACGCAGATGGGGCAAGCGCCTTATACAGCGGATGAAATCTCCAAGCTCTCGAAAAAGCCTTTCTTCAATCGTGATGCGACCTTCGTAGCCTTCGATGGTGATTTCAAAGGCTTCGGTGCTGAACAAGCTAGAACGGGTTACCGCCTTCTCGGTCTGATCCACAGCGCCGATCAAGCCACCATCTTCGTCAAACTCACCGGCCCCAAAGCGCTCGTTGATCAAAATGCCGCCGCCTTCGACACCTTCTGCCAGTCCATTAAACCGAATTCGGCTTTGATGAAGCACGAATAGTTTGACCGAGCCTGAGCACTTTCACTTTCGACCCACCGTGTCTTCTCCTTCCTCATCTCCTCTTGCGAAACTCTTCGCATTCATCACTTCATTCGGCCTCGCCACTTTCACGCTGAGCATGCTGCTGCTCATCACGTTTCTCGGCACGCTGGAGCAGGCCGAGTTTGGTCTCGTGGCGAGCCAAGCGCGCTACTTTGAGTCCTTCTTTATCGACCGCATCGACATCGGTGCCTGCTGGCGTGCGCTGGCGTTCAATGCGTATTGGGATATCGGTAACATCACCCTTCCGCTCTACATTGTGCCGGGTGGCTACACGCTAATGGCGATCCTGTTCGTAAATCTGCTCTGTGGTGGCATCGTGCGCATCCGCAAGTCACCGAAGACGATTGGCATCATCATTTCGCACTTCGCCATCCTCTTCATGATCGCCGCTGGAGCGGTAAGCTATCACTTTGCCAAGGAGGGCAGCCTGAATCTGGTGGAGGGTCAGACGAACGATGAGTTTCAGAGCTTCCACGAACGCGTCATCGAAATTCAAAAGGTGCAGACGGATGCAGCTGCGAAGCGCAGTGCTCTCGTGATCGGCGACAGCCAATACAAAGACCTCAGTGCTGGCAAAGGCCGCACCTTCACGCATGACAGCCTGCCGTTTGATTTGATGGTGACGAATTGGAAGCAGAACGCACAGCCGAAGCGCGATGCCGAGGGCTCCCGCAGCGATGCGGTGGATGGTTATTTCATCCAGGAACTCAGCATGCTCGATGAATCTGGCGCCGCACACCCCGATGAACAGCTTGCGAGTGCCTGTGTCGTCGTGGCGAAAGACAAGAAGACTGGCGACGAGCAGAAAGGCATCCTGTGGGAGTTTGCCGCAGCTCCACTGACACTCACATTCGGCAGCGACAAGTATCTCGTCTCGCTCACGCATCGCAGTTACAAGTTACCATTCGCGGTTCGTCTCGATCAAACCGAGCAGGAGAAACATCCCGGCACCGAACGTGCGCGGCGCTTCACCAGCAAGGTCACCAAGATCAATGGCAACCATGAAGAGAAGCGTATCGTCACTATGAACGAACCGGTTCGCAGCGAAGGCTACGCCGTGTTCCAGCAAAGTTTTGATGATGGCGTGCGCAGCGGTAGCAACGTCAAGCAGTCCGGCTTCCAGATCGTTGAAAACCCTTCTGACCACTGGCCCCTGATTTCCTGCATCATCGTCGCCGAAGGCCTGCTGCTGCATTTCCTGATGATGCTGGGCCGCTTCATCAAGGTAAATCCCTGGATCTTCGCACTTAGCCTGATTGGTGCCTTCAATGCGGCCTTTGCCCTCGCTATGTGGAAGCTGCTGTAACTCCCCAACTCACTGCACATCATGAAATCTCTTCGTTTCGCCTTTTTCTCGCTCTTAGCGATGTGCGGCTTCATTTCCGCCGCCGAACTGCCTCCGCTTGATTTGTTCCGCGACAAGGAAGTCGTTGAAACCTTTGCTTCGATTCCGGTGCAGGAGTCTGGCCGCATCAAACCACTCGAAAATCTCGCCAGCTATCGCCTGCTGCGCTTCCGTGCCCGCCGCAGCATCTGGCTGACAGAAAACGGCGAGATGGACGGCAAGCCGCTCGTCGATCCTTCCACACAAAAGCCCATCACCAAAGAGGGCGAGAAGTCGGTGAAGCTCTCTGCCATCGAATGGCTGCTGATGAGCTGGTTCCGACCCGATATTGCAAAAACAGTGCCGCTGTTTAAAGTCGATAACTCCTCCGCCATCACCGAACTCGGCCTCACCGCTAAAGCGAAGCGTGATCAATACAGCTTCCTCGAAATTGAACCGGCACGGCAGGCGATGATGGAAAAGATGAGTGAATATCGCGAAATTCCCGCGAAGAAACAGACACCAGAGCAGCGCATGATCGTCCAACTCGCCGCGAACTTCCTGGACTACGAAATGATCACCAGTCACTTCGATTTCATCCGCTCACCCTTTGGTGACAAGACCGAAGGACTGCCCGCAGGCATCGAGAAGCCGATTCGCCTTTCAAAAAGCCTCAACGCCGTCGGGGCCGTCATCCGGAGCGGCGGTCCACCGATGCAGATTCCATGGTTCCGTGATTTCGGCAGGGGTGCGCTCGGTGCGATGATGAGTGGCAACCCTGAACAACAGCCCCGCTTCTTTCCACCCTCACTGAAGACCGAAAAGAAGTGGAGCGGTCCTGGCGAAATTTTGTTCCAAGCTATCAATGGCGACAAAGACGTCGATGCAGAGCAACTTGGTTGGCTGGCGATCTATGAAGACCTCTATCTGGCACTGCCTGATTCCGCGAAATTCAAAACAGCATCGAAAACCTTGCTCACCAAGATTCAAACTACAGCGGCGGATCGCGGAGAGGGCCAGTCCATCGCTTTGGAACGTCATTCGATGCGTGCGGATTACTTCTTCTATGCACAGTGGATCTTTCTAGTCGGCTTCGTCGCGGTTGCACTCACATGGATTTCGCCGGGTTCGCGGTTCGAGTCGATCACGAAGATTCTATCATGGTTACTGCTCACTTCGGCCACTGCACTCGCGGTCATCGGGGTAATCATTCGCTGCATCATCATGCAGCGTCCACCGATCACGACATTGTATGAAACGATTCTATTTATCGGGTCTGCCTCCGCCTTACTCGGTCTGATCGCCGAATGGCTCACTAAGCGCGGACTGGGACTGCTTATCGCCGCCGTTGCCGGTGCCGCCTGCATGTTCCTGGCTATCCAGTTTGAGGCATCCGAAGCCAGTGACACACTGCAATTGCTCCAAGCCGTGCTGATCACGAATTTTTGGCTTTCCACCCATGTGCCAATCATCAATCTCGGATATGCCGCCTGCATGGTGGCGGCGTTGATCTCGATGATTTACTTCATTCAGCGACTCTTCGGAAAAATCAAAAAGAACACCGATGATGGCCGTTTCCTGACCCGTGTCGCTTATGGCTTCATTGCGACAGGTTTGTTCCTCTCGCTCGTCGGCACTGTACTAGGCGGCATCTGGGCGAATTACAGTTGGGGCCGCTTCTGGGGCTGGGACCCGAAGGAAAACGGCGCCTTGATGATCGTGCTGATGTGTCTGGTCATCCTGCATGCACGCCTTGGCGGCTACATCCGCGAGATCGGCCTGCACTGCTGCAATCTTATCCTTGGTTGCATCGTGATTTTCTCCTGGTTCGGCGTGAACCAGCTCGGCGTCGGCCTGCACGCCTACGGCTTCACCGACGGCATCTGGCCGAAGATTTACGCCTATTGGCTCAGCCAAGGAGTATTGCTGGTTTACGGGGTGTTCCTTTCGTTTCGCGAGCGCAAACCGAAGGTAGCGGCGATTGCTATTAGCAGCGCTGAGAAAGCTCCCGCCAACTGAGCTTCGTCTGGTTAATCCGACTTTTTATAAGCGATGATGCCTTGGGCGATACCCTCTGCAATCTTCGCGCGGTATTCGCCGGTGAGCATGCGGGCGCGTTCGGTGGAATTGCTAACGAAGCCGCACTCAACAAGCACGGCAGGATTTTTCGTGGTGGCGCGAATGACGTGAAATCCGGCACTTTTGACGCCACGATTGGTCATATCAGCGCGCTGCACGAGGTAGGCCTGAATATAGGCGGCTAGCATGTAGCTGGAGGAAAAGTGGTAGTAGGTCTCCGCACCGGCACCGCTGCCGCTGCGGTTGTAGTTGTAATGAATGCTGACGAAGATGGCGTTGCGCTTGCTGTTGCCGAGTGCCGAACGGTCCTGAAGCGGGATGAAAACATCCCTGCTGCGTGACATAATGACTTTGAGTCCCTGTTTTTTGAGCAACTGCTCCACTCGCCGCGCTGTGTCCAGCGCGAGGTGTTTTTCATACACATATCCGATGGCAGCCCCACGATCATGAGCGCCATGCCCCGGGTCAAGAATGACGGTGTCGAAAGCCCGTGCTTGTGCTGTTAGAATCAGAACTGCCGCTGTAACCCCCAAAACGCCTGTGAGTAGGCGGCTGAAAGAGTGGTGAAAGCAGAAGGAGTTTAGCATGTGATTCAAAACTGTGGCGGCAATTTGTACGCGCCGCTAACGCATCAATCACAAAATATGCGAAGAAGCAATGAGAGGGAAAAGATTTTTGTCTTAAACCGTAGTTACGGCACAAAAAAACCGCCGAGTGGTTCACACCCGGCGGTCTTAGTAGGCTTAATGGTTCAAATCATTTATTGGTTACCCAGAGGTGAAGGGGGGAGACCGCCTGGTTGCCCCAAGGGAGCTGGAGGCAGGCCGCTGGGTTGACCACCCAAGGGTGCTGGTGGTAGGCCGCCGGGTTGACCGAAGGGTGCAGGTGGTAGCCCACCAGCAGCCTGTCCAGGTTGGTTGTTATAGCTACCGCTCATCTGTGTGCCGCCCAAGACGATATT
>Ga0114970_10003778_pt1 | contig 11063 bp, 4 predicted proteins | sample M_140205_XF_Meta_FD_87030 | JGI IMG/M metagenome (GOLD analysis project Ga0114970, IMG submission 87030) | Freshwater microbial communities from Lake Montjoie, Canada to study carbon cycling - M_140205_XF_MetaG | ecosystem: Environmental > Aquatic > Freshwater > Lake | place: Lake Montjoie... | reverse complement strand
TTTGGATAAAAATACCTAGAGAAAACACATTGGATATGGGTTTACCCAGAACTTCCATTTCACTCCACCCAAAGATTTCTTGAGATTTTGGATTCCATTGGGTAATCATTTCAGTTTCATCAAAAACAATGATTGAATCAGGTGCATTTCGAAAAATACTCTCAATATGTTCTTCCGAATGACGCAAGGAAACTTCAACTTCCAATCTTTTCCCTTCTTCTGTTCTTAAAAATTTAAGGCTCCAAAAAATTACGGCTATCAGAATAAAAATAGATGCTAAAGTAAAGAGTGCAATGCCAAAGGTATTATTTACAATTCCTTTTATTTCCCCTTCCAACCTTAGCCAACCAAGAAAGAGAGGAACCAAAAATGATGCAGGTATCAATTGCCTGGCTATTTTACCTGAAGCGGTATTCCTTGTTAGCAAGGTCATCAAACCTTGACGGGGACGCAAGAGAAGTATTCCCGCTGCGATAAAAAAGAATAAGAGAGCCACCTGAATCGAAATAGCATGTGTTTGACCCGTTTTATAAAAAAAAGGCACTTCATAAATATGACCCGTAAGAAGAATCAAAGAGTTGAAAAGAATGATCAAGGAGAGAGCTTGCCAAGCCATATAAAATCGCCTCCATTGCAATGTAAAAAATGAAATTCCTGCAAGCAAAAAATTAAAAGCTTCTAAAGGAGGTAAACTTAAAAACATAGTAAATCTGAATGCCTTTTCAATCTGCTGTGGATCTGAATAAATAAAATTAAATCCATTCAAAAATGCAAAAAGGGATAACAAAGAAATGATGCATATCAAAGAAGCAACAATCAAAATTAATATTTTTTCAGCAAAAGAATTTTGATTTCTCTGAAGCAAAATCAGCTCTATACCTGAAAATATAATACAGCAAGAGGATACCAAATCTATTTTAAAAATAGAATAACTTTCGAATCCGGAAATTACATTTGATAACAAAAAATGAAGGATGCCCCAAAATCCTGATAAAAAAATAAAAAATAAAATGAATTTATTTAAAAGTTGAGCTCTTAATATATTGTTAGAAATGTGATTTCCCATTAATCTTTTTGTTTATTTTTTTTATACACAAAGTTAATTGCACCACAATTTTTCAAATCAGATTTCAGCGTTAATATTTTTTCTTTTTTACCATCAAAGAACGAAACAGCAGCTGTATTTGGTGGTTTTCTACCTAAATTATGAGCATATAATATCAAATAATTATTTGAATCGGGAATCAGATCGATTGCAATCATCAATTTGTCCTTTACCAATTCATACTTTTCAAGAACCCATTTCCCATTGATATTGAGAGAAATTGAATCACCATCAGCCAATTCACGATCCCAAACAAATAACTCCAAATGCGTTGAGGCAATTTTCACTTCTGATTGCTTATGAACCTTTCTATCACCAAGTTTCGCAGGTATATCAACCTTTGAAAAAGTCAATTCCGGCTTTTTATCCGCAATAACCTGCCATAATTTAATGGTTCCATCATAACTTGAGGTTACAATGGTTTTATCGTCAGGACTAAAATAAGCAGATTTTACAAAGCCATTATGGCCTTTCAATTCAGCCACCAAGATATTTTTTTGAACATCCCAAATTTTAGCTGTAAAACCTGAATCTCCAGTTCCGGCAATCAACCATTTACCATCATGAGAAAATGAAAGCCTACTAAATCCTTTCTGTCCTGCTGTAAAAGCGTATAAATGATTTCCATATTCATTCCATAGATTCAAAGAGCCATCTTCACACCAACTCGCTAATCCATGCTTTCCATAAACAGCCAATGAATTGATATATCCACCACATGCCTCACCCTCATATTCTATGCTATCATTGCCAAGATTTAAAAATTTAATTGAATATCCACTCGAAAATATCAATTGGCTGCTATCAGAAGAAATAATACCTGAGGTTACATAATATTTATTTTGAAAGACCAACTTTGGAACAGGAGCACTTAATTCCAGTTTATAAATACTATGGTTACCACTTCCAAAATTTGTACCTCCAAAATAAACAAACTTTTCATTGGGACTAAAGATTGCAAAACTATTTTTGCCAAATGGGACATTTAATGACAGATATTTTTCACCTGTTTCAATATTCCAAATGATAACATTTCCATCTTCACCCGCTGAAATCAAAAATTGACCTCTGCGATCAAAACTCAGACTGTTAATAGCAGAATGATGACCTTTAAACATTTTTATGACCATGCCTGTTGAAGCATCCCAAACCAATATATTCCCTTCAAAATCGCCACTAAAAATTTTACTGCCATCAGGAGAAAAAACAGAAAGCATTACAGATGAAGAATGCCCTATGAGTGTTTTTACCAAGGTAAATTGTTGCGCATAATTTAAAATGGGCATGAAAATAAAAAGGGACAAAATGATTATCCGCCGAATCCGAATTGAAAAAAGATTTATTGGTAAATCCATTTTAAAAAAATCCTTTCTCATTTACTGCACGATCAATTTTATAAATCCAGAATTTTCTTTTGAAATCATTTTTACCAAATAAATTCCTGAAGCAAAACCCGTTAAATCGATATCTATTGTATTTATACCTGTAGAGGTAAAATGATCTCTGCTATAGATGATTTCTCCCAAACCATTGTACAATTCTATTTTAACATTTCTGCTTCCCACATCCGAAAATGACAATGCAAAATTTCCACTGGATGGATTGGGATAAATTTTCAAGTCCGTCATATTGCCCTTTACCGATAAAACCTGTAAACTGATCAAATGTTTTTTCAAAGCCTGATATGCATTGATTTTACCTGCCCCCCAAATATTACTTCCCAAAGAAGATATCGTTCCTGTGTAAGCATCTTTAATAGCAGATTGTCTGAACATTTGCAGTAAGGACTGAGGATCTAAATTTGGATCTGCCTCCAATAAAAGCGCCGAAATGCCCGATACAGCAGGAGAAGACATGGAGGTTCCACTCATCATAGCATAAGAATAAGTCTTCGCATTTGAACTCTTGTAATAATTATTAACCACATACAAATAATTGGCTCCATTGGATTTAAAACTCGGATCATAGGAGTTAATTGCAGAAGCAATGCTGAGTCCCGGAGCAGTGATATCTGGCTTCACCCGATTATCAATGGTAGGTCCATGACTTGAGAAAGGCACTATATTTCCTTTTGCAACATATGAATTATAGTTATATGAGCCTCCCAAAACATTTGTAAAACTTGTTTTGGATGCATAAGCCCCAACAGCAATTGCAGATTTTGTAGAAGCCATATCACTAATTGTACTATTGGTATTTCCAGAAACAGCCCATGAATACCCTCCATTTGTAAATGCCCCATAATATCCTGAAGAATTTAAAACATAGCCATTCCACATATCTATTTTTCCTTTATTACCCTGAATGGTAATAACTATTTTCTCATTTACTTTACTGTAAAAATTTAATAATACATGAGGCTTCATATTAAACTCTGAAGAAGCGGTTGTCATCGTTACAAAACAAGTATCCATATTGCTTCCTATCAACTGGTAACTATGAACATTGTTATCGATACAAATCATTTGAGTTGTTTTTACCATCGTATTACCATTATACAGGCTTACTTTCACACAAAAAGTTTGGGAGGTATCGCCCCAAATATCTACCCATGTTTTTTGAGGAGACATACCCGTTTGAAATCCCACAACTGTAGAAACAGAAGTATCAGCAGCGGTAAAAGTTTTATTTACATGCAAATTCAAATCGCCTGTATTGCCTGCAGAACAAACAAAAATCTTTCCTTTCCCTGTCAGATTATCACATGCCTGACTAAAAAGTGAACTTCCATCATGTGGACCAATGGTACATCCCCAACTTAAATTGGCAACTGCTGGTTTTCCAACTGATTGTGCATACGTAAAAACATATTGCATGCCATCAATAATATCAGCCATTCCCGTATTTTGCCATTGACCTTGTGCAGGAGTTATACCTACCAAAACAATATCACTGTTAAAGGCCATTCCTCGGTATTTTGAATTGGATAGACTGCTTCCAAAACCTGAACCCGCAGCAATACCCGTAACATGCGTACCATGGGATTGAGTGTTATTATCGGTGCCTTTTGCCCACATGGCTAGGGTATCAGATATTTCATTACCATATAAAAAACCTGCCGGTGGGATTCCAGTGGTTTTTTGTTCCCAAACCCGCTTGATCCGGTATTTGGCACCAGTAGTGTCAAAAAAGGAAGGATGGGTGTAATCAAATCCAATATCCATAATCCCAATGACCACATTTTTTCCAGTAAATCCATTGGGAAGACCAATTCCCTTCTGAACAGAATCAACATGGGTTTGCTTTCTTACCTCATCTAAACTCGATATAATGGGTTCATCAAGCTGAATATATAAAATCCCAGCGATTTCAGAAAATGCTTTTAGGTGCTGTTCAGGCACCCGCACTGTCCAAATATCACCTGCCTGGGTACCAACTTCTACCGCCAAGATTTGAAGCGCTTTTAAATCAATATTTTTATCCACTTTGATCAACGCACTCAACAATAAATGCCCATCCTTTCTGGTTTTATAAACATAGCCTTCTGTAAAGCGGAAACTATGTATATCCCTTATAGCAAGATAATTGCGGGTATTTGCGGACAAATTGGCCTTTTTTTGAGCATAAATACCTGAATAACAAGTAATTAAAAAAAACAATATATATATCTTCTTCATAGTCGTTATATTATTCATTTAAATATTGATGTAGTAATCATTCAATCTGCTGATTTATCATCAAACCTGAAAATTTGACATTCCGCAGAATGAATTCTTGCAAATATAATCATTTATACAAATGATTTTAGAGATCCAGAAAATTGCATCCTATCAAGAAAAAACCGTCAACAACAACTTGTTTAAAACTTTTACAAAGCCTTATCAATGCTATATATTGTGGCTTTACTTTTGTTACTTGGGTATATTCAATACAATTTAAATTACTATGAGAAGAAGTCAAAAAATCGGTCTATTCATTTGTTTCATTTTCACCTTTCAATTTCTGAAAGCTGAAAATACAAATCCACTCGCCATCGATAAAAAAGGCGAAGAATGGGTAGATTCCATTTTCAATGGCATGAATGCTGATGAACGATTGGGACAACTTTTTATGCTCGCCACCTTTTCCAACCGCGGGCAAGCGCACACAGACACCATCAATAGCTTGATATGCTATTACAATATTGGAGGACTCATTTTTTTTCAAGGAAGCCCGCTGCGTCAGGCAAGACTTACCAATGAATACCAATGTATGAGCAAGGTGCCCATGATGATCGGAATTGATGGCGAATGGGGTTTGCAAATGCGTCTTGACAGTACCATTCGCTTTCCAAGGCAAATGACTTTAGGTGCCATGCATGATGAGGGCCTCATCTATCAGATGGGAACTGAAATTGCCAGGGAATGCAAAAGAATGGGGATACACATAAATTTTGCACCGGTTTTAGATATCAATAGCAATCCCTTAAACCCCATCATCAGCAGCAGGTCTTTTGGTGAAAATAAAATTAAAGTGGCTCAAAATAGCCTTGCCTATATGCGAGGTCTTCAGGAGCATGGTATTATGGCTTGCGGAAAACATTTTCCTGGACATGGTGATGCGGATATGGATTCGCACAAAGGCCTTCCCCGTATTTTGAAAAATGCTGACTCTATTGATAGTCTCGAATTGTTTCCATTTAAAAAACTCATTGGACAAGGATTACAAAGCATTATGGTAGGCCATTTGAACCTCCCAGCTTTAGATAGCGCGAAGAATATGCCCGCAACCTTATCAACAAATATTGTAAATGGTTTACTTAAAGAAAAACTAGGTTTTAAGGGATTGATATTTACCGATGCCCTGAATATGAAAGGTGTTAGCCTGCTTTTTGAACCTGGAAAAGTAGATGTGAAAGCATTGATTGCAGGAAACGATATCCTGTTATATTCTGAAGATGTTGCCAAAGGAATTCAAGAAATCAAACAAGCTGTGCTGAATGGTGAGATAAAACAGGAGGAAATTGATAAGAAAATAAAAAAAATTCTCGCTGCAAAATACTTTTATGGACTCAATCACCTCCAACTGATTCCTATTAAAAATCTATACGAAGATTTAAATAATGATCAGGCCAAATTATTGATGCAAAAACTTTATGAGCAATCCATCACTTTGCTGCAAAATAAAGACTCCATCATTCCCTTACGTCACCTTGAGGTAAAGAGAATTGCTTCTTTAGCTCTTGGAGATACTTTGGAAAATGTTTTTCAGCGCTCCCTCGGAAACTATGCGCCAGTAGACTTTTTCAATTTAAGCAAATATGCATCTAAGACCGCCAATGATACTATTATCAATAGATTATCTGCATACAATACAGTAATTATAAGTATACATAATACCAGCATAAGCGCTGCAAAAAATTACGGAATCACGCCGGGAATTTCAACAGTCATCAATGGTATCAAAAAAAACACAAAGGTCATTGTAGTGGTATTTGGAAATCCCTATGCACTTGGTAAAATTAATGATATTCAAAAAAATGATGGCCTCATCATGGCCTATGAAGGTTCTGAAATGTCGATGTCTTTATCGGCACAGATTATATTTGGCGCCTTATCTGCGCAAGGAAAATTACCTGTAAGTGTAGGGACTATTTACAAGCAAAATGCAGGAATAATGAGTAGGGGAGGGATGCGCCTGAAATATACCATACCTGAGGAACTTCAAATTTCATCAGGTGATTTAAGCAAAATTGATTCCATCGTTGGAAAAGCCATTTCTGCCGGAGCCATACCCGGTTGTCAGGTTTTAGCTGCTAAAGATGGAAAAATATTTTATATGAAATCATTTGGTCACCATACGGATGCAACTTCTGATTTGGTTAAAAATTCGGATCTCTATGATTTGGCATCGGTAACAAAAATTGCCTCTACAGGACTTGCCTTGATGCATTTATATGATCATCATAAATTAAATGTGGATAAAAGAGTATATCGTTTTTTACCCGAATTCAGAACTGCCGATAAAAGAGAGATTACCCTTCGCGAAATGCTTACCCACCAGGCTGGTTTCGAAGCTTGGATTCCATTTTGGTCAAGCACAGTGGACAATCAGGGAAACCTATCTTCACGTTTATATAGAACCGCTGGTTCTAAAGCTTTTCCCCTGAGAGTAGCCGACAGTATATACCTTCGGAAAGATTATGCCGATACCATTTGGAAAAAAATTATCGTTACGCCACTAAAAAACAGGGGCAAATATGTTTATAGCGATTTGGGAATGATAGTTTCTAAAAATATTGTCGAAAAACTATGCAAAAAACCTATTGATCAGTATGTAAATGAAACCTATTACAAGCCGCTAGGGCTTCCTACATTGGGCTTTAAACCCAGAAACCGATTTGTTTTAAGCAGAATTGTGCCTTCAAACAACGATAAAAAATTCAGAAAAAAAATTATTCATGGCGATGTTCATGACCCCACGGCGGCAATGCTAGGAGGGGTTTCAGGAAATGCCGGTCTTTTTTCAGAAGCCAACGATCTGGCTATTCTCATGCAAATGCTTTTACAAAATGGGTATTATGGGGGTGATAAATATCTCAACAAAGAAACCGTTGAGGATTTTATCAAACAACAATATCCCGGCACCGAAAATCGAAGAGGACTTGTTTTCGACAAGCCTGAACCTGATACCTCCAAAAATGGACCAACAGCAAAAAGTGCATCCCCAGCTACTTTTGGGCATACCGGTTTTACAGGAACCTGCGTATGGGCTGACCCGCAAAACCAACTGATATTTGTATTTTTATCGAATCGAACCTACCCCGATGCTGAGGACAATAAATTGGCAAAAATGAATATTAGGACAGATATTCACGAAGTGCTTTATAAAGCCATTGAGAAAGCGGAGATAAAAAAAAATAACAAATGAAAAACAATGTATTGATTGTAAAAGCATCTGGGGAAAAGGTGCCTTTTTCTCGTGAAAAGCTTATCAATTCAATGCAAAAGGCCGGTGCTGACGAACAAACCTCCGATGATATTATGAAATATATCGAGTCGGAATTGTACGACGAAATCAGTACTCAAAAAATTTACAATCTCGCTTTTCAAAAATTAAAACAAAAATCGAGCAAAGCAGCTGGAAAATATAAACTCAAATCGGCATTGATGGAACTTGGCCCATCGGGATTTGCCTTTGAAAAATTTATCGGTGAAATTTTTAAATACAAGGGATATCATATTGAAATTGGCCAAATTGTTCAAGGCAGGTGCGTCACTCATGAAATTGATGTAATGGCCTCCAAAGGCGATGAAAAAAATATCATTGAATGCAAATACCATAACCGCCCAGGTATTGTTTGTGATGTAAAAATACCTTTATACGTGCACTCCAGATTCCAAGATGTAGTACAAGAAACCAATTTCACAAAAAACAAAAATCAACTCAATAGAGTATGGATTGCCACCAATACCCGTTTTTCCTCTGATGCCATTAAATATGGACTTTGCGCCGAAATGAACCTCCTTGGTTGGGATTATCCCAAAAATGAAAATCTCAAAGAAATGATAGATCTCTCAGGCCTTTATCCCATCACCTGCATGCATAACATTACCCTTGAGGAGAAATCAATCCTAATGGATAGAGGAATCATCCTTGGAAAAGATTTGCTTACCAACAGAAATCTCTTGACAGAATTAGGCATGAATAAGCAAAGGGCAGAAAGTGTTCTAAAAGAAATTGAAACCATCTGTAATCGTTGATCTGTTTTGTGACAAAATAATCAATGATTTAAACTCGCTTATCTCAGTATTCTATTTTTTCTATTTACAAAACACTTTCACCTTTTTCAATCAGCTGATTTCTAAAAACAAAACCTTGACCAAAGGTATCCAAAATAATTTCGGAGTCTTTTTGCACTTTTCCACTCAGTATTTGTTTTGACAACTCATTCAAAACCTCTCTTTGAATCACTCTTTTAAGCGGTCTGGCACCAAATTGAGGATCATAACCCAACTGTGATAGCCAATCAATGGCCTCTTCAGAAGTGGTCAATTTGATTTCATTTTGCTTCAACATTTTTGCGAGTCCTTTTAATTGAATACGAACGATTTCTTTGACCTCTGCACGAGTTAAGGGTGCAAACATGATGATGTCATCAATGCGATTCAGAAATTCTGGTCTAATGGTCTTTTTAAGCAATTCAAAGACATTCAGCTTGGTGCTTGCCAAAATAGAATCTCTATTATCCTCGGTAAGATCCTCGAATTTTTCCTGTATAATATGGGCTCCAATATTGGAGGTCATGATGATAATTGTATTTTTAAAATTGGCTGTGCGCCCTTTATTATCCGTAAGCCTTCCATCATCTAAAACTTGCAGCAAGATGTTAAAAACATCAGGATGTGCCTTCTCAATTTCATCTAATAAAATAACGGAATATGGTCTTCTTCGAACCGCTTCAGTCAATTGACCACCTTCATCATATCCTACATATCCCGGAGGGGCACCGATTAACCTCGAAACGGCATGCTTTTCCTGATATTCAGACATGTCAATGCGGGTCATCGAATTTTCATCATTAAATAAAAACTCTGCCAAAGCCTTTGCCAGTTCCGTTTTACCAACACCGGTGGTTCCAAGAAAAATAAAAGATCCGATAGGCCTTTTGGCATCCTGCAAACCGGCACGACTTCTTCGTATCGCATCTGAAATGGCAGAAATTGCCTCTTCCTGTCCAATCACACGCCTGTGCAATTCATCTTCCAAATTCAACAGCTTATCAATTTCACTTTGTAGCAATCGCGTAACAGGAACTCCCGTCCAGCGAGAAACCACACCGGCAATATCCTCTGCATCCACCTCTTCTTTTATCATGGGCTTGAAGCCCTGATTAGAAGATAACTTCAACTTCAGTTCTTCCAGTTTTTTTTCCTCCTCTTTTATTTTTCCATAGCGAAGCTCAGCAACCTTAGCATAATCACCCGCTCTTTCGGCCTGATCGGCTTCTAGCTTATGATTTTCGATATCCTCTTTCGCCCTTTGAATGCCCTCTACAACTTCCTTTTCTGATTTCCATTTGACACTCAACACATTTTTTTCATCATTCAGATTGGCAAGATTTTCTTCTATTTCTTTCAGTTTTTTCTCATCTTTTTCTCTTTTGATGGCGGCCCTTTCAATTTCCAATTGCATGATTTTTCTTTGTATTTCATCCAACTCTTCCGGCACTGAATCCATTTCCAACCTTAATTTGGCGGCTGCTTCATCAATTAGATCTATGGCCTTGTCAGGAAGAAATCTGTCTGCAATATACCGTTGCGACAACTCTACAGCAGCAATAATGGCATCATCTTTAATGATCACTTTGTGATGGGTTTCATAACGCTCTTTTAAACCTCTAAGAATAGAAATCGCATCTTGTGTATCGGGCTCTTCAACCATCACTTTTTGAAATCGTCTTTCAAGTGCCTTGTCTTTCTCAATAAACTTTTGATATTCACTCAAAGTGGTTGCTCCAATGGCCCTAAGTTCTCCTCTGGCAAGGGCAGGTTTTAATATATTAGCAGCATCCATTGCCCCTTCAGAAGCACCCGCTCCAATAAGCGTATGTATTTCATCGATAAACAAAACAATTTCACCTTCGCCACTGATAACCTCTTTAACCACAGCCTTCAATCGCTCTTCAAATTCTCCTCGATATTTTGCACCAGCAATCAAGGCACCCATATCCAAAGAATAAATTTGTTTTGATTTTAAATTTTCAGGCACATCGCCATTTACAATGCGATGCGCCAACCCCTCTGCTATAGCCGTTTTTCCAACACCCGGTTCGCCTATCAATACAGGATTGTTTTTCGTTCTACGAGAAAGAATTTGCAGAACGCGCCTAATTTCTTCATCACGACCAATAACCGGATCCAATTTCCCCGCGGCAGCGAGTTCATTCAAATTTCGGGCATATTTATTCAGGGCATTATAGGTTTCTTCGGCAGACTGACTATTTACTTTAGCACCTTTGCGCAAGGTAAGAATAGCA
>Ga0114970_10003777_pt1 | contig 11068 bp, 10 predicted proteins | sample M_140205_XF_Meta_FD_87030 | JGI IMG/M metagenome (GOLD analysis project Ga0114970, IMG submission 87030) | Freshwater microbial communities from Lake Montjoie, Canada to study carbon cycling - M_140205_XF_MetaG | ecosystem: Environmental > Aquatic > Freshwater > Lake | place: Lake Montjoie... | reverse complement strand
GACAGCATACTGGCATGGCACCCTGATGCCAACGTTACCGTCCTAACAGAACAGATGTTGCCGTATGGCAATCAAGGCGGCTTTGCCAATGACTGGCAGGTGTTTGCAGCAAGTCCATATCGCCAAACAATCAAGCTAGAAGCAGACATGTTGATCACCAGCTCCATTGAACACTGGTGGATGATGTTTGAACATAAAGATGTGGTAGTTAGCACAGGTTGTAGAGATTACTACGATACACCCGCTACCAGTCGTTTCTACCGTAAAGTGTTTGATGCAAACAACCTACCAGATGTGTACAATGCTATCACATACTGGAGATTAAGTACCACAGCCAAACAGTTCTTTGATCTTGTACGCAGCATATTTGACAACTGGGCAGAATACAGGCAGTTGTTGAAGTTTGGCGATGATGTGCCGAGTACTGATCTAGTGTATGCCGCGGCTGCACAGATCTTGGGTCCAGAATTAGTAACACTTCCCCAGGGCTATGCTCCGCAAATTGTACACATGAAACGTCACATCATAGGCGGCCACACAGACAATTGGACCCGTGAACTGGTCTGGGAACATCTTGACCCAGGACTACGCATCAACACAGTCACACAGCACGGTGCTGTACACTATCACATTAAGGATTGGTTAAATGAACGAAACAACTGATAATTTTTGGGAAGCGTTCCGGGCGTGGCAAGCTACGCCAGAAGTTGTACATGTTCCTAGATATAGATTGTACTATGATGATCATGGATATCCGATATGTTACAGTGGCGATGACATGCCTGGTAATTATATAGATGTTGACCCAGAGATCTATCAACGTGCATTGACCAATGTGCGTGTGGTAAAAAACAAACTGGTCATAATTGAAACACAGAATGTGTTCAACATACTGGTACCAAACAACACAGAAGGCACAACTTGTGATCCACACAATGTTTGTATTGTAGTAGATGCTACCAAAGACCATACAAAATGGAAATTAAAAACAAATGAATCAAATTAACAATGGGTACTAGACCTTATAATAAATTAGAAAACATCAATTTGACTGTCAAACAAAACAATATTGTTGTGGAGATTGGTAGTGAACGAGGAGAAGGCAGTTCTTTGTGGTTATATAACTGGGCTAAAAAACACAATTTAGAATTTTATTCCATTGATGTTGAACATGGTAAAAGAGAAATTGACAATCCAGAAATAAATTGGGTTGTTACAAGTTCTGGAAGTAACTGGTGTAAAAATGAATTGCCTGGTTTAAATAAAAAAATTAAAGTTTTATATCTAGATAATTTTGATTGGATTTGGAACCCAACCGATATACCTAAGTGGATGCAGTCCCAAATCAACAAGTATGCCGACCGCGGAGTATTAATGAATAATCAAAATTGTCAAGAAGAACATCGTTTGCAAGTAGAATATTGTTTGCCATATTTAGATGAACAATCAGTTGTAATTATGGATGATACGTATTATAATTATAACAATAATCAATTAATTGGCAAGTGTGCTACATCTATTCCTTTGTTAGTAGAAAATGGATTTAAAATACACAGCACATATAAGTATGCCACAAGAGGATGTGAATAAATGAATCAAATTGACATTGCAGATTTAGACTGTATATTTTTAACATATGACGAACCTCACAAAGAAGAGTTTTGGATCAAGATTAGGAACATGGTTCCTTGGGCCAAGCGGGTGGACGGCATACAGGGTAGCGATGCTGCTCACAAAGCAGCGGCCTTGGCTTCTAACACAGAACGATTTATCCTCATTGATGGGGACAATATCCCCGACCCGACGTTTTTTAATCAAACGCTTGTTTTTCCTGGTGAAGAATATGAAAATGCTGTGTTCAGATGGAAAGCACGTAACGATATCAATGGACTAACATATGGCAATGGTGGACTAAGCTCGTGGACCAAACAGTTTGTTGAGCACATGAGATCACACGAAGCCAGCGACGGATCTCCAGAAACAAACGTAGAGTTTTGCTTTGACCCCAAATACTGGGCCATGTATGATTGCTATAGCAAAACATATCCTAATGGCAGTGCCCGTCATGCTTGGCGTGCAGGATTTAGAGAAGGTGTCAAGATGTGCTTGGATCGTGGACACCGTATTGATCCTGCCAGCTTTACTACCAAGATACATCAACGCAATCTTGACCATCTTACTATTTGGCACAACATTGGCGCTGATGCAGATTTTGGAGAGTGGGCTATTGCTGGTGCAAGACAGGGCACCTACATGACCATGCTGACCAATTGGGATTACAATCAAGTGCAGGATTTTGCAGCACTAGACGAACTGTTTAAAACAGTAGAAGATTCTCAACCACGATTGTTGAGTTACAGAATTGGCGACGACTTACACAGTCAATTGGGACTGCCTGTTGCTATACTAGAAGCAGAACAAAGCGAATTTTTCAAGCATCACTACTCTAGATCGTGGCGCAACCGTGGTGTAATGACAAGAGAAATTGATATCATTAGAGAAATAGAAGGCTGGTAACCACATGAGTTTCCGCACACAACAATCACAGGTATTGGGTAATAAAATTCTTCAAGATGAACAATTGATTAGTTTTATACAAGACAACAACATCAATACCTTGATTCTTGACGGCGAATCAGACATTGAGTGTTTTCAATCTCGATTGCTGAATTGTAACATTGGATTAATTGAAAAAAACGGGATGTTGGCAGTTTTTGTAAATCAGTTGTTTAGTAATCTAGAAGATGTGTTAACTACACTTGAAAAAAAACTTCAAGACACTAATCCAGACTGGGTTTATGTAGCAGTTAACAAATATTTGATTACCACAACACAAAGCTGGGACAATCTAACTGACAATTATGATCAAGACTTGATTGATATCATCAGTTCATTTATATTGCCATTGGATTTTTTAAAAATCAAACAGTCCTATATTGCATACGATGACGGGAGATATTTTAATTTTGTTCACCCAACAACAAATGCGTTTTATAAAAAACAATCATAATCATGCAAAAATCATTGACCATGTGGAGACAGTACAAGGCCTTGCATCCATTATTCAGATTTCGAAAAATGTCCAGCAGCATGATAACTTTTATTAAAAATAATATAACACATGGTACCACTTTGTCGATTGATAGTTTTCCTTGGAAACTGCAAAAACAAATCACAATTGACAAAATAATTGAATTGTCAAAATTTCGTGTAATATGGGATCGCTTGGGACCAATGGACATAACTTTTGTTGATTCTTATAAAGAAATTGCCAATGACACACAGTATAATAATATAATCCTAGCAGGACTGGTCCCATTCAAATACAAAACCATTGATGAATGTGCAACAGTTATTGATAATTTTGTACCCTTGTTAAAAAGCAAAGGCACCATGCTGGTGGCAATTCCAATCACCAATTTGATATTTCACAGATTAAAATTTTCATACAATCAAATCATTGACCACATGCATTTGATACTATCAAAAAATGGACTAGCAATTACTGATCGTTTGTTAGACATTGATATTTTTTACATAAAGATAACAAAATTATGATCATAGCATTTTATCCTGGAGGGGGCGGCAATAGATATTATCACTATCTCCAAGGCCGCAGGGATTTTGACCAGTTAACCACTTACGACAGTCTTCTTACTGACCAGGAATTTTCTTATCGGTATTTGACTTCTGACTCGTCACTGCCAGATCAAGAATTAATACTCACCCACTGTGTAAATGCTCCATTATTACGCCGTTTGTTTCCTGCACATACTATTACAATAATTGAATCAGATTTAGATGCTAGTATTCAACGAGAATGGTTCTTAGGAGATCAGCATCGAGACAAACACATGCCTGATAAACTAGAACATGCTAGAGCACATGTATCTTACCATAAAAAATATTACAAAGAATATCCATTGGATACGCAAGGTGCAGATACAATAATCAAAATCAACAGTGATAATTCAGAATTTGCTCAGATGATGAGAGAAGAATTGTCTGCTGTACACAGTGTAGAATATCAACAGTCAATTGAACAATACCAGCCGCATGATATGACCAATGTTCCAGGGGACAAAATTGTCGACGGCTTCAAGTCCAAATTTCTTGATGACGCTGAAGTTATGAAGCAACAGTTGGATGCAATGAGCCCTAGCTTGTGTTTAGCAAAATGGAAACAAGTTAGCTTACACTTGCCCACTGGACTTAACAACAGTTGTTATCACCCGCCTTTGCACGAAATACGTCTTGAAGATATCCAACGAGGCCCAGGAGGATTACACAATACCGAGCATAAAAAACAACAACGCAAACTAATGCTAAACGGAGAACGTCCCAGTGAATGTAGTTATTGTTGGGCCATGGAGGACAATGGTAAATTAAGCGATCGTCATTACAGATCTGGAGAACCATGGGCTGCTAAAGATTTTGGTAAAATTGTAAGTTCCGAATGGGACGATGATATTGTGCCCAGTTATGTAGAAGTCAATTTTAATCATGCTTGTAATCTTGCTTGTAGTTATTGCAGTCCTCAGTTTAGTAGCACTTGGCAGCAAGAAGTCAACACGCACGGAGGCTACCCCACTAGCACCATTCATAACGATCCTGGCCATTTTCTAGGCCGCAATCGTCCCATACCTGTTAGAGAACAAAACCCGTATGTAGACGCATTCTGGAAATGGTGGCCAGAACTATATCCAGAACTGCAACACTTCCGTATGACAGGTGGCGAGCCACTGCTGGACAAAAATACCTATCGGGTATTTGATTATGTGCTATCTAATCACAAACCAGATTTACATTTAAATGTCACAAGTAATTTTAGTGTGGATGAAAAATCTTGGCAGAAATACAAAGGTTATGTTAAAGAACTTTGCGATGGTGAAAAAATTGAACACTTTATGCAATACATCAGTTTAGATAGTGTTGGATCACAAGCAGAATATATCAGACACGGGTTGGATTTTGATCTATTGTGGGATCGTGTTAATCAATTTTTAACAGAAATTCCTGGTCGTAATAGTGTGACCTTTATTGTGACCATGAACAATCTCAGTGTAACCGGTCTTCCTAAATTGTTAGACTTGATACTAAAACTACGTGAAGCATATTCAACAACCTATCAACGAGTATGGTTTGATACACCAGTACTAAGGCAACCTGCATGGCAGAGCTTGCAAATTCTACCAGAATCTTATGTAGAACAATTAGAACATCTCTGGAATTGGATGAATAGTCAAATTGAAACACAAGGAACTAGATTTCAAGGATTTAAAGACTACGAAATTGCTAGATTAGATCGAGATATAGCCTGGATGAGAGATGGGCAAAAGTTAGATCCTGTATACCTTGTCAACACCAAAGCAGATTTTTATAGATTTTTTGCTGAGCACGACCGTAGACGAGGAACTGATTTTTTAAAAACATTTCCAGAAATGACATCATTCTGGAAAGAAAGTGAATACCATGCTAGGTAAACATAAGATTATTGTAGACACACAATCTCAAATGTTTGAACTAATAACTGATTTTGCCGATAGTGAATTTCATGATCTGGCTAATCATACAATAGTACCTGGTGCTGTTTATGTAATAGGCCGCAATCAGTTCAGACTCAATGTTGACTACATTAGGAGATTAATTGAGTCTAATCAAATATATGTAGTATTAGGTGACCCTTCGGAAGGGTCGGCATCCATGATCTTACTGTGCAGAGTTTTAAACGCAGAAGATTTAGTATTATCTGGAAAGGTCTTGCTATTATCTGGTGGTGACATAGATTCTTCTTACACTTCCTTAAGTTATGAATTTTTTTTAAACAAGATTTTTGATTATCCTAGTAATCAACTAGCAATGCAACGTACACCAGAAGTGTATGAAAAAACAGATAAACCATATAAATTTTTGTTCCTGAACGGAAGGTATAGGCCTCATAGAAAATATCTACTAGAAAAATTTCGCTTATCTGGACTGTTAGATCAATCACTATGGACCAATTTAGACTCATCTGAGTCTAACAGTAAATGGTTAACTTTAATATCCAACAACAAAAATTTATTATTCTGCAGCATGCCTGTGCATTGTTTACCTGCTGAATACGAAGTTGAAGAATACAGTCACAGAGTTGAATCTATTCCTTCACATCCATTTGTTAAACCTTATCTTTTCAACAACACCTGGGGAGATATATATCTTAATCCAATGGCATACATTGACACTTATTTTAGTGTGGTGACAGAAACCGTATTTAATTACCCATATAGCTTCAGGACAGAAAAAATATGGAAACCCATTGCAATGGGACATCCTTGGGTAGCTGTAGCCAATGCAGGGTATTATCGAGACATAAAGAATCTTGGATTCAAAACTTTTGGACACTTAATTGATGAAAGTTTTGACCAAATTGAATCATCGCAGGCTCGAATTGAAAGAATTGAACAAGTGGTGCAAGATCTTTGCAATCAAGATCTAGTGAGTTTTCTTGGCTCTGCACGAGATGTGTGTGAACACAATCAAAGACATCTTGAAGAAGCAAGACAAATTGAAATTAAAAAATTCCCAGATAGATTTTCTAATTTTTTAAAAACGCACCTTAATAAAAAATGAAATCCATTCTTGTAGTTGATACCTTTTGCGAAGTATATGATTTAATCAAATCTTATATCGATGTGGAGTTTTGGGATTTTACCACAGTTAGAATTATTCCAGGCGCAACGTATATAATTGGTCGAGAACAATTCCGCAACAATATAACACAAATAAGAAGCCTGGTAGAATCTCAAACTATACGTGTGTTTTTATGTAACCCGGCAGAAGGATCTGACACACTTCGTTCGCATTGTGTACAGTGGGGAATTGATGATCTAGTTAAACTAGGTCAAATACTATTAATTGGTGGAGGCGATATGGATGCCGAATGGCCTCATTTACAATATGATAGCTTTTTGCCCAGGATATTAGACTACGATGAAAATTTAGAAGCCATTAACCAAAGCAGTCAGATCTACTCTAAAACAATAAAACCTTATAAATTTTTGTTTTTAAATGGCCGTACTCGAACACATCGAAAATATCTACTGGAAGCATTTGACAAATCGGGACTGTTGAGTCAATCGTTGTGGACTAATTTGGATAGTTCTGTTGCAGGATATAAAAATATACAATTGATTGATGGTGCAGAGAATTTAATGACACGTGATAGAGCAGTGCAAAGATTGCCCGCAGAATATGAGTTTGATTTTTTTAAAGATCGAGTTGCACTAACTCCTACCAATGGGTTTGTCAAACACGAATTGTTCAACAACACCTGGGGAGAGATATATCTTAATCCAATGGCATACATTGACACTTATTTTAGTGTGGTGACAGAAACAGTGTTTGAATATCCTTACAGTTTTAGAACAGAAAAAATATGGAAACCCATTGCAATGGGTCACCCGTGGATAGCTGTAGCCAATGCAGGGTATTATCGGGACATAAAGAATCTTGGATTTCAAACATTTGGAAATCTAATCGATGAAAGCTTTGATCAAATTGATGATAACCAAAAAAGGATTAATCAAATCTTTCACGTTGTGCAAGATCTGTGCAGCCAGGATCTAGTAGAATTACTGAGACAGGCTCGGGCTATATGTAAATACAATCAACAGCACTTGGCAGAGATGTCAGTTCAAGTACGCCAAGAATTCCCCAACCGTTTTATGCAATTTATTAAATGAATGATTTAGATTTTAAACAACAAGTACTAGACACAAAATCTGCCAGCTTCTGTGCAGCCAAATGGTACAATGCTACCATATGGTTGGGATCGGGCATGAGCACCAGTTGTCATCATCCGCCTGCACACAAAATAGATGATGCAGCCATTGTGACCAATCCTTCTGCTATTCATAACACAGCACAAAAGAAAGATGATCGCAAGCTAATGCTGTCAGGCGAACGTCCTGCAGGGTGCGAATACTGCTGGAAGATAGAAGACATGGGTCGTGATGCCATAAGCGACCGTGTGTACAAATCAAAGATATATACAATAAAGGCCCTTGATGATGCATACAATACCCCCGCTGATGCGGATGTTAACCTCCGAACGCTGGAGATTGCTTTTGACCGTACTTGTCAGTTCGCTTGCAGTTATTGCAATCCTGCTTTCTCTAGTACTTGGGTTAAAGACATTCGTAATAATGGGCCGTACAGCGGACTTGTATCAGATGGGCGAAATCATTTTACTCACACTCATAATAGTGCTCAGCTCTATAAATTCGGTGAGGTTAATCCGTACATCGACGCCTTCTTCCGGTGGTGGGAAAGCGACCTGCACCTCACACTGCAAGAACTGCGAATAACAGGTGGCGAGCCATTGATGAGTGGCTATACATGGCAATTGATTGAGTGGTTCAAAAAGAATCAAGGTAAATCACAAACCAAATTGGCCATTAATTCAAATCTAGGCTTTGATAGCCCAAAGCTACAGGAATTTATTGACGCTGTAGATTCAATTCCAGAGCTAGATTTGTATACCAGCAATGAATCCATATTGGATCAAGCAGAATACATAAGAGATGGATTGATATGGGATCAATGGATCAGCAATGTACACGCATTATTATCTAGCAAAAAGATTCGAACAGTGCATGTGATGTGTACTGTAAATGCATTATGTCTTGAAACTCTGCCACGTTTTCTACATGTGTTAGAAGGATTAAAACGTACCTACGGTAGAGATGCACTGAGCTTTACACTAAACATCCTGCGATTCCCCAGCTTTCAAAGTCCATTGATACTGCCAGAACAATTGCGCTCAAGATTTAAAGAAGAACTTGAATTTTGGTTACAGCATGCTATTGTGAGTGGCTATTTGCATGAACACGAAATCAATCAAACTCAGCGATTGATTGATTATTTAGATGTAGTAAAGACTCCGCACAGTGATACATTTGACATGCCCAGCCTACTGAATGATTTCAAGCAGTTCTACACACAATATGATCAACGCAGAGGCAAAAACTTTGCAGAAACATTCCCTGTAATGAAAAACTGGTACAATGACATACAAATACAACAGCACTGATTTAGTAAAGCCCACTGAGTTAACAGAACGTGAGCAGTTTTTGTTGGCTGAAAGCAAGACGTTCTGTATCTATCCTTGGATCCATTTGCACGCCTACCCCACAGGAGAAGCGTATCCTTGTTGCCACGCTGAAATGAAACCAGGTGTTGTGGGCAATTGTAGAACAAACACACTTGAAGAAATATGGCGTGACAAACCCATGCAGAAACTACGTGCTGACATGTTGAGCGAAACACCCAATGCAGCCTGTACACGCTGCTACGAACAAGAAGAGTCTGGTTTCTTTTCAGGCCGAAAGAGTGCTAACAAGCATCACGGACATCATGTGAAAAAAGTTGCAGATACACCTTTTGAAATGACTTATTGGGATATTCGTTTCAGTAATCTTTGTAATTTAAAGTGTCGGTCATGTGGACACATCTTTAGTAGCCAATGGTATCAAGACCAAGCAAAACTTGCAGGCCCTGAATGGAAAAACACCCACACAGTGTTGAACATTGCGGGCCGAAATGAAACAGACATGTGGTCTCAGCTGGAGCCGCACTTGGATTATGTGGAACAGATCTATTTTGCAGGTGGCGAGCCTTTGTTGATGGAAGAACATTATCGAATCCTAGATGAATTGGTAAAGAGACAACGATTTGACGTCAGACTGATATACAATACCAATTTTACCCATACGGATTTAAAAGGCTGTAGTGTGTTTGAATATTGGAAATTGTTCCAATCAGTTGCTGTGGGTGCCAGTCTTGACGATATGGGCGCTCGTGGAGAATACATACGTAAAGGCACAGAATGGGCTGTGGTAGAACAAAATCGTCGTGACATGATTGCCACATGTCCGGGTGTGGACTTTTATATTAGCCCCACACTGAGCATAATGAATGCATTGCATCTTCCAGACTTCCATCGTGCCTGGGTTGAACAGGGCTTGATAAAAGCCCAGGATTTAAACGTAAATATACTGCAAGACCCTGCTCACTACAGAATAGACATTGCGCCTGCAGAGTACAAAAAGATATTACAACACAAGTATGAACAGCACCTGGAATGGTTGCGCCCTCAAGATTCTCTACAACGTGCTACACAGGGATTTAAATCTGCCATTACCTTTATGAATGCTACAGACAATACTAATTTAATTGATACATTCTGGCGTAAGACACACGAGCTTGATGACATTAGAAATGAAAATATATTGAGTGTTATTCCTGAATTAAAGGCGTTGAAATGAACATACCCCATGATAAATTCTGTGTGTTGCCCTGGGTCAGTTTAGAAGCCAGCCCAATTGGTACAGTGCGGCCATGCTGTTTGGCCGATGATGAGCTGTGCGATAATGACGGTGAAAAGTTTAATCTAGCCACAGCAGACTTTGCAGACATCCAAGACAGCAATCAAATGAGGACTTTGCGGTCCAAGTTCCTGTTGGGTTCTCAACCCACAACATGCCGCAAGTGCTGGAACGAAGAAAATGCAGGACGCACTAGCAAACGTATGCACACACTCAATAGACTCAAAAATATGGGTATTGATGACACATGGACTGTGAACGCCAAGCCCTTGATGTTTTTGGATTTAAAACTGGGCAACATCTGCAATTTAAAATGTCGTATATGTGGCTCCTGGAGCTCAAGTAAATTTGCAGTAGAAGATATTGCCAATTCTCAAGACAGTAAAAATAGTTTTGCTTATCAGATGTTAAAGGCAGGCAATTGGCCGCGGGAAAATAAACAATTCTGGAATGAAATTGACAGTGTGTTAACAGATATTCGTTATATTGAATTCACAGGTGGCGAACCATTTTTAATTCAAGAACACTTTGACATGTTGCAAGGTATTGTGGACAAAGGCATTGCTCACAACGTAGAAATACACTACAACACAAATGGCACACAGTATCCAGAACAAGCTATTGACATATGGAAACACTTTCAAACAGTGGAAATTGCATTTTCAATAGACGATGTGGGAGACCGTTTTGAATATCAACGT
>Ga0114970_10003774_pt1 | contig 11073 bp, 10 predicted proteins | sample M_140205_XF_Meta_FD_87030 | JGI IMG/M metagenome (GOLD analysis project Ga0114970, IMG submission 87030) | Freshwater microbial communities from Lake Montjoie, Canada to study carbon cycling - M_140205_XF_MetaG | ecosystem: Environmental > Aquatic > Freshwater > Lake | place: Lake Montjoie... | reverse complement strand
CTTCAGCTGGGGCATCGTCCAGCACGAGTACGCGCACCAGGTCGACTGGTACCTGCTGCGCCCCGACATCCGCACCGCGCTCGCCAAGGTGCTCGGTGGCAGCACCTGGGGCGTCGGGATCACTGCCGGCGCCAACGTCGCCCACGACAACCTCACGGGCGAGCGCTTCGCCAGCCAGCTCGCCTACGCCTTCTGGCCGAGCACCAACAACGCGATCGAGCCCTTCGGAAAGCTCACCCCGAAGGCCTTCCGTGCCCTCCTCGGCTCGCTTCTCAAGCCCCGCCCCGCCGCCTCGACTGTCGTCGCGGCCGCCACCCCGATCGCCGCCACCGCAGCAGCCCCGGCAGCGATCATCACCCCGGAGGCGAAGTGATGATCACCACCGCAACAGGCATCTACGCCCTGCCTGCGGACGAGCTGCTGCCCGCCGTCGCGCACGACCTGCGCTCGCCGCTTGCGTCGGTGCTCGGCTTCCTCGAGCTCGCGCTGGACAACCCGGCCTATCCGCTCCTCCCACAGCAGCGCCGCTACCTCGAGCTAGCCCAGACGGAGGCGCGGCGCGCGCTGCGCATCTCCGACGATCTCCTCACTGCCTCCGCGCTCAGCCACGGTGTCTCGCTCGAGCTCGATGAGGTCGATCTGGCAGCCCTGATCGCCGAGCGCGTCGTGGCGGCCCAGCAGCGCGCAGCAGCACGCAGCATCTCGCTCGCCGCCGACGAGGAGACACCGTCGGTGGTGCTCGCTGACCGGCACCGGCTGGGCCAGCTGCTCGACAACCTCATCAACAACACCGTCGCCTACACGCCCGCAGGTGGGGACGTGGTCGTCTCCAGCGAGCGTGGCCACGGTGGTGGCTGGATCGCCGTCGCCGACAACGGCAGCGGTATCGCCCCCGAGCTCCGCGAGCGGCTCTTCCAGCCGTTCACGCGCGCCGTCGTCAGCGGTGGCGCGCGCTGCGGCGGCGCCGGGCTCGGGCTCTCCATCGTCCGCTCGATCGCCGAGGCGCACGGCGCCACCGCCGACGTCGAGTCGGCAGTCGGTCTCGGCACGGTGTTCCTGGTCGAGGGGCTTGCGCTCGCGGAGGCGGCAGCGGGGCGTACCGCGCTCGTCGTCGAGGACAGCGCCACGGCCCGCGCGGTCGCCGAGCGCGTCCTGCACGACGCCGGCTACGCGGTGCTCTCGGCCGCAACGCCCGCGGCGGCGCTCCAGCTCGTCGGCGCGTTCGCCGGACGGCTCGACCTCGTCATCAGCGACCTCATCCTGCCGGGCATGGACGGCCTGCAGCTGCTCCGCCTGATCCGTGAGGCCCGCCCGGGCATCCACAGCGTGCTCTGCTCGGCCACGCTGCCCGATCATGAGCTGCTCGCCGGTCTCGGCGTGACATCGCTGGGCAAGCCGTTCACCCGCGACCAGCTGCTGGCAGCGGCGGTTGCCGCGGCGTGAGCGCCGTGCCGGCGCCGGCGACCACGGGCGATGGCGAGCAGCGCCCGTGCCGCGCTAGACTCGCGCCGGTGCTGCCACCCATGGACATCCCCGAGGGGTTCATCCGGTCGGCGCTCGCCGACGTCGTCCCCTACGAGCCAGGCAAGCCGATCGAGACGGTGCAGCGCGAGCTTGGCCTCGCCCGTGTCGTCAAGCTCGCCTCCAACGAGGGGCCGTTCGGGCCGGTGCCCGCAGCGCTTGCAGCGCTCGACCGGGCGATCGGCGAGCTGAACCGCTACCCCGACGGCGGTGCCTACCGCCTGCGTGCCGCGCTGGCCGAGAGGTTCGGGCTGGACCTGGGCGAGGTTGCGATCGGCTCGGGCGCCGACGGCATCATCGGGCAGCTGACCGCCGCCGTCATCGATCCCGGCGACGAGATCGTCTGCGGCTGGCCGTCGTTCCCCAGCTACGTGATCGACACGAAGCTGCGGGGCGGGGTGGCGCGGCTCGTGCCCCTGCGTGACGGCGTCTACGACCTGCCGGCGATCCTCGAGGCGATCACGTCGCGCACCAAGATTGTCTACCTCTGCTACCCGAACAACCCGACCGGCACGATCAACGCGCTGGCCGACCTCGACCACTACTTCGAGCAGGTGCCGGCGCACGTCCTGACGGTGCTCGACCAGGCCTACTTCGAGTACGTGGACGAGCCGGAGTACGCCTGCGGCGTGCAGCGCTACCTGCAGGCCGGGCGCAACGTGCTGGTGCTGCGCACCTTCTCGAAGATCTACGGCCTGGCGGGGCTCCGCGTGGGCTACGGGCTGGGTCAGGCAGCGCTCCTGCGCGAGCTGGTCAAGGTGCGCCGCGCCTTCGACACGACGCTCGCAGGCCAGGAGGCGGCGATCGCCAGCCTCGGCGCCGACAGCAGCGCCGAGATCGCGCGTCGCGCACAGCTCTGCGCCACCGGCCGCACGCGGCTCGCCGAGATCCTCCGCAGCAACGGCTTCGCACCGCTGCCCGGCGTCGCCAACTTCCTCTTCGCGCAGGCCCCCTGCGCTGCAGCCGCGTTGAACGACGCGCTGCTCCGGGAGGGCGTCATCATCCGTCCCATGGGCGCATTCGGCGATCCGAACGCGATCCGTGTCACCGTCGGGGCCCCCGACGAGCTCGACTTCTTCGCGGCCGCGCTGCCGCGGGCTCTCGAGCGTGTGGCGGCCGCCGGGACATGATCCTCGCCGGGCAGCGCCGGCTCGTCGCAGGCGCTCCCGATTTCCGCCGCCTCTTCCTCGCCACGTTCGCCTCTGGGGCGGGCACCTGGCTGGCCGTGATCGCGCTCACGGTGGACGTCTACGACCGCACCGGGTCGGGCGCCTGGGTGAGCGCGCTGCTCGTTGCCGACTTCCTGCCGCTGATCCTGATCGGGCTGCTGCTCGGGCCGCTCGTCGACCGGCTGCCGCGACGGCGCCTCCTGGTGGGGGCCGACCTCGCGCGCCTCGCCGTCTTCTGCGCCTTGCCGTTCGTCGGCTCTGCCGCGGCGATTGTCGGGCTCGCCGCGCTCGCCGGGTGCGCCACCGCCTTCTTCCGGCCCGCCGTCTACGCGGGGCTGCCCAACCTCGTTGCCGCCGCTGACCTGCCCGCGGCGAACGCGCTCTTCCAGCTCGCCGACCGCCTCACCGTCATGCTCGGCCCGCTCGCCGGGGGAGCGGTGGTGGCCGCTTCGGGTGCGCACCTCGCCTACTGGCTGAACGCCGCCAGCTTCGCCGCGTCGGCGGCGCTGCTCGTCCGGATAGGGGCTGGGAGGCTGCAGGAGGGCCGGCTGGCGTCGCGCGGCCACTGGCGTGACCTGGCGGCCGGGGTGGCGCTGCTGCGCGGCTCGCCGGCCCTGGTGGCCGTTGTGGTCGTCTGGAGCCTCGTCGTGGCCGGGCACGGCTTCGTCAACGTCGCCGAGGTGGCGCTCGCCAAGATCACGTTCTCGGCCGGTGACTTCGGCTTCGGGGCGCTGTTCGCCGGCTTCGGGCTGGGGCTTGCGGCCGGCAGCCTGGCGGCCGCGGCGCTGCTGGCGCGCTACGGCGTGGGGCGGGTCTACCCGGCGGTCGTCGCGCTGCAGGCGGCCGGCGTCGGTGCGGCGGCGGCCATGCCGACCGTCTGGGCTGCGATCCCGCTCGTCGTGCTCTTCGGGGCCGGCAACGGCGTGGCCGTCGTTGCCAACTCGCTGCTCGTGCAGCGGGCCGCCCCGGATGCGTTGCGCGGTCGCGCGTTCACGCTGGCGATGAGCGCCAACTTCGCGGCGCTCGGCTGCGGGATGGCCGTGGCCGGGCCCGTGCTCGACGCGCTCGGCGCCCGCTGGTGCTGGGCGATCGCGGCGGGCCTGTGCGCGGTGGCCGCCGTTGTCGCGGCCAGTCTCGTGCCGCGCGCCGAGCGCAGCCTCGCCGCGCTCACCGCCCCTGCCGCCGCCGCCCGCAGCGCGGACTAAGCTGCCTCCGTGGCCGGACGCCGAGACTGGACGCACGAGACCCTGGTGGCCGCCGTGCGCGCCGGAGACAGGCGCGCCCTCGCCCGTGCCATCACGCTCGTCGAGAACGGCGACGCGCTGGCGGCTGGCGTCGTGCGCGAGCTGTATCCGCTCACCGGCAAGGCGCACTCGCTGGGGGTGACCGGGCCGCCCGGCGTCGGCAAGTCGAGCCTGATCAGCGCGCTCGTGCACCACGTGCGCGGGCTGGAGCGCAGCGTCGGCGTCATCTCGGTCGATCCCTCCTCGCCGTTCACGCAGGGCGCCTTGCTCGGCGACCGCATCCGCCTCTCCGACCACTTTCTCGACCCGGGCGTCTTCATCCGCTCGATGGGCTCGCGCGGGCATCTCGGCGGCCTCTCCGAGGCGACGCTGCAGACGCTCCTGCTGATGGACGCAGCCGGGCGCGACCACGTGTTCCTGGAGACGGTGGGCGCCGGCCAGAGCGAGGTCGAGGTGGCCGGCATCGCCGATACCGTGCTGCTCGTGCTGATGCCCGGCAGCGGCGATTCGATTCAGGCGCTCAAGGCCGGGATCATGGAGATCCCCGACGTGATCGCCGTCAACAAGCGCGACAGCCCGGGTGCGAAGACGATGGCGAACGAGGTGCGCTCGATCCTCTCGCTCGACCGGGAGCGCACCTGGCGCCCGCCGATCGTGCTGACCGAGGCGACGCGCGGCGAGGGCGTGCCGGAGCTGTGGACGTGCATCGAGGAGCACCGGGCGTTTCTCGCCGAGACAGGAGAGTTGGAGCGGCGCCGCAGCCGCAACCTCGCCAACGAGGTCTTCGCCCTCGCGAGCGCCCGGGCCAAGGAGCACCTCGTGGGCACCGTCGAGGGCGACCCTGAGCTGGCTCGCCTGCTCGCTGCCGTGAAGGCGCGCGAGCTTGACCCGTTGAGCGCCGTCGCCGCCATCCTCGAGCAGGTCTTCCGGATACCACCGCGCTGACCCCGACCGGGCCCCGCCGCGGTCAGCTGCGGCAGAGCCCGGCTCCCGGGGGACACGGGGTGCGGAGCGATCAGGCGGGGCGGGTGCCCAGCGTGATCGTCACGGTGCGGGTGACGCCGTCGCGCGACACGGTGAGGTCGAGCGTGTCGCCCGGCTTCCTCGCATCGAGCACCGCGCGCAGGTCGCCGGTGGTCAGCACGGGCGTACCGCCGGCGGCCGTGACGATGTCGCCGTCGGTCGCGTAGCGCACGCCATCAACGGCCTTCAGCGTCGTGCCGGCCTTGAGGCCAGCCGTTCCGGCCGGGCCGGTCGGCGTGACCTGCTGCATGAGGACGCCGCGGGGGATGCTGAGCGCCGTCGCGACGCGCTGGCTGATCGTCGAGATGCGGGCGCCGAGGTAGGCGTGCGCGATCTTGCCGGTCGCGACCAGCTGCGCCGTGACCTGCTTGACCGTGGCGGCCGGGACGGCGAAGCCGACGCCGTCGCTGCCGCCGCCATCGCTCTGGATCTGGGAGTTGACGCCGATCACCTTGCCGGTGTCGTCGAGCAGCGGGCCGCCCGAGTTGCCGTGGTTGATCGCCGCGTCGGTCTGGATGGCGTTCGAGATCGGGTAGCCGTTCGGCGAGGTGATGTCGCGGCCGAGCGCGCTGACGATGCCGGCGGTGACGCTGCCGGCCAGGCCGAACGGGGCACCGATCGCGACGACGCCGTCACCGACGGAGAGCGCGGTCGAGTCACCGAGCGCGAGCGGCTTCAGCTCAGCGGCCGGGACGTCGCTGACCCTGATCACGGCGAGGTCGGTCGAGGGGTCGGCGCCGACCAGCTTCGCGTCGGCCTCGCGGCCATTGGCAAAGGCGACGCGGATCGACGTTGCGCCAGCGACGACGTGGTCGTTCGTGACGATGTCGCCGGCCGTGTCGATGATGAAGCCGGAGCCCGCGGCCTGGCTGGAGCCCTTGCCGAACGGTGTGAGGCTCGTCCGCGCGGTGCCGGCGGCCGCCGCGGTGATCTCGACGACGCTGGCTGTCGATGCCTTTGCGATATCGGCGATGGTCAGCGCCTGCGAGCGCGCCAGCTTGACCGGGCGCGCCGGAGTGGCGTCGGCCGGGGTGGAGGCAGCGATCGGCGCGGCGACGCTGCTGGTGCCGCCACCGGAGAGGAGCGCGTAGCCACCGGCTCCGCCGCCCGCTCCTACTGCCAGGGCTGCCACGGCGACTGCGGCTGCTGCCGTCGGACGATCGAGAATGCGCTGTCTCATCGAATGCCCTCCTCGGGGGGGATGCGTGCTGAACGGTTCTGACCAGCATGGAAGCAGTCGATGCTGAGCTGCCTGTGAGAGAACCGTGAAGCTTCGTTAAACGTTCGGGGTACCGGTATTGCGCAGCGCTGCACGCCACGTTGCGACACCGCCGCGAACGAGCGGCCACGCCTCGAAACCCTGGGCCGCCAGGATGCTGGCGGCGATCGCGGCGCGGGCGCCGCTCTCACAGATCGGGACGAGCACGCGATCGCGCGGCAGCGAGGCGGCAGCGGCGGTGCTCCGCAGCAGCCGGTAGGGCACGTTGACGGCCCCGGGAGCGCTGCCGAGCGCGACGTCGTGCTCGTCGCGCACGTCGACCAGCAGGTGCTGGCGGCCGGCGAGGGCGGCGAGCAGCGGCTCGGGCGCGTCGAAGATCGTGAGCGTGGCTGCGAGCCGCGGCTGTGACAGGTAGCCGACGAGCTCGAGGAAGCCGACAGCGTGCAGGCGGGTAGCGGCCGTCAGGGCGTCGTGCGCCGAGGCGGCATGGACGGCGATGCGCTCGGCGGGGTCGAGCACGAAGCCCGCCTTGGTGCCGAAGCCGGATCCTGCGAGCGGCACGTTGAGCGCGCCGGTCACGTGGCCGGCCGCGAACGCGGCGACGCTGCGCACGTCGAGCACGGTCAGGCCGTCGGCGGCGGCGAGCGGCTGCAGCTCGCAGGGCCTCGCCACCCAGGGGCCGCGGTTGAGCCCGACGATGCGCTGCAGGTTTGGCGGCTTGGGCGCCGCGATCGCTGACGTATGCGCGATGAACGCCTCGCGCGGCCCGGCCGCGCGCTCGAGGGCCGGGTTGAAGCGCCGCTCGAAGCCGATCGTCGATGACCCCTTCGAGCTCATGCCCGCCCCGCAGAGCGACCCCGAGACATGACCCGGGTAGACCTCGACACCGTCCTGTAGCTCCAGCAGGCGTCGCAGCGAGTCGTAGAGGCAAGCGGCGCCCTCGACGGCGCCCACCGCCAGGTCGGGTCGGGCCGCGTCGCCGACGAACAGCGAGTCGCCGGTGAGCACCAGCCACGGCTCGTCGGCGCGGGTGCGGTCGCTGATCGCGAGCGACATGTGCTCGGGGCGGTGCCCGGGCGTGGCGATCGCGCGCAGCACGACGTTGCCCAGCTCGATCTCGTCGCCGTCGGCGAGCGGCTCGTGCGGGTACCCGGCCTCGGCGAGCGGGCTGATGCGCACCGGCACGCCGTGCTCGAGCGCGAAGCGGCCGTGGCCCGAGAGATGGTCGGCATGGGTGTGTGTCTCGACGACGCAGACGATGCGCACGCCCTTGCGCTCGGCCTCGGCGAGGTACTGCTCGATCGCGAAGGACGGGTCGACGACGGCCGCGACGCCGGCACCCTCGCAGCCGATCAGGTACGACCCGCAGCCCATGTCCTCGTCCACGAATTGCCGGAAGAGCATGGGCTGAACCTAGCACCCGAACAGGCCGGAGACCGCCGCGCGGCGAGTACACTCGGAGCATGCCTGCGTGGGCCATCTGGGTGGTCATCGCGGCGGCGCTCGCCGCCGGGGAGATCGCCACGCCCGGGCTCTTCTTCCTCGGCCCGGTCGCACTCGCTGCGGCAGCCTCGTTCGTCGTTGCGGCGCTGGGTGTCGGGCTCGTCGGCCAGCTGGCGGTGTTCGCGGCCGGGTCGGCGCTGGCCCTGCTCGTGCTGCGGCCGCTGGCGCGGCGCACGCTGCGCCTGCCGCCCGCCCTGCGCAGCGGCGTTGCCGCCCTGCGCGGCGCCCGCGCCATCGTCATCCAGCCCGTCAGGGCCGATGCCGGCACGGTCAGCATCGGCGGCGACATCTGGAGCGCCCGCCCGTACGTCGAGGGCGATGTCATCGACCAGGGCGTGACCGTGGAGGTCGTCGAGATCGACGGCGCCACGGCACGCGTCATGCGGTAGGAGAGAAGGGGAGACCGTCGTGAACGCAGTCGCAGTTGTCCTGGTCGTGCTCGTCGTGCTGGCGCTGTTCATGCTCTCGCGCGCAGTGCGGATCGTCCCGCAGGCCCGTGCTGGCGTCGTCGAGCGGCTCGGCCGCTACCACCGCACGCTGGAGGCCGGCTTCCACATCGTCGTGCCGTTCGTCGATCGGGTGCGCCCGCTGATCGAGCTGCGCGAGCAGGTCGTCTCGTTCGAGCCGCAGCCGGTGATCACGCAGGACAACGTCGTCGTCAACATCGACACGGTCATCTACTTCCAGATCACCGATCCGCGCGCCTTCTCGTACGAGATCGCGGGCTACATCCAGGCGATCGAGCAGCTGACGATCACGACGCTGCGCAACGTCATCGGCGGCCTCTCCCTGGAGCAGGCGCTGACCTCGCGCGACGAGATCAACGACCGGCTGCGCGGCGTGCTGGACGAGGCAACCGGCAAGTGGGGCATCCGCGTCGTCCGCGTCGAGCTGAAGGCGATCGACCCGCCGATGTCGATCAAGGAGGCGATGGAGAAGCAGATGCGGGCCGAGCGCGACAAGCGCGCCGCCATCCTCACCGCCGAGGGCACGAAGCAGTCGGCGATCCTCTCCTCCGAGGGTGCGCGCCAGAGCGACATCCTGCGCGCCGAGGGCGAGAAGCAGGCGGCGATCCTGCGCGCCGAGGGCCAGGCCCAGGCGATCGAGACCGTCTTCAAGGCGATCCACGAGGGCGACGCCGACCCGAAGCTGCTCGCCTACCAGTACCTCCAGGTGCTGCCGCAGATCGCCCAGGGCGACGCCAACAAGGTCTGGATCATTCCCAGCGAGTTCGCCAACGCGCTGGGCGCGCTCTCGACGATCACGGGCGGCGTCGGCAAGCTGGCCGGCACGGACGACGGGGACGCCGAGAAGAAGGCGTAGCGCGCGCTACGCGCCGGGCACGTCGCCGGCGCGCAGCCACAGCCACAGGCCGAGGAACGCGGCGGCGATGGCGATGATGAGCGCCGCCACCGCGCTGCCGAGGCCGTACTTGCCGAGCGTCCGGCTCGACTCGTCGCGGGCGCTCGGCGCCTTCGCCTCGCGCGAGAAGACGATCGGCCGGAAGATCTGCTTGAAGCCACCGGCGTAGCGCAGCGTCGTCTGGAAGGTCAGAGGCTCCTCGCCGTCGGGCGCCTCGACGATCGCCGTGAACAGGCCGTACTGGCCGACGGGGATCGAGCCACCACGCCAGGTCACGGTGCGGCCGTTGACGGTTGCCGTCCAGCCCGGCACCGCCTGCACGACGGCCAGTTGCGCGTCCTCGGGGATCGTCACCTCGAGCTCGGTGGCGGGTGTCTTGCCCTCGTTCGGGGCGTAGAAGGTGAGGCGCGACGGCTGGCCAGGGACGATCTGGAACGGCGCGATGTCGACGTGGGCCAGCGCGGCCGGGGCCGCTGCGAGCGCTGCCGCGGCGACGCCCGTCACGACGGCGAGGCGCAGGCGGCGAGAGCGGGTGCGGCGCATCACCGGGCATCTTGGCTCATGCAGCGGCGGGCAGACCCTCGTGGCGGGCACCTGCGTGCCGCGGCGCCCGTTAGGCTGGCCCGCATGACCGGGAGGATCGACAAGCGCGCGATGGCCTACCTCTCGGGCGGCCACATGGCCACCGATCTCTCGGCGGGGACGCTGCCGGCGCTGCTGCCCTTCTTCAAGGATCGCTTCCACCTCTCGTACACGCTCGCGGCGCTGCTGATCCTGGCCTCGACCTTCTCCTCGTCGATCATCCAGCCGATCTTCGGCCACTGGTCGGATCGGCGACGGATGGTGTGGCTGCTGCCGGCCGGCGTCTGCGTGGCGGGCATCGGCATCGCGCTGGGCGCGGTGATGCCGTCGTACTGGCTCCTGCTCGTGTGCGTCGTCATCTCCGGCCTCGGCATCGCCGCGTACCACCCGGAGGCCTCGAAGTGCGCCTCGTTTGCCAGCGGTGACCGCCGGGCCAGCGGGATGTCGCTGTTCTCGGTAGGCGGCAACATCGGCTTCGGCCTCGGCCCGGTGGTGGCGGTACCGCTCGTGTCGTGGCTCGGCATGGCGGGAGGCCTGCTGATCGCCGTGCCGACGACGATCATCGCCGGCGTGCTCCTGCGCCAGCTGCCGCGCTTCCACGAGATCACGACGGGCACGCGCGCTCGCGCGGTGCGGGACGGCGAGAACGACCGGCGTGCCCTCGTCACCCTGCTCTCGATCATCACGCTGCGCAGCGTGGCCGTCTACGCCCTGATCACGTTCGTGCCGCTCTACGTGGTCGAGCAAGGGCACTCCAAGGCGTATGGCAGCCACCTGCTCGCAATCATGTTGCTCGCGGGGGGCGCGGGCACGCTGCTCGCCGGGCCCACGGCCGACCGCTTCGGTCGGCGGCCGCTGCTCACCGTCAGCACGGCGATCTGCGCCGCGTGCACCGCCGTCTTCATCGTGGTCGGTGGCGTGGGCGGGGCGGCCGCGCTCGCGGGTGTCGGCATCTGCACGATTGCCACCTACGGCGTGACGACGCTGATGGGCCAGGAGTACATGCCGCGCAACATCGGCATGGCATCCGGTCTCTCGATCGGTCTCTCGATCGGCCTGGGCGGGGTCGCGGCAGTGATCCTCGGCGCTGTCGCCGACAGCATCGATCTGCGGACGGCGCTCTGGATCACGGTCGCCGCGCCGGTCGCCGGAGTGCTGCTCTCGTTCACCCTGCCGCCTGTGGGTCGGAAGCGTTCCGTCACCGCCGTCACGCAGCCGCTCGGCGCCACCTCGATCGACTAGGCTCCGCGCCATGTCCGAGACGATCTCCGCCTTCTTCGCTGGCCTGCCCGACCGCATCGATCCGGTGCGCGTCGCCGACATCGACACCAGCTTCGCCTTCGACATCGCCGACGCCGGCAACTGGACGGTGCGCCTCACCGGCGGCGCCGCCACCGTCGAGGAGGGCCTCGCGGCGGACGCGCAGTGCACGATCCTCGCCAAGGCGCAG
>Ga0114970_10003771_pt1 | contig 11077 bp, 13 predicted proteins | sample M_140205_XF_Meta_FD_87030 | JGI IMG/M metagenome (GOLD analysis project Ga0114970, IMG submission 87030) | Freshwater microbial communities from Lake Montjoie, Canada to study carbon cycling - M_140205_XF_MetaG | ecosystem: Environmental > Aquatic > Freshwater > Lake | place: Lake Montjoie... | reverse complement strand
TAGTCGTATTCATAGTCGTATGCCTATTACTTAGGGCCGACTAAGATGTCCGGTAACAAAGGGGGGCACTACACTAAGAAAAAAGGCATTGAAAATCGATCTGCTATATTTCAGCAAGAAAATTATATCTATTCCGCACTTACCAAACTTGCCATCGCAAAACAACTAAGGGTTCTGTTCGAAAACGAAGAACTTTTTCTTCATACTCTTAGCCAAGGATTCTTCGTTCCCACAACTGTACCTTATCCACTAGAAAACTTAATTCTCTCCACAAAATCGGCTACACCTCACTTGTATTACGAAATGAATAGCATAATAAAGATATATTTCTGCGGAGTGATTGATTCTCATTTAACAGATGCCTATAGCCAAGTACATCAACATATAAACCAAAAATATCAAGGTCTTTGGCTATTTTACGAACAACTCTTGCTCCTTCCCAGACTCAGAGTGCTATCTGCACTATTGAAAGAAAGACAACAAATTTCACTTGCTGACCTTCTCCTCTTTCTTGAAAAATATGATGCGACTACACCAGAAAACGCCATTCTAATTCCCGAAGAAGACACGACGCCCATTGTAGAGAATCAAACTCAGAGGAATCCAAATACAATGCCGGCAACACTCATTGCCACAGAAGCGAAATTAGAAGAAGTAGATTTCGCACACTCCAGCGAATGGATCACAGTAAAAGCTGACTCAGATTGGGTGATTGAAGAAATCGAAAAGGGAAAAACAACCACTATCCTTGCTACAAGAGTTCGAAAAGGAAAAAGCGAACGTCTTTCTCTCACACTAAAAAAACCCAAAGGCGAAAGAGTACCCGGATTTTTTCGATCTCAAACAGCCCCTCCATGCATTAGAACCTACAACCGACCGGGAGAAGAATGGAAACAGCGAGATCCTGATCACCAGTTTCCCTCCGTTGTCGATTCTTTTATTCTACGGTATGGCGTTGTAGAGCGAATAAAAGAAAAGGTTTTAATCCAAGAAAAAATGGAGGAAAGATCTTACACATTCGTTCGATGCTTCGTCGTTTCAATGAAATGGGAACAGGAAGGCAACCCACCTATACTCTTCTTCGATTATGAAGGAGGCTCACCCGCGACATTGGAGTATATTTTTTCTAGCGGATTATGCGAAGGGAAGCCGATGGGAGAAGTATACCATCGTCTTTTACGACGGTAACCCAAGCATCGATTGAAAGTTACATCAACCGTGAATCTGCTGGCTCAAATAATTTTGATATCCAATTTGGGAAATCAATGTAAGTTGAGCCTCCAACCAATCTACATGAGCTTCTTCTTCCACCAAAATATGTTCAAATAATTCTCGTGTGCCTACATCGTGGTGCGTCAAGCAAAGTGAAATCCCTCGTTTTAAACGCGGAATGGCTTCCTCTTCTAATTGTAAATCTGCTTCCAAGATCTGCTGTACATTTTCCCCGATATGCAGCTTACCCAGCTTTTGCATATTGGGAAGCCCGTCCAAGAATAAAATTCGATCCGTGAGGCTTCTCGCATGTTTCATCTCATCGATAGATTCTGCATGGATTTTGGAAAAAAGCTGGTTATATCCCCAATTTTTGCACATACTCGCATGGAGGAAGTATTGGTTGATTGCGGTTAACTCACCGGTGAGCACTTCATTGAGAATCTCAATAATTTCTGTATGACCCTTCATATTCCATCCTTTTCTTCTGCTAAAAATATTCTTGATTCAATTCGGTGTTTTGTTGCTTCTTTTCCACTCATCATCGCCCAGAGAATCATGGCTTGAAGCAAAGGATTTTTTTCACTCTTTTCTCTAGAAGCCAGAGAAGGGTGTTTGATCTGCTCCCAATAAGCTTGGCCTTCCACAGTATCATCTAGCCACACTTGCCAGTCTCCTTCGATGGAAGTGGGTTCCCCCAATCTCAGCTCATATATTGGATAGATAAGCCAACTGTCCCCCCAAAAACACTTACAGCTTATAACACCACTCACTTTTAAAAGGGAAGTGTATTTCTCCCCAACGGAAAGAGCACCCAATTCTTTCAGCACATGCAATTGCGTGGATAACTCCGCACGTCGATTCTTTTGGAAAAACACTTGGAACCGATTGCGCGCTTTTCGAAGGGCTTTCGAGGTTTCTTCCACAGATTGGGTGAGAACAGCGCGAACAGGAAGCCAAAGGGAAAGAGGGAGGCTATATTCTTTTCGCTGACACAAGGCTTCTGTTTTCTCTGCGATTTGCTCCAACAGCCCCTGCGCCCGCCTGCGGTCGTACACCGGACCGATGATATCCACAGCTCCTTCTAAGTCATGCCCCAACGATAATATGGCACGAGAACCTTCCTCCCGGATGGAAAAAAATACCAAATGACGCATATGCCAGTTGATGGCGAGAAATCGACTCTGGGGCAAGCGAGATTCGGCAATCATGCCAGAAAACAGGTTGGGAGTCGACTCGACTTCAATATCGTGAGACTGAATGACCAACTTAATTAATTTCTTTGGTGTATAGATAGGGTTGCGCAATCGAGCCACCTCTCGCTTTACCTGGGCAGCACTGCTGCCAAAAATCAGCCGATGGTCTCGGTCGTACAGTCTAAACAGACCTGGAGTCGCAGGAAGATCCTCCAACTGACTTTTGGGAATGGCCCACCCAATCCGCGATAAACTTTCATAATCCCCTTGAAACCGGATGGCCTCCTCCATGGTCGCAATTCGATTTTCGGGAAATTTCTCCAAGATTTTTTTGAACAACTCGAGGGTAATATAAGTATCCGCTTGCGCCCGATGGACCGTATCCAAGGCAATGCCCAAAAAATCTGCTAGTCCACTCAAATTTTTCCGAGGGGAAGCCGGCCATAACTTCTCTCCGAGCAAATGCGTGCACAGGTAAAAGTTTTTCAGTTGTACCTGCGCATCTCGCTCCGCAAAATACCGCAAGAAAGTTAAATCCCCTTGAGTATTGTGACTGACGAGAACGCTCCCCTCCAAAAAAGCCAACAACTGTGGTAAAATTGCAGAAATCACTGGCGCATCTTTCACCATGGCCGGTGTAATACCCGTCATCCGCCGAATCATAGGAGGAATGGGAGTTTGCGGATTCACCAAACTATAGAAAGTATCCACCACTACGCCCTTATGGAATCGCAAAGCAAAGACTTCGGTGATTCCATTGTGGGAAGGATTCCCACCGGTGGTCTCCAAATCAAAGACCGTGAATGTAGATTCTAAGACGGGAGTTTGTAAGAATTGGGCATAGGATTCTTCCGGGAAGGAAGGCGATTTTGTCATGGGCGGCTTTCTTCTAGTCAAGCAGATCAGTAGCCATATTCTACGGGTTACCATAAAATTTCGCAAGATCTTGCTTGGCAGGCCCCAGGTTCGAGACGTATCATGGGGGAAATCATTTCTCCCCTCAAAAAAAGGATTTTGCTGTGCCCCAAACAGCATCGACAATCTATACACTTCAGTCCTTTGATCCCGCTTTTTCCCATCTCACCGTCAAAGCCTGGTTCACCCAAGAGCCGACGTTGCTGTCGTTCTCCTGGGAAGTCCGCGGCCCCCTGGACGGCATCCAATGGGCTCCCTGTATTCCCATGGACGAGCTATGGAAAAGCACCTGCTTTGAGGCTTTTGTGCAAGCGGGTAGCACTTCCTCCTACTATGAGCTCAATATCAGCCCCACCTTGGCATGGTCCATCTCCTGCTTTGAGAGCTACCGCACAGGCAAAAAACCTGCAGGCCTTACGTTGACCCAGGTATCAGTGGAGAAGACCGAGGAGGCTTTCCTCCTCACCTGTGGTATCCCCTGGAGCCTGGGTCCCGTTACCCGCATGGGATTGGTGGCTATTTTAGAGGTGGCAGGCACATTAACCTATTGGGCCCAAGAACACGAAGCCACCCAACCCGATTTTCATGCCTCCTTACTTCGGGAAGGCAGCTTGGTGAGGGACTCTGAAGCCAGAGGGTAATTCCATTTGCATGAAATCATGAGGATTTTCCCCCATTGACTCTCCAACAAGAACCTGTATGATTTTCCCCTCGCTTCCCCACAGGATTGTATATGGATGAGAAACAGCTTATGATCGATAAAATTCAACGCATTATAGAAGAAGACATCAACCCCTATTTGGCTATGCATTCAGGCGGATGTGAGTTGCTAGACATTGAGGATGGCGTAGTAACCTTGCGCATGTACGGCGGATGTTCCGGCTGCCCCTCCAGCCAAATCACCCTTTTCAACGGGATTTTACCCATATTGAAAGAGAAGGCCCCCGAAGTGGTGGATGTGCTTCTCGGATAAGTATCCACGCATCCAATGCCTCTCTAACTAAGGACTTGTCATGGATCTAGGTAAATTAGCCCCCCATGTGAAGGAGTTGCTGGAAGCCTGCGGAGAGGATCCCACCCGAGAAGGGTTGAGAGATACCCCCGAGCGATATCTGAAAAGTCTGGCTTTCTTCACCTCTGGCTATCAAAAAGACCCTCAAGCGATCGCCAGAAAAGGCCTGTTCCACAATCCTGTGGATGACATGATTTTGGTGCGCAACATTGAGTTTTATAGCCTCTGTGAACACCATATGGTGCCCTTCTATGGCGTGGCCCATATTGGTTATATTCCCAACGAGCATATCATTGGACTGTCGAAGATCCCTCGAATTGTGGATGTCTTTGCCAGACGCTTCCAGGTGCAGGAACGCATGACCCGTCAGATTGCAGATGCTTTGTCAGAAGCCTTGCAACCCAAAGGAATCGGAGTTGTGGTCAAAGCGCACCATCTATGTATGATGATGCGAGGGGTGGAAAAACAAAATTCCTACACCGTTACCAGTTCTATGTTAGGCTGCTTTCGAGACCTAGCAACGCGAAAAGAATTTCTGTCCCACATTCAGTCGGACGGACCTAGACTCGCATAGGAAGTTGTGGCAATCCATCTCTACACCTATATCGATCCCATTTCCTCCAAGCATATGGAACAGGCGAAGATTTGCCTCCAAAAGGAGGGCCTCATCGCCTACCCTTCCGATGTCAATTGGGCCATTGCTTGGAATCCCAACTCGAAAAAAGCCTTGCAAAAAGTCCAATGGCTCAAGCCGACTCACCCCAAGGAGCAGGCATTTACCCTCCTGTGCCATAGCTTTGCTATGGTGGCCCAAGTGGGTCATGTGGAACACGCCCAATACCGGATCCTACGCAAACTTTTGCCAGGCCCCTATACCATTTTGCTTCGACGTAACCAGGCATATAAGCTTCTTGCTACGAAAAAAGACTCCGTGGGAGTCCGATATGCGGCTTCTCCCCTGATGGAGGCCCTAATCACCGCTTTTGGCAGCCCCTTGGCAAGCACCTCACTGGATTTTTCCCCCGAATCATCTGGAAAAAGCCCGCTCTCTCCCCCTCGCTTTGGCTATGAGATAGAGGAACAATTTGGAACCCAGCTGGACTTGATCTTGGATTTGGGAGAGGAAATTTCTCCTCAGCAGACGACCATCCTCGACTGTACGGATGTGTCCCCCCTTTTGGTTCGCCAAGGCATCGGACGGGTGGAGGGCATCCTATGAATCGCACCGTGCGAGTACATCCCTGGGGGCTGTTGCCCTATGAGACTGTCTATGGCATGCAGCAGCAGATCCATGGCGAAGTGGTAGCCGGAAAAACTCCGCCAACCATTCTCTATGGGGAACACCCACCAGTTTTGACCCTGGGCAAGCATGCTTCTTCCGATGACTTATTGGTAGACCGCGCTTCTTTAGAAAAAGAGCGGATCTCCTTGGTACAGACAGATCGCGGGGGAAAAATCACCGCCCATGGACCCGGGCAATTGGTTCTTTATCCTCTCTTGCCGTTGCCTCAACTGGGATTTTCTGTGCGCACCTATATTTGTCGCTTGGAAGAAGCTGTAATTCAAACCCTCCAGGCTTTCCAGATTCATGGCGCTCGCCATCGAGAATATCCAGGCGTTTGGGTAAATGGAGCCAAAATAGCGGCGGTGGGCGTGCGGGTGAAAAACCGGGTGACTATGCATGGCATATCTTTGAATGTGAATAACTCACTTGGCCTCTTCCACAAAGTGGTTCCATGTGGTATTAGGGGAGGGGCAGTTTGTAGTATGGCCTCTGTATCTATGAGTCATATGGATCTCGCACAAGTAAAAAATCGACTGTTAGAAATATTGCTACCTCAACTCGGACTCATGGCAGAAGTTGAAGGGGAGGCGCCATTAGATGACAAATTCTGACGTACGCATAGAAACCGAAGTATCTCCCGTCATGGAGGCATTGGGGGCCATCCCTTTTTGCACCCTCCCTGCCTGCTGCCAAGAAACCATCGAGCAACACGCCATGAATAACCCCATGGTAGTATGCGCAGGGTGCAGAAAAGTGGTGAAGTGCTTCCAAGATGAAGTGGCCTTCAGCCGGTACGTGCGGTTCTGCATGTCCCAAAGCCGAGATTTTTCTACAGCGGAATATCACGGGTACAAGATCATCACCTTTACCAATTTTTCTTCTCAGGTGCGTAGAAATTAAGCTGGAGAGCGTTCCGCCTCCACATCTCTTCCCTTTTTCTCTCAAGGAAGTGATAGCTCTCGACAAAATGTCACAAAAGGAAGCACACGAACATCCTTTTCCTCATCCCCATAGTCTTTTTCTCCCAAATGCACTTGATAACTTTTAGGGATCAGAAGCCTCTCTCTAAAGTAGCGCAAGGCAGGGGATACAGATTTTTCGCCCACCTTGCATTCCACAGCAAATAATGGCTTTTGATCTTGCAATACAACAAAATCCACTTCTCGTTTATCCGTGTCCCGAATATAGGCCAACGTCATATCATACCCTTCGGTATCTTCGATCCAGTGGCAATATTTGAGCAAATGGGAGGCTACGCAATTCTCAAACCGTGCACCTGGTTCTGCCACCTGGGACCAATCCCAGAAGTATAGCTTTTGTTCTTTTTTTACCGCACGAATGGCAGAAGTTCCAAAGGGAGGGAGTCGGAAGCATAAGTATAAATTTTCAAAAATTTGCACCCACTTTTGAATGGACTCGTGAGATACTTGCAAATCTTCCCGCAAACTTTGCAATGACAAGGGAGAGCCAACTTTGGCAGGCAACGCATCCAGCAACAAACCAAGTAAGCTCACCTCTCGCACCCGCTCCAAACTAAGTAGATCTTCCTCCAATACCCGAGAGACTCTCTGCTTTTGCCACAATCTCCACCCTCGCTCACTACCGGCAAAAAGCGGCTCTGGAAACCCCCCAAAGCGAAGCAGCTGATCCAAATCCTCCCGAGTGGGCTTTGCGCTCATCTCGCATAAGGAGAAAGGATGCAATCGAAAATAATGATACCGTCCCACAAGAGAGTCCCCTCCTTTTCGATAAAAATCCAACCGAGCCGATCCCGTGACTAGGGCGTGCTTTTTTGGATAATATCGATCATAGAAGCCCTTCATTGCCTCACGCCATCGGGCAAATTTGTGAATCTCATCGAAAGCAATCAGAGCGCTCTCTGCTGGATATTCTTCTCGCATAATAGCCTGACGATGGGCTGCAATATCCCAATTTAAATAGGCTGGTGGCTCACTCCCTTTTTCGGCTCCCAACAGCTGAAAAGCCAATGTAGTCTTCCCTACCTGTCGAGGGCCCCCAACAAACACCATTTTTTCTTGTAAAGATTTCTTAACATTATCAAATAGATATCTTTTTCCCGTTCGCATAGCGTCCCTTTTTTCGGGTATACTAGAAAAAACTCATGAGTAATTTCTAGTATACCCGAAAAAACTCACGGCGCAACCAGCGGTTCTTTTTTGGGCAACGCCTCTGGGTGGGATTCATTTTTACGGAAAATTTCCCATCCCTTTACGTAAGTGAAAGCTGTAATCAGTTGCTGATCCTGACGCAACGCCTCCGGTAGCTTTTGAATCAAGGGTTGCAGTTGTGTGCTGGAGGAAAACTCGCTCAAGTTCTTCGACTGGATATGATAAGCCAAATCCGACTCCTTCATGGTTTTTTTGGCTGCAGGATCGGGGAGGATTTTCAGAGGCACAATAATATCCGGAGTGATGCCTACCGCTTGGATAGAGCGATCGAGGGGAGTAAAATACCGAGCCACAGTAAACTTCAATCCAGATCCATCTGCCAAGGTCACGAGGGTTTGCACACTGCCCTTTCCAAAGGATTGGGTACCGAGAACCAAAGCACGCCCATGGTCTTGCAAGGCACCCGCTACAATCTCCGAAGCACTGGCTGAGCCTCCGTTAATCAACACAATGATGGGAAAGTGAAGGAACGTGTCTTTCTTGTGAGCAAACTCTCGCTCTACATGATCAGGATCTCGCCCCACGGTGGAGAGAATAAGCCCGCTTTCAATGAACATATCCGCAACTCGAATGGCTGATTGGAGCAATCCACCAGGATTATCACGCAAATCGAGCACCAATCCCTCAATCTCGTTTCTTTTGGGCTCCAATATAGCTTGGAGATCCACATCCGTTCTTTCTTGAAACATTTCAATTTTTACGTAGGGAATGCGAGGCGTCAACCATTGAACATGGACGGACTTCACTTGAATCACCTCTCGAACGAGGGAAAACTCGAGAGGGGCCTTGTGATCTTTGCGTACAATCGTTACTTTCAATATGGATCCAGGTTCCCCTCGCATCATATCGATGGCTTTATCAGGATCCACATTTTTAATAGCCATACCATTGATGGCACTAATTTCATCATTGGGCTGAATCCCCGCTCGCATGGCAGGGCTCCCCTCAATAGCCGAAATGATCTTCATCTCATGACCCTCTTGGGTCACATTCACACCCACTCCCCCAAATTTCCCTCGGGTATCCGTGGTCAATTGTTCAAAATCTCTGGGTAAGAGGTGCATGGTATGAGGGTCTAACTTGGAGGTCATCCCACTAATGGCGTGTTGAATCAAAGAGTCCGCAGTTACCTTACCTGGGTCGACATACATATTATGCAGGTAATAATAGGCCTGAGAGAAGGTCTCTAAATTTTGATAGGTTGCATTGTTTTTATTGACAGGTGCCCCTGCCACCAGAGAGAACGTAAGAAGCACCATGGATGAAACCATCAACCGAGAAAAAAAACGTTTCATATCGATTGACCTCATAATGAATCAGACACCGACTTCGATTGCGATTGCGTGGAAACACCCAACGTTTTCTGCAAAGCGGTGGCCTTTTCTAGCAAAGATTGGGCCTGGATTTGGGCCTGAGACCCTGGATCTTTTTGTTCCAAAAAGCGAGATACGAGCGTTACGACTTTATCGACCTCCCCCGCTTCCATATAAATACCCGATACGGCTTCGATGGGCTCATAGCAATTGGGGCAGAATTTGATCGCTGCGGTAAAACTTTCAATGGCAAGCTCTCGCTTATGCTGCTTTTGGTATAACAACCCCAGTCGGAAATGAGAAACATAGTAGGTAGGATTTTCCATCAAAGCTTTTTGATACTGATTCTCTGCCATCTGGAAATCCCTTTTTTGTTCAAAGGTCAGCCCAAGATTGTGATAAATTCGTTCTCGACTGTCATAACTCGGGTCTTGCAACAACACTTCCAAGATCTTTTGGGCTGCCTCATTTTGATGATCAGCCAAGTAGCCCGCACTGAGATTCAAGCCAATATCAGTGGTACTATGCAACCCATAGGCTTTCTCTAAGTAAGAAATGGCGAGCTTGGGCTTTGAGAAAAAAAGATACACAATACCAGCCACAGCCAACACCCGATAGTCATCCGGAGATTCAATTAAAAGCGTACGAAGTTCGCGGATGCTCTTTTCTTCCTCTCGCTGCTCTAAATGAGTCATGATGAGGGACAACTTGGTTTCCACCAATTCGTGTTGATCTTCTTGGCTCGAATCTTCCTTATTCGACAGGGTTTGACATCCTCCCATTCCCCCTCCTATGCCCCAGAAAAAAGCCAAAGCGAGTACTCGTTTCATGAAAGCCCATCTTTGTGACTGGAAAAAAGATGCACGGACGCCAATTTTCTCTTATTATACCAGCAGCTGGGGAGAATTCGGAGGGTGTCTATGCAAAATTGGAAAAAAGAAGAGAAACCATATACAGAAGAAGTGGCTGGACGAGCCAGGGAAATTGGAGCCCGACTTCAGCAAGATCGCCAAGATGCTGGCTTTTCTCGCCAGGAGTTGGAACATCTCACAAGAATCTCACCTTCCTTCTTAGAAGCTTTGGAGGAAGGCCATTTTTGGATCCTACCCGGGGAGGTCTTCTGTAAGGGGTTTTTAAAAAATATTTATCGAACCTTGAAGCGAGATCCGGCCCCAATTTTACAAGAAATTGCGGATTTTTTTATCGCCCTTCGTTTGGCGACGCCAGAACGAAGAAAATCGAGCTCCGGCCGAAAGGTCCGTTCTTTGAGCACAAGCAGCTCCCATGACCGAAGACCGCGGCATCGCCCTTTTCTCATGTTGGTAGCAGCGGCGACTGTGGCGGGCATTTTTCTTTGGCAAGGGAGAAGCACAACGCCACCCGCTGTTTCCTCCTCCCCGCCTCAACTGCGAAGCGAAAATCCTGCAGGCACCCCTCCGCCATCCGCCATTGCACAAAAACCTGCGTTGGCCGTACCTCTCCCAACGGAAGTACCCACCCCCATGCCCACGCTACCCCTCCCGCCCCTGCCCCAACAGCCGGCCCCTGCTATGCTACCAACCATGAATTGGCTACAACCAGGTATCACGACCCCTCATACAGTGATCTTAACCGTACGAGCCCCAGTAGGAATTCGACAAAAAATTGACCACGCCGGCTCTCTCTCCAAAGAGTTTCCTCCGGGAACCTACCCTTTTTCCTTTCAAGAAAAAGCCGAATTTGTAGTGGACGATGCTTCTGAAGTTTCTTTCACCTATGATTCAAAAAAAATGGAAGTCCTGGGAAAAAAGAAGGAGATCAAACGAATTTCTTTTGTTCCTTCAAAAAAGGATCCTTCCCTCATGGATGTCGAGTTCTAGCCTTCTCCTTGTTCCCCTCATATTGACGAAATCTCATAGATCCTTTCTAATAGAAGAAAGATCCCCATTTTTATTCTATTCCACGAGGATGTTATG
>Ga0114970_10003770_pt1 | contig 11077 bp, 9 predicted proteins | sample M_140205_XF_Meta_FD_87030 | JGI IMG/M metagenome (GOLD analysis project Ga0114970, IMG submission 87030) | Freshwater microbial communities from Lake Montjoie, Canada to study carbon cycling - M_140205_XF_MetaG | ecosystem: Environmental > Aquatic > Freshwater > Lake | place: Lake Montjoie... | reverse complement strand
GTATAGTAGTTCATTCCCGGTTGAGGATAGATAGGATATTTCAATTGATCTCCATCGGTAATCGAGAATGCAACAGGATTGTATGCAGAGAATACAGTAAGATCACCGTTTAAGATATGAGTTTTTAAAACAGTCCATAAACTCCAACGGGATGCATTTCTTACCCAGTTGTTTTGCGCGTCATATTCATCTAAGGGAAAATATAAAGGATGATTTATCTTCTCTCTCAAGTCTATTGATTCCCATACTCGTCTACTCCAAATTACGTCCGCTTCTCTTACAAATTCATAAGGGATCATTCGTTTTGTTGGAATATGTTCTTGTATAAAAACACCATCTACAATTCCGCTTGCAGGCACGTTTACTGGTCCACCATTAATTTCTGGCTGAGCAATACTTGTTCCCGATAGGAATATTACAACTGCACTAAAAAATAGACTTCTCATAATTTTTATTTTTACTGAATATTTAATATGGTTGCCATGTTTCCTGAATACCCCATGCCTTTGTATTTAGCTGAAATACTAACTTTTGAACCTGCTTTTGCTTGTTTCAACAGCGAAAGTGCTTCAGATGATAACATAGCTCCTGTTCCTGATACAGAACGAGGTGCTCCTGATACATTCACTTCCCATGAAGCAACATCAAAGGCTGCATTTAAAGGTATTTCAGGTGGATATTTGGCAAATAATTTATTCATACTACCTACGGCAGACTTACTAACGGATTGTCCTGTTCCAAGCGTTCCTAAATAAACTTGTGGTGCAGGTAAATTAGAAACTCTAAATTTAAATACCCCCAATGAAACCGTTTTATTGGTTACCGTGTTTTTACCCGAAACGGTTATAGAACATTCTCTTGCAGCACCAGGGCTTCCAATGTAACCTGTTCCGTTTTTAGTCAAAGTAACACCATTTCCAGAAAGAATAGTTTGTGCATAACCTGAAGCAACACCATCCACTTTGTTTTTATAACCCCTGTATAAAACATTCATCTCTGGTAAAGAAACAGTTCCCATTGGTTTTACAATTTTAATAACACGCTCCCAAGGTGCAGATTTGACTTCTCCTGATTTCTTTTTGATAGCAACTGTACCATTCAGTTTCATTTCATCGCCTCCCGAAACTTTGACTTTGATTGTTCCTCGTCCATCTGCGATAGTAACCTGTCCAGCATTTGTTGTGACAATAGGCTGATTATCAGAATCAAATGCTGCCATCATTACGCCAATCTCAGCTTCTTCTCCTGCATTAACAAATGCATCTCCATAAGAAATAGCCATTATCTTATTGAAACTATATTCTCCAGTTGATACTCTGCTTTTGATAAGAGCTATTGCTGTTGCTCTAGCGGATAAAACTTCTTGTTGAAGAGCCGTTAAGGAAGCAAGTGCAGCAACCAATGGCGCATGATCAAATGTTCTTGCAATCCAATGAAGATTTTTCTCTTCCTGCATATCTGCAATTTCATTTTTAGATAACGACATATAGATTTGCTTGATAATTTCTCCATCATCAAGCATGTTAAACTTACCTGCATTCTTTTTAATCATTGCATCTACTAGTTTTTCAAGTTCTTGATTATTCTTGAACTTATTAATGCTGGTAGATTTAAAAACATATTTTTTTCCTCCAGGAGGAGAGTATGTTCCAACTAAGTCACAAATTTCGCTTCTAAAAGCAGTGTAACTAGACCAAATCTCTTTTCCAGATCCTGTAATAGGCTCTAGATTTTCACCAATAATTTCATGCATAGGAACATCATATTGATCCTTTGCACTGATAGCCATTAAATTGATTAGAGCTGGTTTTAAAGGTGTTTTTTTACTGTAAGGCACCCAAATTACCGTTGCTTCATCATCTTTCTTAGGAGTTAGAAGTTCACCGCTTTTTTCTAGTATGCTCATTTTAACACCATCTAATAATTCTATTCTTTTAGCGGTAGCAGCATTTATTTTAGCTACAATTGTCAAAAAATATTTTACCTTTTGAGCTTTAATTGGGTTTGTCTTATCTTCACCTGCTTCTACTAAATCTTTTAAAGCAGAATCACCTCTATCTAACTGCGTTATAGCTGCTGTTTGCAAATTTTTCTCAATGGCAACAAATGCGTCTAATACTGCTTTTGATACGTTCATAGCTAAAAGCGCTAATAGTACCAAATACATAAGACCAATCATTTTTTGCCTTGGGGTTTCTCTTCCTCCACTCATGTCTATTTATCTTTTAAGGTTATAAAATTTTAATACTTATTACTATTGTAATTGTTGACTAAATATTTTTAACCCTTATTAATAGTCATAGCTTTTAACATGTTACCATATACTGTGTTTAAATCAGTCAGGTTAACAGACAACATTGCCATGTTTTCTTTGTATCTTTTCGTATCTTCGGTTGAATCTGACAAATTTTGCATCATTTCAGTTATTTGAGACTGGAATTTTTCAGTTGATTCTAAATGTGCCGAAGATCCTTTCAATTGCAATTCATACACATTATTCAACGCCGCTAAGTTTTTAGAAACTTTTGAAATTTGTTCACCAAAAGAAGTACCTTCTTCTGTAGAGTATGTCATACCAGAAATAGATACGGATGCTCTCTCATACGCATCAGACAAGTTAGATACTTTTTCAGAAGCAACTTGTAAACTTGACACATAAGAATCAGTAGCAACTACAGCTGTTGATGTCTCTTTTAACTGAGCAGCATTATCTCCTAGAGCGCGCATTCCGTCACCTAATCTTGTTAGTAATTGTACGTCAATTTGAGCCTCTGTTAGCATTTCATCTAATTGATCTGTAACTGAACCTTTATTTTTTGAGCGAGAATTTGCTAATTCTGAATCGTGATCTAAGTCTTCTGAGTGTCCCATGGCTAATTCAGGATAAGCTAATTCCCAATTAGGATCTTCATGTAATGGCTCAAATGCAGACAAGGTAAAAATACCTGCCTCAATTCCAAGTCCACTAATCAACATGATTGATGCCCCTGGCCAGTGCTGTATCTTAAACATAGCACCAACAATTACAATGGCACCCCCCCATCCGTAGACGAATTTCATTACTGTTTTAAACTTTTTACTTGCGAAAAAACCGCCTCCACTTGAACTCATAACTTTTTTGGTTTAATTTATTATTTATTTTAGCTTCTTTATTATCTTAATTGAATGTCACTTTGGATTTCTTCTCCCCCTTCTCTCGTAAAGTCACGACCTCCACGACCTAAGTGTGTCATCACATCTCTGAATCCAACATATGATTTTGAACTATCTTGGTATTCAAACGTTCGAGTTGAATTTTGCATGTAATAACCAATATCTTTCCAAGATCCACCTCTTAATATTTTTCTTTTCATTGACGGCGGATCCCAATCCATAGCGTTGTATTTATAATCAGTGTTGAGATCGTGAGAAAACTCATTCATTGATTCATCATATGCAGTCTCGCACCATTCTGAAACATTTCCTGCCATACAATATAAACCCCATCCATTTGGATTGTACGAGTATACTTTAACAGTGTGGAATCCACCATCTTCAAAATATCTACCTCTCATTGGTTTGAAATTACCTAGAAAACAACCTCCGTCATTTCTATTGTATGGTCCACCCCAAGGGTATGCAGCTAAATCTAAATTACCACGCGAGCCTCTTTCCCATTCTGCTTCAGTTGGTAATCGAAAGTCATTTACAAAAATATCCCCCATCGAAACTAACCAAGAGTTCAATAATTGTGTTCTCCAAATACTAAAAGCTTTTGCTTGGAACCAAGTAATACCAACTACTGGGTAATTATCATATGCTGGATGCCAAAAGTACATTTGGGTCATTGGATCATGAAATGAATAGGTAAAATCTCTAATCCAACATAATGTATCTGGATAAACATTAATTAATTCATCTATTATAAATCGTTGTCTTTGCTCATGACCACGAATAGCATTGTTTTGACCTTTTTTATTAAAATGTCCTAAGTCCAAATCTTGACCTTGAGGGTCTTTAGTGAAAGGATGAGGAGGTGTTTCTAATGTTCTATGTTCAGTAACAATTTTCTCACCTTGATTATCATATCCATCAGGAGTAATATTTATACGACCTCTTTTTGCAGCTTCAATTAAATCTACCCAATAGTATTTATACATTAGTTTTCTAGTGTCAATTTCTTTTCTCTTAAAGAAACGTTCTGGCTGAGGGTAATACATATCAGCTAATAGAGGAACTAACTCAGGATCTGTATAATTTATTTCTCTATCCCAATTAAGATTAAATAAAGTACGGCCCAAAGCTCTATCCGCTGGATCATAAGGTGTATATTCCAATGTTCCTTCATCAAAGTATAAATCTTGGTAATTGATCCACTCTTTCGCTTTGTCATCGGTCCATTCTTCATTTTTAAAACCACTGGTTCTACCAGCTTCATTTAAATAAATCTTGTCACGAGCAATTGAATCTCGCACCCATTCAACAAACTGTCTATATTCATTGTTGGATATTTCAGTTTGGTCCATATAAAATGCTTGAACGGATACAGTCTTAGCTCGTGTTTGATGAAGGAATGGAACATCTTGATCATTTTCTCCCATGTTATACCCTCCAGCATTTACATAAACCATCCCTAGTGGAATTTCTGGAAAATACATAGGTCTTACTAACACGCCAGTTAAATGCCCAGTTCTTGTACTACAAGAAGCTAGCGCTGCACTTATTAAACTGATTAACAATAGTTTTTTCATATCTACCTCTTTTTTTATATCTTTTCCGAATACTAAAATAACAATCTACAGGATTAATCTACTTTTCACTATAACGGAAACTTTATTAAAATGGTTACAATTTTTATTTTTTATGTTTACAACCACCGTGGATGCCGCGATACTGCTACAGGCGGTATGGGCAAAAAATAACAATATTTTAAAAGAATCTCGTGAGACCCTCTCGATATACTTGATAACTTATTTAATGTTAAATCATAAGAATATCCAACCGTAAAATTAGTAAATGGATTAAAACCTAGCATAACAGCTACTGCATCTGAGGTTCTATATGTTAAACCAGCATATCCAATTGATCCTAATATAAAACGAGTATTAATGTCAACAGACGCTTTTTTCGCATCTGATTTCAATAACAGCTGAAAATCTAAGTAATTTAACGACGTACCAAGTTGTTTTTTGTAGCCAGTCATTAAATAATAATGTCTAGCAATTAAGTATTTTTGGCTCGCTGTTCCTAGTACGTTTTTGTTCGATAATTCCGTTGCTGTTATGTGTGTACTAGATAAACCAACATAGAAATTCTTTGTCGATTTATAATATAGTCCAAAATTCATATCTAGGCCCATTGATGAATATCCAGACGGAAGAGAATTATCAACCGTTGCACTTTGATCTGGTGTAACCCAGGTAGGTTTCATGCCATATCCTTCAAAACCAACACCTATTCCAATCCCTAATTTATCTCCACTTGGCAATTCAACAGGATATGAATAATTTACCATTAAGTTATTTTGTCTACCAAATCCAATTGCATCATGGTAAAAATTCAGCCCAAGTCCTCCAGGGAAAAATCTATTCATATTCCCTTCCAAATTTAATATAGCGGAGTTTGGAGCACCGTCTACTTTATCCCATTGATTTCTATATGCTGAAGTAGCACAAAATCCTTCATCTAGCCCAGTGGAACCCGGGTTTAACCCCATTTTGTTATAAATAAAGTGTGTCAATAACATGTCTTGCTGAGTAAATGTGACACCTGCAAAAAGCAATAGAAAAATTGTTAATAAAATACTTTTTTTACTCATACTCAAATCGGTTACTTCAATAGTCCTGTTTAATAAAACTTTGTAATTGGCGTCTAAAGTAGATAATATTATTTAAATATTCTTATTTTTTCAAAAAAAAAGATTGTTTTGAGAAAAGTTTCAAGTCTAAGAGTGTTTTAAGTAGTTCATTTCTAGCAATCAGTTTAGAATTTCTCAAAAACCTATTATCCTAGTTTTTGATACGTTTTCCACCATAGATTAGGCAATTCATTCTTCATTGCCCTTTCATAATCTTTATGATCACAAGGAACTAGATGATGACGTTCATATTTAACGCCATGCTGCGGTGGGTATGGTACTTCCATCCACCATCTTTCAGATTTATCACTTTTGTAGAAAATTATTTCATCCTGAAAGTCATCTAGGTTCACTAGAAATTTTGTATAGTCTTTCTTACTGCCAATGGGGAAATCGCCTTTTCTAAGTGAAACGCCATCCATAAAATACCAAATAAATTGTGCAATTAGGTGATCGTTTTCTTTTTGATTTCCATTGGGAAAGACGTTAAAAATACCGAAGGATGTCAACTTGTCACTTATGCCTGCATACTTAGTGATTTGGCAAATTTGTTCCGCATAAAATCCATTCGGAGAATTGTAATAATCTCCTTTAAAATCAGAACTTCTAATACTTTGAACATCTAAACTCAGAATATCTGCATTTCTTAAATGAGGTTCAGCTTTTTTGAAGTCAGAATTAAATTCTCCTAATCGGCAAGTGTCAAAATATAATTTATCAAAAAGATCTTGTTCGTCTTTACTTACAAAAGGAGCTTGACATCCTATATTTGCATGATTAAATAGGAAACAGGGTCTGTGCGTAAGGAGATGACTTAAATACCCATCTTTATTGATTGCTTCATCGGGATTGCCTAGATCTAATTTATGATCAACAGAACAAATATTTATCATTTGCTCTAGTTTCTCATAGCCTTTATACATGGCAAACGTCAGATCTTGTGTTCCTCCTACGATGATTGGTATTATTTTATTTTTTACCAGTTCTGCTGTTACTTGGGAAACAGCAAAATAAGTATCCTCTATTTCCTTTCCAGGCAAGATTGTTCCGCAGTCATATATCTTTTTCACCCAATCTGCGCCAGTAAATAAGGAATAGAGGTAAGTTCTAAAATCATCATTTTTTTCCCCTTGAAATTGTTTATCCCCATTTCTAAATTCAGGAACATAAATTATAGCTATGGTATTTTCATGCATCTCAGGAAAATTTCCTTCTGTATATATTTCTATTATGCTACCTATTGAACCTTCTGTTTTAATAGCATCTATTTGTACAGGAGAAAAATATATTGATATGTCTTTCATTTTAACTTTTCATCAAAGCTAACTTAAAAGTGAATTTGTTTTTTTAATAAAGAAGAAAAGAATTAATAGCATAAAGTTGAAAACTATTTTTACTCGAATATTAATTCAAGTTTGATGCAGAGGTATCATAGGTTTAATTAAGTCCGACTAGTCAATATAAGTAGGATTAATAACTTGTAATCTGATTTTATTGTGTATTTATTCTATTAACGATATGAAAGCATCTTTGATACCTTTCGTAAGTCACCCAGCATTTTTTTTTATATCGTAATTCAAAAAGTGTTTTCGCTAAAATATCTCCTAAACTTTCGTTTTCTGCTGTAGTCAAATTTTTTGTGTGCATGAATGAATTATAGGAAATGTCAAAGGTCGTACCGTGCAAATGAGCACTATGTCGTATAGCGTTTCTATTCCTTCGTCTAAGACGTTTTATCGTTGTAGAAGTTCTTAAAACTGACGTTACGACAAGTCGGGTCCCTTTCAAATTGGTATTTACTAATTTTTGCTGAAACGAAGTTGAGATTTCACTTAGTAATTCTTTTGCTTCTGGAATAAGGAAGGGGTAACTATATTTCAATGTATCAATTATATACAACGCATTGTTTTCTATCGATACTAATGCTCCCGCCGCTACAAATGCATTAATTTCATTCGGATGCGTTAAGGTTTTCTTGATACCGTTTACGTATGAATTTTCAAGGTAATGATGTACACTATCATTTAGCTGCCATGAAAAGTATTCGTATTCCTGACAAGACAGCTCGCGTCCTGTTTCTTTGTTGTGTTTTTGAAACGTTCTTCTTTTACCATAGTTTTCTAAAGGAGGACCAAAATTTAAAAAAAAAGCCATACTAATTAATACTACTACAATGGCGGCGCTATTACGTATGAGTTTTTTTTTCAAAATTATGATTTGCTATCGTTTAGTGTAGAGCACCTATGTGACTAATCAACGTTTGTAGATTATTAAGCCAATTTTAATTTTGCCATTTTAGACTTTGTAAACTGTGCTTCCGCATATTTTAATGTTACCCGATACTCAGTTTCGTTTTGGGATGGTAGTTCATACATTATCTCTGTTAAAATAGCCTCACAAATAGAACGTAATCCTCTCGCGCCTAATTTAAATTCAATAGCTTTCTGGACAATATAATCTAAAACATTTCCATCGAAACTAAGTTTTATTCCATCAATCTCAAACAGTCTCAAGTATTGCTTCACTAAAGCATTTTTCGGCTCAGTCATTATACGTTTCAGGCTCTTCGCATCCAGTGGTTCTAAATACGTTAAAACCGGAAATCGACCTATTAATTCAGGAATAAGACCAAACGTTTTAATATCGGTTGGATTGATGTATTTTAGAAAATTATCCCCATCAACCCTTTCATCCTCCTTGTTTGTAAAGCCAATCGCTTTTTTATTTATTCTTCTGGCTATTAATTTTTCAATCCCATCAAAAGCGCCACCGCAAACAAAAAGAATGTTTTTGGTGTCAATCTGAATCATCTTTTGTTCAGGATGCTTTCGACCACCTTGCGGAGGGACGTTTACAATAGATCCTTCTAATAATTTTAGTAATGCTTGTTGAACGCCTTCTCCTGAAACATCGCGCGTTATTGATGGATTGTCACTTTTTCGAGCGATTTTATCAATTTCGTCTATAAAAACAATTCCATTTTGAGTAGCTTCGACATTGTAATCTGCAGTTTGCAGCAGCCGTGAAAGTATACTTTCAACATCTTCACCAACATAACCGGCTTCAGTTAAGACAGTTGCATCAGCAATACAAAATGGCACATTTAACATTTTAGCAATTGTTTTAGCTAATAATGTTTTACCTGTCCCCGTTCTTCCGACTAAAATAACATTGGATTTTTCAATTTCAACATCATCTTTTACCGGCGGTTGATTTAATCTTTTGTAATGATTATAAACAGCTACAGATAATGTTTTTTTAGCATCATCTTGCCCTATCACATATTCATCTAATTTCGCTTTTATTTCGGTTGGTTTTAGAATGTTTACTGCGACAGATTTTGTTTTTTTCTTTACTAAATCTTCTTCTAGTATTATTGAATTAGCTTGAGTGACGCAGCTTTCACAAATGTGACCTGTAACTCCTGCAATAAGCATTTTAACTTCATCTCTAGGTCTTCCACAAAATGAGCAGCCTGTTTCTTTTTTAGCCATGATTTTTTTACGAAAAAAGTCATTCATCGATTGATAAATGACTTTTTATTTATTTTTTATAATTTAATTATTTTGGATTTCTCAATAAAATTTCATCAATCATACCATATGCTTTTGCCTCTTCAGCTGTCATCCAATAATCACGATCAGAATCTGCCCAAACCTTTTCATACGTTTGTTTAGAATGTAAAGCGATAATATCGTATAATTCTTTTTTCAATTTTTGAATTTCTCTTGCAGTAATTTCAATATCAGACGCTTGTCCTTGCGCTCCTCCTAATGGCTGGTGGATCATCACGCGAGAATGTTTTAAGGCAGATCTTTTACCTTCAGCACCAGCACACATTAATACGGCACCCATTGACGCAGCCATCCCTGTGCAAATTGTAGCTACATCCGGTTTAATGTATTGCATAGTATCATAAATACCAAGACCGGCATACACGGATCCTCCTGGTGAATTTAAATAAATTTGTATATCTTTTTTAGAATCAGCAGACTCTAGAAATAATAATTGAGCGTTAACAATATTTGCGACTTGATCATTAATGCCTGTGCCCAAAAAGATGATTCGATCCATCATTAAACGAGAAAAGACATCCATTTGGGTCATGTTCATTTGACGTTCTTCTATAATATAAGGAGTAATTGATGATTCAATATAATGTTCTACATGCATACTATTAAGCCCCATGTGCTTTGTAGCGTATTTTTTGAATTCGTTATTGTCAAACATTTTGTTTAGAGTTTTGTTGTTATGTTGTAAAGATAAAAGCAAAGTTTAGAATGACAATTAAAATAGGCGGAAAAATCGTTAAATAATGTAAAATAATAGTAATGGTTGAAATTTAGATTCTATTTTATAGAAGTGAATTATGTTCAGATTATTTTAGACATTTGTATTTTTCAATCCATTCATTTTTTTGCACATCACCTATAATTTTCCACATATTTGAATCGAGAAAGTATTCAGAATCGATGTGTTTTACGCCATAATTTGTCGATAAAAACAATTCTTGACTCAGTGAAGGATTAAAAGGTTTATTGCTCCATCCATTTCCTTTTGTAATATCTAGTGGATTTTTTTGAAAATGAATTTTCCAAAGAGAATCCAATGGAATGCAATAGGTGTAATCTTTTAATGTGAAAGAATCTTTGAGCACACCGCATTGATAATTATGTTCTTCAAAATAATTTCTTCTTGTTGGATTATATATACTTGGCCAGTGTCCTGATGCTATTTTTATAAATTCTGTTTCGGTTAATATTTTTAGATGCGTATGAGTTCTGCCATTATCGATATAGGCAATATAGGAAGTAAGTACGCCTGTCGATTGAAATGAAATCTTTAATCCAAATGCTGGATGTGGTTGGTTGACGAGCATAAAAGAGCTCGAAATAAACCAACAAAAAACCAGTAGCATTTTCATCTATAAAATAATTTTCACAATGATATGTCAATTTTAACGAGTATATTAAAAAGAAGTTACCTCATTTAATGAAAATGGGAACTATTTACATTGACTTCATTTGGAAGTAGAACTATTTTTCAAGGATTATCCTTCAAGGAAAAAGTTTAAAATTTAATTAATTTTGTAGGTGTGACGCAGAAATGCAGTCGAATATCATTTTCTGATATGTTGTCAATTTCTTCTATTTCATCAAATAAATGAAGTCCTATAAATAAACATTTTGGGGAACATTTTTGCAGGAAACGATCATAAAAGCCTTTTCCATAGCCAACACG
>Ga0114970_10003769_pt1 | contig 11079 bp, 9 predicted proteins | sample M_140205_XF_Meta_FD_87030 | JGI IMG/M metagenome (GOLD analysis project Ga0114970, IMG submission 87030) | Freshwater microbial communities from Lake Montjoie, Canada to study carbon cycling - M_140205_XF_MetaG | ecosystem: Environmental > Aquatic > Freshwater > Lake | place: Lake Montjoie... | reverse complement strand
GTTCCCCCCCCTCCTTAAACCTCCTCCCCCCTTCTTATTTCCCTTTTTTTTAGGCATGCCAGTGGGCTTCGCTTTGAATATGGTCGATTTTGTCCATGTACGCCCGTGCCATGGCTTCCGGTGCTCGGTGAGGCTGCTCCCTCAGTAGGGTTGCCAAGGTTTCCCCGGCTTCAAGGAGATTCTCTAAGGTTTGATCATGGGGAAAGGCAAAGGCATGGTTACTGAGTAAAAAGTGGTGTTGCATACCGTCCTTGCTGCTCAAATGGGCCAGTGGGGCGCCATATCGAGAGGGTAATAGGCTAAGTCGAGTGGACATGGGAATGGGGGTTTCCCTTATGCGCTCACTTCGTTCAACGAGCCAAACTGCCAGGGAGTTCTCGATTTTTGAGGGTAGTAAGGCGCGGTCCGCCTCGACGTCCCAATGAAAGGGCTTGGTCTGGGAAAGCCGGGTAATCAGCGGTGTAGGAAGGGGTTTTGAGAGCCAAATCTCGAGCTCTACTCGGCTTTTCCCTATGATTTTTCTCGGATAAATCTGCTCGTGGATCTTGCTAGGCGCGATCTTTGCCAAAATGGGGAGCTGCTCTTCGAAGCGTACCAACGGCCGCGTAGCACTCTGGACCTCATATTCCATTTGGAGTGTTGAGGGGAGGCGACGAGGGGCCTTTGAAAAAAAATCCGGTATTTCGTGGATAAAGAAAACGGTCTTTGGATGCTGATGCGCGATGGCAGCCGGGGAGAGTTTCCCCATGGGGCGAAGGATAATGCCTTGCTGCTGGGCCTTGTGAAGCAAGTCTTTGTGCTGATCCGAGAGGGAAAGGGCCAGAGTGAGGGGTGTGCTATACATCAGGATCTTAAGCTGGCGATTCTGTTGTTTGGCTTGAAGGGCGGTAGAAAGGGCGGGAATATTCGCGCCCAGAAAAACTATCTGGGGGGATTTTTTGGCCTGATCTTCCATTGGGGTCGTTCCAAATGTCACTTGACCCCATAAAATCCAAGTCCATAGGACAGCGTATCTTTTTGGGTATGGAAAAATGAGCATGGGATGCATCCCCTCTAGCAAGGAAGAAATGATAGGGACTCTATCCTCTTTGGTATCTTAGAATGCTGAGGGATGTACAGCGGAATATAGAAGTAAAAACAAGAGGATAATGGGTGGCGGAGAGAGAGGGATTCGAACCCCCGGTGGATTGCTCCACAACGGTTTTCAAGACCGCCGCCTTAAACCACTCGGCCATCTCTCCAAAGAACCTGGTATAGAAATGGTGGCGGAGAGAGTGGGATTTGAACCCACGGAGCAGTTACCCACTCGCTTCCTTAGCAAGGAAGTGCTTTCGGCCACTCAGCCATCTCTCCACACCAGGTCGGCAACGTATCAGAAATTTGTGGGAAATGGCAACGGTTTTTTATTGATCTAGGAGGGCGTTTCCTTTTCTTGAGAGAAACCAGCTGCGCAGTTTTCTCTCAAACTCTCTTCTTTGCGGGGGGGCTAGGAGAGAGAGACCTTTCCTTCGGTCATGATCGCCCGAATGGTTTGTCCTGGTTGGGAGGGGTGTTCGAGGATCCATATGGCGATGGGGGTCTCTAGGTGAGTCTCCACCGCACGTTTGATGGGCCGCGCTCCATATTGGGTGGTATCCACTTGGGCGAGCAAAAAGTCGTGAACTGTGGGATCCACAAGAAGGGTGATCCCCTTCTCTTTGCCTCTTTGTGTCAACTCTTCCAGTTGAAGATTCAAGATCTCTCGCAGTTCCCCTTTGCTGAGTCGGTTAAACACCACAATTTCATCGAGGCGATTGATAAATTCAGGCCGTAGGTATTTTTTTACTTCCGATAGAATTTCTGATTGGATCTCATCGGCGCTCATATCCGTCTCTTGGGCTCCGATTCCCACAGGCTTTTTTCGTTCTGCTAAGAGTTGGGTGCCCAAGTTGGAGGTTCCAATAATGATGCAGTTACGAAAGCTGACTCGATTTCCTTCTCCATCAGTGAGCCAGCCTTCATCCAACACAGGCAGAAGGATGTTGTATACATCCGGATGGGCTTTTTCGAACTCATCGAGCAGCAATATACTATAGGGCTGCTGTTTGACCTTCTCCGTTAGTTGCCCTCCTTCTCCATATCCCACATATCCAGGGGGAGAACCGATGAGTTTGGATACAGAATGTTTTTCCATGTATTCAGACATATCCAAACGAATGATCTTACTCTCATCATCAAGGACAAGAGCGGCAAGGGCTTTGGCTAATTCAGTTTTTCCTACTCCCGTAGGTCCCAGAAATAAAAAGGAAGCAATGGGACGTGTGGCCTTACGAAGCCCAGATCGATTTCGTCGAATGGCGTCTGAAACCTTCTTCAGGGCATGGGATTGTCCAATTACTCTCTTGTGAAGAGATTCTTCCAATTCCCGCAATTTTTTGGCTTCTTTTTCCACGACTTTTTGTACCGGAATGCCGGTGGCTTTGCTTACAACTGCAGCAATATCTTCTTCAGAAACCTTCTTTTCATCTTCCTTGAAGCTAGAAACATGCTGCTTATGGATTTCTTGGAGTTGGGCTTCGATGCGGGCCAACTCCATCTGGCATTGGGCCATTTTCTCAAACTGGCTTTTTTGGTAGGCCGCTTGTTTCTGAGTTTCCCAGTCTTGCTTTTTGAGTTCTAGCTCACGGGTGGTGCCAGTATTGGCCAAAAGTTTCATTCGTTTAGCAGAGCCCGCCTCGTCAAGCAGGTCAATGGCCTTATCGGGCAAAAATCGTTCCTGGATATAGCGATCAGAGAGCATGACAGCAGCTTCAATAGCCGCATCGGTATATTCAATTTGATGATGCTTTTCATACCGAGTTTTAAGGCCTTGCAGAATCTGAATGGCATCTGCGAGGGAAGGTTCATCAATTTTCACTACCTGGAATCGGCGCTCCAAAGCTCGATCGCTGGCAATATACTGCTTGTACTCTTTAAATGTGGTTGCCCCTAGGCACTGGAGCCTTCCGTTGGCGAGTGCAGGTTTCAACATATTTGAGGCATCCAATCCACCCGCTTGTCGACCAGCTCCCACTACCGTATGTAACTCATCGATGAATAGAATTACATCTCCCGCTGCAGCAATTACCTCATCTCGAATGGACTTCAAACGCTCTTCGAACTCTCCTTGCATTTTGGCACCTGCAATCAGGTTGCCCATTTCTAGAGAAAGAATGCGTTTGTTGAGGAGATGAGGAGGTACGGCAGACTGCACAATTTTTTGGGCCAACCCTTCTGCAATCACGGTTTTCCCTACGCCAGGTTCTCCGATTAACACAGGGTTGTTCTTTTTTCGACGCGAGAGAATTTCGATCACACGCAGGATTTCTTTTTCTCTGCCGATAACAGGATCCAAACTCCCTTTGCGTGCAAGGGTAGTCAGATCGGTGGTGTACTCTTCTAAGTAACTTGTGCGGCTTTCTCCATCTTTCTCCGTGATCTTGGTTTTTCCCCGGAGATTGGATATGGCCGCCTTACAAGTTTCATAGGAAAGCCCCTCAGCTTCAAAAAGGGCATGGGTCGGGAGTTGTTCATCAAAGAATCCAAGAAACAAGGCGATGGTAGAAAGAAAAGAATCTCCCATGCGCACTCGTTCTTTTTCCGCAGCCTCAAACAAAATTTCGATTTCTTGGGAGATCCGCATGGAACCGGTGCCATGGGCGGCTTGTAATAAGGGGAGCTGATGGATATGTTCGAGGACTTTATCTGTAAGAGAGCGAATGATCCGGTCAGTGTCGAGTCCAAGCTCTTCCACTGCCTTCAGTGCGATGGAGTCTTTTTGCTCCATGAGCTCCATCAGCAAGACTTCCACCGTTAATACCCCTCGGTTCAGGGTGGCTAGCTCGGATATGGCTTGCTGAAGCAGTTCTCCTACTTTGCTTGTGGAATTACGTAGCAGTCGTTGATTCATGACTCTCTCCTTTTTTGCGGTCTCCTGTAGGGATCTCCTGTAGGGATCTTCGCTTGCGAAAGGATTCCAAAATCAACATGTCGATCAGGAGAAAGGTGACCCCGATGGTGATCATAGAGTCAGCCCAATTAAACTTTGGAAAATCATAGGCCCACCGATCCGTGTGAATTTGAATCGGGCCTAAAGAAAAATTAATAAAAAAAGGCAAAGGAATCGACCAACTCACATCCAAGAAATCGATGACGTAACCCAATCTCACGCGATCAATAAAATTCCCAATGGCGCCGGAAAGCACCAGGGTAAATCCCAATCGAGCCGCTCGGTGATGGGCGGGAGTTGTCTTTAGATAGTATAGAAGGATACATATGGCAAAGAAGGTAACCAAATAAAAAAAAGGGCTGCGAATGCTTTCTCGCAAATCAGATAGGGCTCCCCAGGCTGCCCCTTGGTTGCGCACATAGCAAAGCCCCATAGAAAAAGACCATTTTGGAGGAGTGTCGTCCGTAGACTCACTTGCAAAGGTTTGATACGGGATTCTTTTTCCATGATATTCTGGGATTTCGGTAGGGTGTGCCCACACAAGAAGGTCTCGCTCCGCTACTTCTTTGGTGACTTGGTCTATGCCGATATTTCCGCAAACAAGACCCAAAAAAAGAAGCCAAGAAACCCATCGTTGGGGAGCCTGATTTTCTGTGTGCACAAAAACCTCTTTTTTCAATCAACTGAGTATAAGAAAGAGAGAAAGGTGAATCTCCCATTCCTGTAGGAATGGAGTATACCAAAAGAGGTATGAAAATTACATCAAATTTTATTGACTATTGATAGCCATAGGCCTGGATTTGGGCATTGATATTTTTTATTTGGGTGTAGATAGTTTGTTGTTGCAGGTTTACAGCTTCAAAGCTGGTGTTAAATATTGTGTCAGCGGTGCATTGCTTGGTAACACTTGAATCTTCGACATCTTTGATAGCCGTTGTGAGGGCGCTAAACATTTCATCGGGCAAAAATGCAGAAGCCAGAGTGGCGACGGTAGTTCCAATGGTCATTAATATTTCGCAGGTTTTGTTGGAATTTGTGGCATTTGCCAAACTATGGCAAAAGCTAATTAGAGCTTTTTTAAGTCCCGATAGTGCCGTTCCAAGGCCGGACAATATTTCACTAGGCACAATATTTTTAATGACAGACAACAAGGTTTCAACGGGGACTTGTAGATATTGATGTACTGCCTCTACTTTGGCTTTTAATGTCTCGTAGGCTTGTAAATTTTCTTTGAAACAACTGGAATCCTTTCCCGTATTAAGGTCTGTCGTTCCGTTTGTTACAAAGGTTTGGAAGATTTGATTCATTTCGGGTACGGTATTCTTGAACTGAAGAAAAAGTCCCTCTCGTCTGGCTAAAAGATCGGCCAGGGCTCCTTGGTGGCGATTTGCATTGTAGTTGATCTGGTTGACGGGGCCACAGTTTACGCTGGTGAGAGAGTTTTGTGCCGAGGTGCAAGCTTGTGCTGAAATGGTCATTGGCCCCCCGCCGACATAGGTCATGATTACTTGATTATAGGTGGTCACCTGTTGGTAGCACTGCCCCCCTTGGGCACAAAATGCACCAGCTGGACAGCTCGCATAAACTGGATTTGTGGGGCAAATGGTATATTCAACATAGGTTGTTCCTGGAGAAGCGCTGAAGGAAAGTACTTCTTGATTTACCCCCGCCACTTGCAAATTTCCGGCTTGTAAATTGTAAATCTGCAAGGTGCTGCCATCGATAAGGGCAGTAACAACCGTATTTTCTGTATTAGTGTTGACAAAAGAAGATGCGGCAGTTGCAGCGGCAGAGCCAGAAGTGAGAAGAGAATCGGGTTTCTTATTACAAGAGCTGAGGAGGTGAATGGGAAGAAGGAAAATGAATAAATGGCTTAATTTGCATTGCATGATGTGTCATTCATCAATTTGGTCCATAGGGGATTATTTACCTGAATACTATCGGACCAACTGAGCAATTGCCCAGCGGAAGTCCCATAGACGAGTGGTCCCCGGAACGTTAGGTTTAAATTATTATTTTGGTAAATGGTGAAACCGTTCACTTCAATCGCAATGCTGGTAACCACAAAAATATCGTTCTCTGTAATATGCCAGTTGCAGGACTCTCCCACGATAAAAGCCAATGCGCCTGCGCTGCAATCTTTTAGCGCCGTATAAAGAACCCCGCCTTTGGTTAATTGAATATTCTGCATGGCTCCAATGGATACAGGTGCGCTCGGGATGCTGAAAGCATTCCCAGTATCAGCGAAAATACTCGCGCCTGCAAACGCTTGATTTACAGCGTTTAGGTTGATTCGCATGGTGCCAGGGTTTCCTGTGCCTACCGGAGGAATGGGTGGATCATTTGAGGTACCTACGCTTGGTGGTGTTGGTGAGGATCCTCCAATGGTAACGGTAACCGAGGTGATGGTATCGTTATAATGGCATCCAATATTCTGATTTTGCTGCACCTCATTAACAAGCGCCAATAAGGTGGTGTTGGTGAGGTTGATGTTTTGTTGGATGGTGGCTGTGTGGGCTTCCAGTTCTAAAATGCTTGCAATCAAATTTGTGGGAGAATCATTATTGGATGTCGTGTTTTTAAGTTGGGTTGCAATTTGTTGCTGAGTCACATTATTGGTAATGCTTGCCGTAAAGCCAGCCACATCAGATGCTGTCATGAGACAGGAACTGGAGGTTTGCAGGGAGGTGATCGCATCCAGCGGAATATTGTACCGTGTGGTCGCATAGTTAGCATCGTTATATTTTGCAGCTGAAGTTTTGAGTAAAAGTGTTCCGTTGATGGTGATGGATAAATTGGCAAAATTGGCCAAAGGAGGTAGATTTGGATTCGTGCCATCGACGGGTGCGCTCGTGATATAGAGGTTTGAAAGTTGTCCAAAGGTAGGAGATGCTACCTCTTTTCCAGCCTGTTGGGAAAAAGTGATGGTAGTTGTTCCTGATTTGAATGGAGTAGAAACATAGGCGGGTTGGCTATTGCCTACCAGAATAAAGCTTCCGACAGATTGTCCCGGTATGGTGATTTGAATAATAGGCTCGGGTGTGGGCTCGTTGATGGTCTGTCCGGAGCAATTGACGTTTTGTGTATACACATTGTAAACCACAGAGGTTCTAGGCACGCATGAGTTATCAAGTTTTTTAATTTGTTCACAAAATCCGCTGACTAAAGCAGTGTTGATTTGTAGCTGTTGATTTTGTGTGTTGTTTTCATTTTTCCTTTGGGCGTATAAAACCTGCAATTGAGCTGGGCTCAAACTTGCAAGTGTAGCGGCAGTGTCGCTTCCATTGAGGGTATTCACGGAAGATAAAAGAGCGGCTGTACTTCCAATACCAGGTCCTTCTGCGCCTACGGTGGCTGCATTGCTGCTCGGCGTGGAGGTGCCTTGCTGGGTGCAGCGCGCAAGGGGAAGAAGAGAAAAAAGGATAAAAATAATTTGATACATAATCGTGGGTCCTTTTTGGTGTCCAGTTATGTATCGGTAGGGAGATGGATCTCTTAAATACGGGCTTTTTTCTGGAGGGGCGTTCCCCCCCCCTCCAGACCTCCCCCCCTTTTTTCCTTGCTAAGTCCTCCCCCCCTTTGGGAGGAGGGCGGCAGTGATCTGGTCCAAAGGGACTACATCGTAACATTTGGGCGTATTGTTGCAGGTTTTTTTCCAGCAAGGGGAGCAGGGAACCGGGGATTGGATTTTCACCCCTCGGTCATAGAGATCAATTTCTTGGATGCAGCTGACCCCAAACCAAGCGACGACCCGCTTTTTCAGGGCAATGGCAATGTGCATCCCGAGGGAGCATCCGGAAAAAACCACATCACTGGTAGCCATCCAAAGAACGCCCGATCGAAGACCTTCCTCCGTCGGTGTGTTGATCACAAAAGGGTCGTGAGCAAAAGCGGCCTTGATGGCTCGTTGTCGCTCTGTATCCTCTCTGCCTCCGAGGAGTAAGATGGCATGTTTTGGGTAGGCGGTAAGCCAAGAAGAAACCATCTCGATGGCTCGTTCCACCGTAAATCGTTTGTAAGAAAAGAGGAGAGAGCATCCCGTATTGTACCCTAAAAAACCCAGAGGTGGCGTGGGCAGCTGATTGGCAAGTGTCTGCTTTCGCTTGGCTACTTCCTCTTTCTCTTCCTTTGTAAGTTCGAGTACATAGGGATCTCGCCGCCATTCTAGCCCCATGGCTTCCGTGAGGATTTGGGTCTCGGGTTGTTGGTTGATATGGAACTTCAGGTTGTCATCAAGCCCCATTTGGTAGGAATAGTTTGCCTCTTTTGTAAACGGGCGAATGACACCCGTCGGGGTTAAGCCAAAGCCCCATTTTTCTTTCGCCTGAAGGAGTTCAGCTAAGGAGCCCGCTTCCACAGACTTATCTGTGGCATAGAGGATATCGAACTGAAGGTACATCAAGCTGGACCAGGAGGTGCCTTCTACCGTCAGCAAACGATGGATGTGGGGATTGTTTGCCAAGAGGGCTTTGCAGTTAGGCAGGGTAATCCACGTGATGTGAGCTTTGGGATATTTCCGTAAAATGGGCGTAAGCAAACAGGTTGCACGCAATACGGCTCCCATGGCGTCGAGGCTCACGATGGCAATTCGTTTGTCCACGGTTTCACAATGAGAGTGATCCGATTTTGTGCAGGCAAACTTACATGGTTTATAGCCGCTAAACCAGCGGCACTCTTTCTTTCGATCCATACGATAACCCTGCTACACTAGGTTCAATATTTTTTAACCCTTGGTACTAGTATGACCCATATCCTTCGTGTCGTCGAACCAGCCAGCGGGGACGTCTCTGGACTGTTGCCCCAACGCCTTTACCGTCTTGCTAAGGAGGGGTTTGTCATCCGTCACGACCCCCAGCCTGTGGATTGGAATTGGCCCATCGTCTCTGCACCCGCTCCGCTTCGGGCCGCCGCCTTATGCCGGGCCTTGGAAGATCCGGAGGCCCACTTTGTCCTCTGCTCCCGGGGAGGGTATGGATCGAGCGACCTTCTCCCCTTGTTACCTTGGGAGAAACTGGCGAGATGCCCACCTAAAACCCTCGTAGGTTTCTCAGACATCACAGCTTTGCATAGCGCTCTTTATGCCCAACTCGGTTGGACAGGAATTCATGGCCCCACGCCTGGTGCTCGCTCTGGATGGAACGAAACCCGCGAGCCCATGCTCGCCCTCTTGAGAGGGGACAGCGTCGAAGGGAAAATTTCCGCGCAACCCTTGAGCGGAGGAATCGCCCCCGTGACGGGTTGGCTCTTCGGAGGCTGTCTTTCTGTGCTCACTGCTCTTCTGGGAACACCCTATTTTCCTGCCTCCTTGGAGGGGGCCATCCTCTTTCTCGAGGATGTGGGGGAGTCTCCCGGTCGGTTGATGCGAAATTGGAACCAACTCCTTCAGAGTCAAGCCTTACGGGGCGTCCAGGGCGTGGTCCTCGGAGCCTTGACGGATATCCCAGGGTCTCTCTCTGCAAGTGCTGTGAAAAGGGAAATGGCCCATCGGTTACCTGGGATTCCCCTCTATACATCGCCCGACTTTGGTCATATTCCTAGAAACCTGCCGCTCTGGGTGGGTGCTACCGCTGAAATTAGCTCTACCACACTTACGTGGAAAAAACCCGCGAGAACCGGAGGGATGCGATGAAAAAACTCTACTTTGCTGGGATTGCAGGCACGGGAATGGCTTCTGCGGCAGGACTTTGTAAAGAAGCGGGCTATGAAGTCTGGGGGAGCGAGGCTGGGGCCATCTACCCTCCCATGTCGGATATGCTTCGAGAATTAGGGATTTCCGTTTTGGCTCCCTATGCAGCCGCCAACCTGGATCGGGCACCTGCCGATCTCTATATTATCGGCAATGCCTTGTCCCGTGGGAATCCAGAGGTGGAAGCCATCCTGAGCCAAGGTCGCCCCTATACGAGCTTCCCTCAATTTGTGGGCGAGGCTTTTTTGGAGCAAAAAGAGAGTCTTGTGGTCGCAGGGACCCATGGGAAGACCACCACGTCCTCCCTCTTGGCCCATATGTTGACCTGTTTGGGAGAAAAGCCCGGGTTTTTGATCGGAGGTTTTCCCCTCAATTTTTCTCAGAGTTTTGCTGTGGGAGAGGGGAAGCATTTTGTCATCGAGGGAGATGAGTACGATACGGCATTTTTTGATAAGGGTTCGAAGTTTCTTCATTACCGACCGCGCTACGCACTTCTTACCAATATTGAATTTGATCACGCGGATATTTTCCCCTCCCTGGAGGCTATCGAGAAAACCTTCTCTCGATTCCTCCTTTTGGTGGGAACCCCGCGCAATATCATTGCCAATGTGGATGACCCTGGGGTTCGAAAAGTCTTGAGAGAGTTGGATTTGCTTCATAAGGTAACCCAGGTTTCCTGCTATGGAGACTCTCCCTCTGCTGCCGTACGGGTACTGGCTACGGGGGTAGAGCCGAGTGCCACGGGCTTGCCCCTCTGGTATGCAGATTTGGCGACAAGCACCTGGGGAACCATTCGGGTACGTACCCAGTTGCAGGGAGAACGAAATCTGTCGAATGTAGCTCAGGTGGTGGCATGTCTCGAGCGTATGCCACTTGCGAAGAAGGACTTACCTGCGCTCCTAGAGGGGCTACTGTCCTTTCGGGGTGTGCGACGACGCATGGAGCTGTTGGGGCATTATCGAGGGGCGCCCATCTACGACGATTTTGCGCACCATCCCACTGCCATGACCAATTTGCTTGAAATGGCACGGGTGTCTTTTCCTTCCCGTCGCGTGGTGGCTGTCTTTGAACCCAAAAATGCCACCGCTCGACGAAATGTGTTTCAAGAGGCCTTTACGGAGAGCCTTCGACTGGCTGATATAGCGCTCATTGCCCCCTGTCCAGAGGATGCTCGGATTCCCAAGGAGCAACGGTTTCAAGCCTCGGAAGTGGCGAAGGCCCTGGGGGAGAAATCCTTTGCGTTCAAGGGGTTTGACGATCTATACTCGTGGCTTCATTTGCACATTCAGCCAGAGGATGTGGTGATCTTTATGTCCTCGGGCAGTGTGGGGGGCATTCAACACCGACTTTGCCAGGAAAAGACCCACGATGAAGATAGACAGCCACGTGCGAGCGTCCCAGGATGACTTTCAGCGTAACCAAGCCT
>Ga0114970_10003766_pt1 | contig 11080 bp, 16 predicted proteins | sample M_140205_XF_Meta_FD_87030 | JGI IMG/M metagenome (GOLD analysis project Ga0114970, IMG submission 87030) | Freshwater microbial communities from Lake Montjoie, Canada to study carbon cycling - M_140205_XF_MetaG | ecosystem: Environmental > Aquatic > Freshwater > Lake | place: Lake Montjoie... | reverse complement strand
CGGAATCAGAAACGCCAAACTTACTAGCCAAAGCGGTAATAGCCATGCCACCCAGAGGGCCAGCGACAGCAGTTGCCAACGTGGGTGCGACACCCTTGAGTAAATTGAGTAGGTCATTCATTTATTTCTCCAACAGATTTCTGCTTGCTTTTTATAGTAATCAGCCCGTTTGTCATGCTCACGCACAAACCAAGACGCACCAATTACCACCACTACTATAAATATGGTGACAACAACCATAACAGCGAGTTCCCATATTAGTATCCCCATCTCCATTCCCTGTCATATTCCACTAACCATGTTAAAGACCAAACAGAAACGCAAACATAAACAACTGCAATGGATATTGCTATGTATATATGTACTTTCTCTTTTATCCTTCTACGCTTCTCTTGTCTTCTAAGGTATTCTTGTCTCTCAGCCGCTTGTTGTAGTTTTGTTATTGCTTTGGCTTCTTCAATCAGTTTGTCACGCTCTGCTTGAATCTCTACCCACAAGTCAGGCATACCCAACTCGTATCTAACCATGTGTTCTAAATCTTTGTAATACTGTCTGATCTGCCTGACGTGCATTACGTTATCAATCGCTTGCATGGTTACATTCTTAACCTTGCCTTGCTTTGCTAACTCCTTAGTCTCTTCTTGCTTCTTTTTGTAGTCTTCTTCTAACTGGTCTTGACCATGAAAGAATTTCGAGAGTAACCCACCGACTTCACCAGCAATACCTGCAACCTCACCGCCAGTCTTCTTGATGTCTTGATAGGCTTGAACTGCCGTCTTGATTCCTTCATAGGCAAGTTTGCATCCAGCAAAGATAGTGATTGGATCAATGGTTTACTCCTGTTGCATTGCGGGTTGTTGTTCTTGTTGCCTACGCAAGATTTCTGCTTCAAGTTCTGCCCTAGAAAACTGTGGTTGTTCAGCAACTGGTGTTTGTGGAATACCAGCAGGTGCTTCTTCTTGAACAACAGGAGGTTCTGTACTCATTTGTGAACCAGCCCTCATTACTTGTGCGCCAATAAACTTAGGAATCGCCATTGACTGATTCATATTAGTTAAAGCATCCAATGTTTTCTGTGATCTTGGGGTCAGTGAACCAGCCTTTAAAAAATTAGCACCCTCAGGAGTTAACAAGGCTTTCATAACCATATCGTCAGTCAGACCACCTTTACCAACCATGTTTAGCAAATCAATACCAACCTGAGTTGCTTTTGCCGCTTCATATCCTGCACCAGCACCCACAGTAGCCGCCGTACTTGCCTTAAGACCTTGAGGAACAATATCACCAGCCTCAGAAATAGTGCCTACTTGCATTTTCCTAGCAAATATTCCTGCATCTTTCATGCGACTAGCAAATTCATCTGCATTTGTTCCAAGCGATTGAACTAACGCATCTTTAGAGTTCTTAGGCAATTTGTCCCAATTTGATGACAAAGTTCCAAGATCAACAGATAGAACACCAGCACGATTTTCTTTTTTAGCAGAGTTAATAAAGTCATCATAAACATTCTTGTCAATGAACTTTAATGCTTCTACATCTGTATCTTCTACATATTTTCTAAACAAACCACGATTGTATGGATCAAGGTTTTTGTACTCGCCATACAGTTTGTCAAAAGAAACCTCAGATAAGGCTTTGTCTTTTAGGAAGTTAGGTATTCCTTGAGCAATTGCCTCACGATAAACATCAGAAGCCTTTTGCACATCGTTTCTGGCCGTAATTAATAGGTTTGTAGCGGCAATATCATCAGGTGTCTTAGCGGCAAGTCTAGCGGCTCTCAAATCATCTTTAAGGCCACCAAAAATAGCAGAACTAATAACTTTTTCATCGGTCAATGAAATATCTTTAATCAAAGACTCTCCCTGAGATGCTTTTCGACCAAACTCCGACAATAAAGACTGTGTTTGATCAACAGTTAATTTTCCCGCCAACTGGTTTGTTTCTTGTAGGCGCTTAAGTTCACCCATAGTCAAATCAGGAGTAGAAATGTTCTTTTTAAAGTTTTCCAAGAAGGAAACAGCATTTCTAGAACTGTCAGTAGCCCCTTTACGGAATCTGTCCAACAAATCTTCAACATTAGAAAGCATATTGTCAGGAGCAACAATTCCTCTATCTCCACCATATTCTTTTGCCTTTTCAAAAGCACCAGAACCAGCCGTCTTACGCTCTTCAAACAACTTTAGTATTTTGTTTTGAACCGCTTGAGATGCACCAATAGCCGCCTGACGCTCATCAGTAATTTTTGTCTTAGGTTGCATACCTTCTGTTGCGGCGGTAGTAGCACCTTGTTCAAGTTTGGCAAATATTTCAGAATACTTTGGATCAATACGTAATCTCTGAACCAAACTAGCAATTTCAGGATCATCAGAACCTTGTCCACGAACCATAAAGTTCTTAAACTTGTTTTCTAACTCAGGGGGCATATCCTTAACAAAATCTTTAATTGCTTTATTTTCAGCATAGGACTTTGCACCCAAGATTCCACCCTTAACAAGATAAGGAGATGCTTGTATAGCAACTTGAGCCAATGGGCTTTCAGGTGCAATTGCTTGTCCTAGAAGACCAGTTGATCCACCAGTTACAAATTCACCTGCAACACCTAATGGAGTTCGAGCAAAAAGACCAGGCAATCCAACCGCAGTAGTTAATGCCGCTGGCGCACCTGCCGCACCAAATTCATAAGTACCACGATAGCCTGGAATTGTTTGTATATCAACGCCAGATAAATCTTTTATGCCCTTTGCAATGCCAGCAGTAGAAAAAGCATTTGGATTTTGGCTTTTCTTAAGGTAATCATACAAATTACCCCATCCACCAATAATATCTATAACGCCACGAGTACTTCCCTTGAGTAAAGACTCGCCTACTTTTTTAACTGTTTGAAGTGCAGTTTCTTCTTGTGGAGAAGCAAGAACAGATTGATAACCAGCGTTAACAACGCCCTGTCTACGGGCAAGTTCAGCCTGAAGTTCCTCTTTTGAGAATGTAGCGGCCATTATTTACCTCTTTATTTAGCGTTTTTGAGCATTTGTTGTAACTGCTCAGTTGACATACTTTGTAAAGCATTAGAAGGTGCTGGTTGTTGTCCAGAAAATAAAGGAATTGTAGGAACAAATCCTTTTAAACCATTGTTTTCTCTTGCATAGTTTTCCAAACGAGTTGTTTCTCCAACAATTGTTTGGTTTTTCTTAACCATGAACTCAATAAGTTGTTTACGAGCCTGTGGGCTGTTCTCAAGTTGTGGCACAAGGCTTTGAATAAACCTTCTATCTTCATTAGAAAATCCTGCACCAAGTTTTCCTCCAAGAGTTGCCAAGATAACATCTCCTGCTGTTTTCTGATAGTTTTCAGATTTAGCAAGATCGCTTTGGTCTTTAGCACTTGTTAGTCCTAAAGTGTTTAATAAATTCGTTGCTCCAACACGACCATTAGCAAATGACCCGCTAATTAAAGAGTTTTGATCAAGTTGATTTAGTCTATTTAATGAATTTAATGCCGCAATAGAACTATCACGCATAGACATTGCAGAATCAACTCTGTCAGCATCTTTAACTCCAAGGCGTTTCTTAAACTCAGTTTCACCCTTATCGACTTCTACTTTTGTGGTTGCCGTAGTACGATCAATTCCACCAAAATAAGGAACACGCATTTGTTTGCCATCCGCACCTTTTTGGTAAACAAACTGTTGGTCATTGTTTACATCTAAATAAACTGCTTCTCTAGTTCCTGCGGCCACTCCAACTTCTTTAACATTTTCTTTAGTTGGTTTTTCTATTGTTACTAACTTGCTTACATCTTCAGTTTTTGCATATTCCGCAATACTTTCAGGAGTATATTTAGCAGCCCTAATAAGTTGTTGTAAAGGATCAGCACCTGCACGTTCACGCAAGTTTTTTGTAATTTGTGACTCACGCAACTCTAGTTCACTTCCTTTTTGCAAAGCAATCTGTGCGCCTTGAGGGTCATTTTTTGCAAGGAGTTCTTTAGCAAGACTTTTAAAACCTTGTGGAGTAGATAAATCAAACTGCTGACCAAGTTCTGCTCTTTGGCTCATTAGCCTCATTACTGGATCTTGCACACCAAGAAGGTTTCCAATAGTATTACCCGCTTGACGACCTTGCGTGTATGCCATAGCATTAACACGCTCATAAGGATCAAGTTGAGCAAATTCTATTCCTTGCTTACGGGCTAAATCTTGTTGATTTTGTTGGTATATCTCAGGAGATACGCCAAATAAATTAGCCATCATTGAATCTTGTGCCATGATTGTTTTCCTTAATTTCCAAATCCAGACATTTGTGCCGCCAACATATTTTCTTGTTGCGTTTGTGGATTTGAATTTACACCAGACATATATTGATCTTGTTGCCCGTATGCTCCTTGTGGAGTAAATCCATAACTAGCAGAATCCCACCAATTACCCAATTTTTTTGCTAAATAAGCATCTGCCGCAGTACCTAATTGTCCTTGTGATAAACCAGATAATCCAGAAGCGAATGGATTGAGTGCATTAGCAGGTTGCATTGTTTTAGCCGCTTGCAAACCACCATAAAGCAATGATTGACCAGCCTGTGCGCCAGCAGTCGCAGTTCTGCCACCCAATTGTGCGCCAATATCTAATGGAGACTGACCCATTTGTTCAATAGTTCCACCTAATCCCAATGATGTTTGAAATGGAGACAATGCACCAACTTGACCAGCCTGATACTGACCTAATAAACCTGCGCCTTGACCAAACAATCCTGCACCAAAAGCAGTTTGTTGTTGACCAGCCTGTTGAGCCTGTGCCGCTAACTGAAGGTCTTGCATTGCTCTAGCATTAGCCAAAGCCGCCGCTTCTGGGTTAGCAGACATCAACCCACCACCTTGAGCCACAGACAATCCTGTACGACCTGTGTTTTGCAATTGGTTCATCAATAAAGCAGACTGTTGTTCACGGCTAGGGGCAAGCAATGCTTGTTGATTTGCCATGTATTGTTGTGCCGCTTCTTGAGGAGACTGCGCTAAATACTGTTGTCCAAGATTAAATAATCCACCTGCCGCACTTTGAAGTGGCGCATATTGTTGTGGAGCACCCAAACCTTGTTGCAACTGTTGTTGTGTCAATCCTTGGAGTTGGTTTTGATATGCTTGTAATTCAGGCGATACGTTATAACCAGCACCAACCAATTTTCCTGTTGGGTCAAATTGATAATTACTTGATCCATAACGACTTGTTATGCCAACAGGACGAAATTGTGCCGCTTGTGCGCCAAGTTGTGCCGCTTGCAGTTGCGCATTAGCCGCAGTTTGTGCCGCTTCTTTAGTTGCATTTGCTTGGATTGAGGTTGGCCCTAATCCAAAAATATCTGCTACTGAACTTACTAGACTTCCCATAATTTATCTCCAACAGTAAATGTAGGCTATTGCCCCATCTTTTGACACAACCTCTTGCATTTTTTCCATACCAATAGTCTCTGCAAATCGACCTAATTTCACATTTTCTTCCTCTATAAATGCCAACAGAGGAATGTTTATTAAGCCACGAATTATCTGCAAATCCTTCAAAAACTCTCGTTTAACCTTTGCCGACCACTTAAACACATCCGTATGAAACCACATTAAGTTATTGAAAAACTCAAAATACATAATGTAGTTATCTTTCATAACGACTGGTGTTTTCAATCATCAATTCCTTATGCTGTGCGTTTCCACATATAGACAACCACATAAGGCATCAAGTTAGCACCAGTTGCACTAGAACCTGTTGTAGAAATGCTTGTCGCCACAGTAATTCCAGTTGTAGCAGTAGGTATTGCTCCTGCATCTTGGACAGAAGCACCATTACTTGTTCCAGCATTTCTATTATTTGTAGAAATACTGCCTGGGGTATGCGTATGGCCTGGGTCTGTAACAGTAGATGTAGCCGTGTGGGTGTGGCTAACAACGATTGCATCCTTTGATCCACCAGTATTTCCTACTGTGCTGAATGTGGCATCACCACTATCCAAGCCAACCATAACCTTACCTGCACCAAAAGCAGTCCAAGTACCAAAACCAATCAAAGTAGCAGGATTAGTGCTTGAAGTAGCATTTGAGTAGACAGAGCCAACAGGATACAAGGTTTGTAAAACAGCCTGTACAAACGCAGTAGTCGCTAACTTAGTAGAACTATCTGAGGAACTCTGAGTTACTCCAATTGTTCCAGTAGGCAATGTAGGCGTACCCGTAAAGGTAGGGCCAGACAAATCAGCCTTAGTCGCAATGGCAGTAGCAATACTGTTAAATTCAGTATCAATCTCAGTACCTTTAACAATCTTTAAGGAGTTGCCAGAAGAAAGACTATCTTTACTGGCGAAATTGGTTGCTTTTGTGTAATCACTCATTACAGTTCCTTAATAAACCTTGCCTTCTTTGGCGAATATCTCAATCTTTTGGATGCTCAACGGGAAAGTATTGATGTCTGCCTCATAACCAGTTTGGACAACTTTGCCAGAACCAGTTGGATAAACACTCAATGTCTGCAAAGTCACGCCACCAGAGTAGTAGGCAACTGTTGTAGCGTTTGCTCCATACTCGGCTATACCATAATATGAAACAGACTGAGTAGGAATTTTAGCCGACTGAGAGTAATAATTACCAGTAAAGTCGTAACCCCATTTGAAAGTTACATACTGATTGCTACCACCGATCACCACAGTTCTGAGTTTCTTCAGAATAGACGTAACAGAGGGCGTACCAAGATCAGTATGGTTCGTAAAATATTGAAAACGATATGAAGAAGTATCATCGTTATAACCAGAATAGGTAGCAAGATAGCCCCCTTTACCGATGTACAAAGTACCATCTTGTTTGGTCAACAAGGATTTAGGCTCGATTGAGTCCCAAGTTGTTACCCTAGCAGAACCATCTTGCAAAGTACCCTTCATATCAAAGCAGTAGACTGACTTCAATACGGGCAAGGTCAACAAGTAAATGGCTTCTTTACTGTTGTATACAGATTTAATGGTAGGTAAAGACTCTCCAGCAATAGCAGTAATCAGGTCATTACGGACATTCTTAGACAAGTCTCGCAAGGGCATAGACTTCTCTTGGATAGTCCTCAAAGCACTACGCACACCCGTGGATGACAAAAATATTAGGTCAGTACCTGTGTAAGCCAAGGAATCCCTAGACACACAGCCAATTCCCGTGATTACATCTTGTAAAGTCATGGTTGACGGGGTTGTCGCACCTTGGTAGACCAAGATATTGTTCTTACCAAAGATGAACAAAAAGCCGTTGTGAGCACCCAAAGCGACAATTACATCACCACCTTTAGGCCAAACAGTCGTGGTATCTAGCGTTCCTGCCGTACCAGAATTCCATTTGTTTGCCAACTTGGTATCGCACCATTGAACAGTTAACTTGTCTGATGTTACATCTGCTGTCCAAAGCCTTCCATAGGCACTTAAAGCCGTGTTTGCCAACTGAACAGTACCTGCATAGCCAGTTAACTCACTAACCCGTCTAAAAGTCGTTGTAGACAATGCAGGGTCAAACACAAGAGGGTCATATCCTGACTGAAACAGATAAAGTGCGCCAGCCAAGGAAACCATCTGCCAATTGCTTGCAGTAATGGTAGGAGCAGTACCGCCGCCACCATAAGTCAAAGTCACCAAGGATGAGCCACTTAACTTGAATAACTTATTGTTGCCAGCAAGTATGGTGTAAGAAGTAGCATCAGAGGTAACTACTTCACCAATCGAGGTAATGTCATTGGTAGATAAGTCAGTATTGACAGCAGAATTAACCTTTGTCCAACCTTTTCTAGCCCCAATACGTCCATATTGGTCAATCACACAGTTATTTGCAGTAAGCGCAAAGCCACTAGCCAAGTCCAAGGACGAGTCTTGGGTGTTTAACCCATAGAAGCCTGGGGCTGTAATCGAGTAGGCTTGTACTGCTTCTGCCATTAGACAGCCTCAAATGTGTCGTTTTCAGGCGATCTAGCCAATTCCAAAGCAATCAAGTCAGACATACATGATTTGTATAGTGCATAAGCCTCTGAACTACTCAGGCCACCATCTTCGCCACGCTCAACCAATGCTCTAGCAAATGCACCCAAAACAATAGGCTCTTTTGCCAACAAAGTGGTTGATGAGTCTGTCGTAAAGTCTGCTTCAGGAACAATCAGGCTGAAACGGATGGCATACACGGCATCAGGAACAGGCCAAAAGTTGACCTTAATATCGCCATTTGTATCTACACCCTTAATGGAGTAATACATTGGCAACCCTTTTGTAGGGGTAGGAGTTGTATAGTAAAACGAGTCGTAATTAGCATGAGATAAAGGTGATAACTCATAAAAACTAGTGGTGTTAATCACATCCATAGTTTTATAACGAACACCAGCACCCGTAATGCTATATGGGCCAGTTGTATTGGCAATCGTACTTACAGTAATTGGGGTATTGAAAGCATCCCAATCGTAGGCATCAGACACCTGACGTTTGGCATCATTGATGTACTTTCCTACAAGGGCTGAAACTGTGTTTTCGGCAACAGTAGTAACTTCTGGTTCACGCATACGAACCAAAACATCGTTAACCAAATCTAGATAGGTAGGTAATGCCATTACTTCTTCCCTTTATTTCTCGCAGAAATCGCTTTTGCTTTTGCCTTTGCGTCAGCCTTGGAGGAAGCCCCCCATGCCTTAAGAGAAAGAAGCAGTCTTGTCGGTTCACCATTCTTGTACTCAGGGCCACTTGCACCGCCCATTCGAGCCAAGAAACTTGCTCTACGGGGATTATCCCCTGATTTAACTGGAGGCTTTAGATTTCCACCAGTTTCTGCATTATAAGATGCTCTGCCCTTGGAGTTCAACCCTCCTTTAGGATTTTTACCTTCGGAGCGTTGCCAAGCGGGAGTTTTCATCACTTCACCTTTTTAGGTTTCTTTGCAGTTTTAGCAGATTGAATAAAGTCTTGTTTAGTTGGTGCGCCTTTGCTACCAACCTTACGCATCTTCTCGCCAGAGCCAGCCTTTATCCTAGCCTGTTTAGCATGAATATTGGCATACAAGCCCTGCTTAGTAGCCATAGCCACCACTCATTTTCTTCTTCTTTGGCTTGCTCATACCAGCCTCAGACAAGGCAATGGCAACGGCTTGCTTCTGTGACTTGACCACAGGGCCTTTCTTAGAGCCTGAGTGCAATTTGCCAGCACCATATTCCTTCATCACTTTAGATACTTTCTTAGCGGCAGGGGATTTCATCTTCATGGATACTCCTTAGATAAGTTCTGTTACAGAAACAGTTGAGGTAGTAATAGTCGCATCTTTGATAAATGCGATCTTTTGACCAGGCGTGACTTTAACGATTTCCACACAATTTTGTGGAATCATGGCTGAAGTTGTAATGCTTGCTGTTGGGCTAGTACCAATTGCATAGTGGCAATGACCTTGAGAACAGGCAATACGAATCATTGTCGTGTTTGCACCAAAAGCGGTCATCTGAACACTTGAGGTTGTAATTGTTGCCACTTGAGTTGTGCCATTGCTTGCCACGCCATAGGCAACTTGGTTTGGGTCTAATTGGAAGGTACTCATGATTTTTCCTTACTGAAGGGTAAGTTGATAAAGGGTGTTTTGGTACAAAGCAACGATTTCATCAATCTTGTTTTGCAAAGCAGTCTCTGTACGAGGAACGATCTGTTGGCGATTTCCCTCAATCCATTCCATTTGCTGACGCAATACCTCAGACACAGTACCTTTGTACTTGTTGGTCACATAAGGAATCTCTAAACGAATAGCATATCGACCCATAAACTGTTGGGCAAAGTCGTCTGCCAAAGGAATGATGGCTTCATAAAACTCATTGAGAGTGTTATGTTCGGCAAAAGATAGGGTTTTTAGGTGTATTCGGTGGGTGATCTCTCTTGCAAGAAACAGAGTTCCTACAAACTCACCCGCTGTATTGTTCATACCTACAAACTTATTGTCCATTGCCATACTTAATCCTTAGTTATTGGGCCACCCGATTTCCATGCGTCACAGGTGCGTTTGGCGGCACAAGTGAAGTGGAAAAGTTCACAATATCCTAGATTTGCCGCATCAATAAACTGCTGATCGTAGGACAATTCTTTTGGGCTTTCATTAGCCTTCTCTAAGCCACCCTTGATGCACTCCATCATCTTTGGAGTCTGGACAAATGCGGCACAGTTGCCACAACGCATATCCATTACATCTTTACTAGGGGCGTTATACATCTTGGCTTTCTTCAACCAAAACGCATGGTTTGCATCGTCTGGGTTGGGCGGGCCATATCCATACTCTTTGAAAGCATGGTTTCTATTCTTTAAATTGATATGAACATCTTGTGTTGCCACAGGACATACAGAGCCTGACAACATTCCTTGTTTCATTTGAACAACCTATCTGCTACAAAAGTAATAACTCCACCAACGGCAGAGGCGACCATCATGCCACCCCAAAAACCACCCTTGGATTTATTTGCTAATTCAAGGAGTGACCTTACATCATTAGCCAATTGGTGAACTTCAGCCTGTAAAGACTCAACCTGAGCCTCTAGTTTGCCAAAATCTCTTGCATCAATGTCACTCATAACTTTTCCTTACGGGGTCTACCCATAGGTTTCTTTAACGTGATTGTGTGCCTTGTTCCATCTTCTTTGACATCTTCAACAATGATTGATGTGTCCACAAACTCATATTCATGGTGTTCCATCATTGCATCAACGTCATGTTGCGCTGTGAATTCAACCACAGTTCCGCTACGTTTACATTTGAACAAAGCCATCTAAATTCCTAATGAAGAAAGGGGGGTTATTCGCCCCCCGATCTTATTAAACAGGTCTAGCAACAACGCACTTTACTGTGGTGCTTGCTAAATCCAATGTACCACCTGATTCATTTTGGAAACGAATCGATACTACATCTGCGGCTGAAACATAAGGGGTTATAGAGATGCCAGAGACATCTACACCCATGCTGATGTTCATCACAATATCGCCCAACTTAACGCCTGGGACTGCTATCGTGTTTGTCTCTCCTGCGCCATCTGCTAAAGATGATGCGTTCAAGGTTGCTGATACCGACCAAGT
>Ga0114970_10003765_pt1 | contig 11082 bp, 10 predicted proteins | sample M_140205_XF_Meta_FD_87030 | JGI IMG/M metagenome (GOLD analysis project Ga0114970, IMG submission 87030) | Freshwater microbial communities from Lake Montjoie, Canada to study carbon cycling - M_140205_XF_MetaG | ecosystem: Environmental > Aquatic > Freshwater > Lake | place: Lake Montjoie... | reverse complement strand
TCTCAGAATAAGGTCTAAACACTTGACCTTTTGGCGCTGCGCCGATAGAACTTCTGCACGAGGTGTCGGCCGCGCCGCTGTCGTCCTCGCCCAGACTCCGGGGAGACTCCATGTCGACTGTGCTGGTCACCGGTGGTGCCGGCGGGATCGGAATGGCCATCTGTCGGCGGGTGGTCGAGGCGGGTGGCCGCGCTGTTGCCGCGGACCTTGGCCCAGCGATCGACCTAGTGTCGGGCAATGCTGAGCCCGGCATCACATTCGTTGAGATGGACGTCACCAACCGGGCGAGTGTCGACCGAGCGGTGGAGGCCGTAGCGGCGCAGGGCCCCATCGTCGGCCTGGTCAACTGTGCGGGCGTACTGCGCGACACCTTCCTCGGGGGGGTTGACGATGATGAGATGCGCTTCATGTTCGAGGTCAACGTTGCCGGTATGGCGCGTGTCACCGATGCGGTGGCGCCGCACCTAGCCGCCGGCACGGCCATTGTGAACATCGGCAGCCTCACCGGCCAGATGGGTCGGTTTGTGGGCGCGTCCGTGTACGGAGCCACCAAGGCCGGGGTGGCTGGCTACACCCGCTACTTGGCGATGGAGCTCGCGCCGCGGGGAATCCGGGTCAACAACGTGGCACCGGGGGTGATCCGAGTCCCGATGAGTCGATCGATGCATGCGATCTCGGGGGGCGAGGAGGCCGCGGCCGCCCATGTTCCACTCGGTCGGCTCGGCGAGCCGGAGGAGGTGGCCGAGGTGGTCGAGTTCCTGCTGTCTCCCCGTGCCTCCTACGTGACGGCTCAGACCCTGCTGGTCGATGGCGGGTTCATCGCGTGGTGAGCCTGTCGCAGACCCAGATCGACTCGGCCAACGCCGAGGCCCTCGCCCGACTCGGCGCCGTGGATCCTGTGGTGGTCGACGTGGCGCTCGCGGGAGACGTTCTGCCCGGGTACCGACCCAATCTCGTACTCACCTCGGGCGCGCCTCTTGCGTGGAGTGAGTACGTCGGGGGCCAGCGCGATGCGCTGATCGGCGCGGCCCAGTTCGAGGGCCTGGCCCCGACTCGCGAGGCGGCGATCGCCGGCTTCGAGTCGGGAGAGATCGAGATCGGCTCGTGTCACGACTACGCGGCGGTGGGATCCCTCGCGTGTATCTACACGGCGTCGATGCCGGTGTTCGTCGTCGAAGACCGTGCCGGGGGTGCCGCTGGTTCCAGCGCACCCCGGGGGTCTCGGGGGTACTGCAATTTCTACGAGGGCAAGGAGCCGCGCCGGCTCAACTACGGCTGCTACGACGAGGGCGTGCACCAGCGGTTGCTGCATGTGAACCAGGTTTTGGCGCCGGTGGTGGGCGAGGCTATTCGCAGGGTGGGGGGTGTGCCGCTGCGGTCGCTGATTGCGCGAGCACTCCGCATGGGCGATGAGGTGCACAGTCGCAATGCCGCTGCCTCGCTGCTGTTCGAGCGCGAGTTGTACCCCGCGTTCCTCGAGATGGTCGATGGTGACCGCGCTGGGGTGACCGAGACGGCGGGCCACCTTGCCGAGAACGACTACTTCTTCCTGCGACTGTCGATGGCCGCCGCCAAGGTGACCGCAGATGCGATCGTCGGCCTCGAGGGGTCGACCGTGGTGTCGGCGATGGCGTTCAGCTGCCGCGGCTTCGCGATTCGGGTGGCCGGGCTGGGTACCGAGTGGTTCACCGGTCCTCCTCCGCTTCACGAGGGTCGACTGTTCGCTGGGCATACCGAGGACGAGATCACCTGGATGGGTGGGGAGAGTCCCATCACCGAAACGATCGGCCTCGGCGGGTTCGCTCAGGCGTGCGCACTGAGCCTGCAGGAGTACCAGGGCGGCTCACCCGAGGTGATGATCGCGCGCAACCTCGAGATGTACGACGTGACCGTGGGCGAGAATCCGAACTATCGGATCCCCCTGTTCGGCTTCCGTGGCACGCCCACCGGCATCGATATCCGCAAGGTCCTCGACACCGGAATCCTGCCGGTCATGGACGTCGGCCTTGCAGGTCGCGACGGGGGCCAGATCGGGGCCGGCGTGATTCGTGCACCGCGTGAATGCTTCGAGGCGGCGGCCGCCGCCTTTACCGCCCGCTACGGAGGCGATGCGCTGTGAGTACTGACCTTGCCGGACGCACGGCGCTCGTCACCGGGGGCACGCGAGGAATTGGCCGAGGAATCGTCGAGGTGCTTGTCGCCAGTGGCGCCTCGGTGGTGTTCAGCGGCCGCGATGCTGTGGCCGGCGAACTGCTTCAGAGTTCCCTGTCGCCTCGTGAGGGCCAGACGCTGTCATTCATCCCTGCCGATGTGAGCGATGTCGACTCGGTCGCCCACCTGGTGTCTGCGGCGCGAGTGGCCCTCGGTGGCATCGACATCCTCTGCCACTGCGCCGGTATCTATCCCGAGGCCGAACTCGGCTCGATGACCGACGCCATGTGGCACGACGTCATCGACACCAACCTCACTAGCACGATGCTGCTCACGCGGGAGGCTCTCCCGCACCTCTCGGCCGCAGATGACGGGCGCGTCATCCTGATCTCGTCGATCTCTGGCCCGCGAACCGGTATCTCGGCTCTCACTCACTACTGCGCGTCCAAGGCGGGCATGGAGGGATTCGCGCGGGCAGCGGCAGTTGAGCTCGCGGCCTCGGGCATCACGGTCAACTGCGTGGCACCCGGAACGATCCTCACCGAAGGACTTGCTGCCCTCTACTCGGCCGAGGGAGCGCTTGAGTCGGTGGAGGCGCGCATCCCCGCGGGACGCCTCGGCACGCCCGCCGACATCGGCCACACGGTTGCCTTCCTCGCAAGCACTGACTCGTCGTTCATCACGGGCCAGTCGATCACCGTCGACGGTGGGCAGACCCTGCCCGAAGTGCAGGGGTAGACGTGGCCACTGAGGTGAGAGAGATGCCGCTGCACTACCGCGGCCACACTGCGCTGGTCACCGGCGCGGCATCGGGCATCGGTCGCGCAACGGCCGAGCGTCTTGCCTCGACGGGCATCCGGGTCATCATGGTCGACCGAGACCCAGAGCTCGAGCAGGTGGTGGCCCAGATGGTTGCCTCAGGACGAGACGCTGTGGCCCTCACCCTCGACATCGTCGAGGAGACCGGGGTCAGCGAAGGGCTCGAGCGGGTGGGGGCCGAGGGGCTCGCCTACGTGGTGAACTGTGCCGGGGTGCACGGGCAGTTCTCCTTCGACGACATTACGCCCGAGGAGTGGCACCGCGTGCTCGACATCAACCTGCTGGGCGCCTTCGCGGTGACGCGGGCTGCCGCGAGGTGGATGCGCGAGTCGGGAAGCGGCGCGGTGGTCAACATCACGTCGGTGGAGGCAAGCCGGGTGGTGGCCCTCGTCAATCCTGACGCCGTGCCGCACTACGCAGCGTCCAAGGCTGCACTCGAGATGCTGACTCGCTCGATGGCGCACGCACTTGCCCCGGATTCCATCAGGGTCAATGCGGTCGCTCCCGGCTTCGTGTCAACGCCGATGTCGCGCGGTAACCACGCCACGGCGGGCTTCCCGGCGCAGGTGGTAAGCCGAACGCTCATCCAGCGATACGCCGAGCCCGACGAGATCGCGGCAGCCGTGTGCTTCCTGCTCTCAGATGAAGCCAGCTTCATCACCGCGACGACTCTGAACGTCGAAGGCGGATACCTGTCAGTCTGAGTGGCTGACGCGACGGGGACCGCGCGGTACGTTGCTTCCGCCCCACCGAGTGCTCAGAAGGAGGTGACCGTGACCGAGGTAACCCGTTACGAACCGTTCCTCGGACGCCACGCGCGCACCGGGACGTGGCCCGAATTGGCCAGGGGAACCTATCGCGTGATCCTCGAGGCGTGCGAGGCCGGCGACTGGGGGGTGGCGACGCAACTCATTCCGCTGACTCTCCTTGAGGCCGAGGAACTGCACCAGATCTATGGTGCCTGGCCCGGGGAGATTCTCGAGTGGCTGCACGGTCAAGGTCTTGATGACCGCGTGGTCGACGCCGAACATCAGCGGGTTCTAGCCGTCACGTCGAACGGCCACGATCTCGCGTGGGAGGAGAGTTGGCAGAGGTACGTCGCCCTCACCGACGATGCTGCCGAGGCTGCGGGCCGGCATGACACGTCGACCGCCGAGCGCGTGATTGCCGCCCGCGACACCTGGCGCTCAGCCCACGATCAAGCGGTCGACCTCATCTACGGCCTGCTCGACGTGGGGGTGCGACTGCTGGGCGAGGACTGCCTGCCCGTGATGTGGGACCACCTGATGTCGTCGTGGTACGACGAGCACGCGCGGCGGCTCGACGTGGCCACTCAGCCGTGGTCTGAGTCGGCGCGTCAACTATCACTGGCCATCGTCGACGGCTTCCACGGCCATCTTGCTGGCGTCGATCGACTCGGCGACGTCGAGTTGATTGAGGAGCCCGATCGCGTCGGCTTCCGCTTCGCCCCCTGCGGCTCGGGCAACCGGGTGATGCGTGACGACACCACCGATGGCCACCCTCGAATGGAGGAGCCCTACCTCTTTTCTGTTACCACCAAGCCGCACGACTGGTCGTTCGGCTCCGCTGGAGTGTGCAGTTACTGCGTGCACTGCTGCCTCCTCAATATGACCATGCCGATCGACCGGCTGGGCTACCCCACCCGTGTGATCGAGCCGCCCCTGTGGCCTCAGGCGCGCGAGGGTGGCACCTGCACGTGGTGGGTGTACCGCGATCCGTCGCTGGTTCCTGACTCGGTCTACGAGAAGGTGGGGCGCCGAGCCCCTCATCGAGAGGGAGGCCCCTCATGAGCGCCGTTCGCATGACGCAACTCGAAGTTCCCGACTACACACTCGGCCTGCGCGGCAAGATGCTGCGGCCCGAGAAGCTCGAGGCGGGCAGCACTGCGTTCTGCACCATCATCTACGGACTCGACCCTGTCGACGGTGTGGCTGACACCCCACTCTCCTCGGCGGCCAACGGCTATCCAGACGCTTTCGCGGTGGTCGATGAGTCGACGCGAGTGCCGCTGGCGTGGCGTCCGGGCACCGATGCCGTCATCGCTGACCTCCATGATGAGACCGGGACGATTCTTGCCGAGTCACCAAGGGGAGTCGTGCAACGGCTCATCTCGGAATTCGGAGAACTGGGACTCGCTCCGGTGCTGGGCTTCGAGTACGAGTGCTATGTGATGCATGCCGACGACGCCACCCTGCGGGCCCAGGATTACGCGAGCCTCCGCCCGCTGGGCCGGGTCGACAATGCCTACAGCCTCAGCCGGGTCGCCGACGCGTCGAGCCTGCTGAGCGAGTTCGTCGACCGCATGGAGTCGGTGGGCATTCCCGTCGAGGCCGTGCATTCCGAACTCGGTCCGGGCTTCTTTGAGTACGCGCTGGCTCCGATGGACGCGTTGCGAGCGACCGATAGCGCCGTGCGGGCGCGGCAGTATTTCCGCGATCTGTGCGCCGAGCGGGGACTCTTGGCCACCTTCATGGCCAAGTTCCGCGGCGAGGCCTCGGGGTCGGGCGGGCATGTGCACCAGAGCCTCTCGCGCAACGGCGTCAACGTGATGTCCGACGGTGCCGGTGGGCTGTCTGACGTTGGGCGCCACTACCTGGCCGGGCTGCTGAGCACCATGGGTGACTTCACGGCACTGTTCAATCCGCTGCTGAACTCGTACAAGCGCATCAGTGCCGGCTTCTTTGTGTCGGAGAATGCCAGTTGGGGCTGGGACAACCGCAATGCGGCCTGTCGGGTGGTGGCCAACTCGGGTGCAGGGGCGACACGCATTGAGCACCGGCGCCCCGGCGCTGACGCGAACCCCTACCTGCTCGCCGCCGGCATGCTCGCCGGCGGGCTCGTGGGGGTGCGGGGTGCGCTCGATCCTGGCGCTCCGCTTGAGGTCGGCGCCGACGCCACCGCAACCGGCGCGGTTCTCCCGCGCGACCTCCGCGTGGCGACCCAGGTGCTCGACACCTCGGTGGTGGCGCGCCAGCTGCTAGGTGAGCCCTTCGTCGACTGCTTCGTGGCTACTCGCAATGCTGAGCTGGCTGCCTACGACCGCTGGTGGGACACCACCATCACCGACTGGGAACTGCGACGCTACTTGGAGACCCTGTGAGCGATGGACTTCTGGGCTACGACGAGCTGCTCGAGCTGGCCGAACGGGGCGAGATTGACACCGTGGTGTGCGGTGCGCCCGACCCGGCCGGGCGCATCATCGGTAAGCGGCTGAACGTTCCATCCTTCGTCAGGCTCGCGATCGAGGGGTCGGGAGTGTGCGCTAGCACGTTCGTCTTCGCCGTTGACATGGACATGGTGCCGCTGGAACTGCCGGCGTCGAGCGCCGACAACGGGTGGGCAGACTTCCGGCTCGTGCCCGACCTGGGCACCCTGCGGCGCATCCCGTGGGAGCCGAATGCAGCGTTCGTGCTGTGCGACTCATACGAGATGGACAGCGACCAACTCCTCGAGGTGGCGCCCCGCACCATCCTGCGGCGGCAAATTGCGCGGGCCGAGGAGAAGGGGCTCCGATTCGGCTTCGCGTCAGAGCTCGAGTTCTACCTCGCTAGCACACCGTCAGCCCAGGCTTTCGCCCAGCGCTATCGAGACCTCGACATGCTGTCGACGCACCGCAGCGACTACCAGATGAGTCAGGCCGGACGTGATGACTGGTTCATTGCGCAGATCCGCAACCACATGAGCGACTTCGGAATCCCGATCGAGGCGTCGAAGCCCGAGTGGGGCCTGGGCCAGCAGGAGGTCACGCTCGACTTCACATCGACCCTCGAAATGGCCGATCGGCACGTGCTATTCAAGTACGGGGTCAAGGATCTCGCCCACCGCGCCGGACTCACCTGCACCTTCATGGCGAAGCCGAAGATCGATGATGTCGGCTCGTCGTGCCACCTGCACGTGAGCCTCTGGGACCTCGAGGGCAACCCACTGTCACACGACAGTGCGGGCACGGCAGGCATGTCAGCGCTGTTTGGCAGTTTCGTGGCAGGGCAGGCTGAGCACGTGCTCGACCTGGGCCTGCTCTTCGCTCCCACGGTGAACTCCTACAAGCGGTACCTGCCCGACCAATTCGCCGGGACCGCCATTGCGGTGGGCGTCGACAACAGGTCGTGCGCCTTCAGGCTGGTGGGGCACGGACCCTCGTTCCGGGTTGAGAACCGCATTCCTGGCGCTGATGTCAACCCCTACTACGCGTACGCAGCCACAATCGCGGCCGGCCTCGCGGGCATCGAGGCGAGTCTCCCGGCTCCGAGCGTTCACGAGGGCAACGCCTGGACCGACTCCGCTCTGCAGTCGATGACCACCTCGCTGCACGCGTCGGTCGACCGCTTTGGGGCCAGCGAGGTCGCGCGTGCTGCCTTCGGCGACGCCGTGTTCGAGCACCTGTTCCTCTCGGCTCGCGCCGAGGTTGTCGCCTTCGAGTCGGGCTGCGTCACCGACTGGGAGCTTGTCAGGTACTACGAGCGCGTTTGACGCCTGCCTCATTTCCACCCACGGAAGGAACGCCATGCCACTGCACCCCGTTGCCGCGCAGATGATCGAGGACATGCTCACCTCGGGGCGGCCTAATGCGCACCTCCTGCCGGTTCCGGTGGCTCGCGAAAACTTCGAGACACTGTTCGGTAGTCTCGAGCGCCCCGACGTGGCCCGGGTACTCGACGTGATGATTCCGGTGCGCGATACCGAACTCGAGGGTCGGGTTTACTGGCCCACCGGCGACGCTGCCGCCGCGCCCCTGCTGGTGTTCTTCCATGGTGGTGGCTGGCTGATGGGCAGTGTCGAGACCCACGACATGATGGCCCGCAAGGTGGCGCTGGCGACCGGAGCCGTCGTACTCAGCGTGGGCTACCGACGAGGCCCCGAGTCACGCTTTCCCACCGCCACCAACGACGCGTTCGACTCGGTGGTGTGGGCCGCGCAGCACGCGGCCGACTGGGGTGCCGACGCAGCGCGCCTCGTGCTGGCGGGCGACAGTGCTGGGGCGAATCTGGCCACCGTGGCGGCGCTGCGCTGCCGCGACGAGGGCGGGCCCCTGGTGGCCCATCAGCTGCTGGTCTACCCGGTCACGACCTGCGACCTTGAGGTGGGATTCGACATGGAGTTCGAGGGTGTGATGCTCTACCTCGACGAGATGCAGTGGCACCAGGACAATTACCTGGCGGCGCCGGCCAACCGGCACGACCCCCATGTGGCTCCGCTGCTTGCCGACCTGACAGGGCTGCCGCCCACCACCATCGTGCTGGCTGAGTGTGACCCGATCCGCCCCCAGGGTCAGCTCTATGCCAACGCCCTTGAGGCTGCCGGGGTGGTCGTCTCGCTGCGCGAGTTCCCGGGCATGATCCACGGATTCTTCGGCCTCGAGATGCTGTTTCCCGAAGCGGTCGACGCAATGACCTTCGCCGGCGAGTCGGTGCGGGTGGCGTTGGGGCTCGAGGCATGAGGCCCGGGGAAGGGACGGGATCGGCGCGCACCGCTGTCGTTACGGGGGCAGCCGGTGGCATCGGGCTAGCCACGGCGCTGCGTCTCGCACGTGAGGGGTACCGAGTGTGGGGCCTCGATGTTAAGGAGGAGCCGCCGGAACTGGCTGCGGCGGGGGTGTCGTGGGCGAGTGCCGACCTGTCCGATCCCTCGGCCCCGGCCCGCGTGATGGCCGAGTGCCTCGGTGAGGGACATCTCACGTCACTGGTGAACGCCGCGGGCGTGGCGTGGTTCGGTCGCGATGTGTCAGCCCTCGACGCTGATGAGGACCTGTGGTCCCGCACGTTGGCGATCAACCTCGAGGGCACTCGCCACATGAGTGCCGCCGCGCTGCCCTACCTGCGGCGCTGCTCCGACGGCGCCGCGATGGTGCACGTCGCTAGCATCGCTGGCGTGCGTGGCATGGATTCCCCGATGGACGCTTATCAGATCAGCAAGGCCGCCGTGATCTCGCTGTCGCGCAGCATCGCCCTTCAACTCGGCCCCGAGGGCATCCGGTCGAACACCGTGTGTCCGGGAGCGATCCTGACCCCGATGGTGTCGCCGCTGTACGACGAGTCGCCTGAACGGCGGGTGCGAATGGAGCAGAAGACGCCGCTGAGGCGGCTGGGAATGCCCGACGACATCGCCTCGGCCATCTACTGGCTGCTCTCTGATGAGGCGTCCTTCGTGACCGCCACCGACCTCGTGGTTGACGGTGGCTGGGTGGCGCAGGTCGTCTAGAATCGTTCTATTGTCGGTCGCCTCCGAGGCGCGAAGAGGTGGGAGAGCGTGGCCGCATCTAAGGATTCCTTCGGGCTCATCCCGGTGCGATCTCTCGCCACGCATGAACTGGTGCTCGAGCAGATCCGCACCGCGATTAACCTCGGCCGCTTCCAGCCCGGCGACCGGCTACCCACCGAGCGCGACCTCGCCGAGATGTTCGAGGTGTCGCGCACCACGGTGCGTGAGGCGGTAGCGGTGCTCGAGGGTGAGAGCGTCATCGAGGTGCGGCGTGGCCGCACGGGTGGACTCATCGTGCGGGAGGCGTCGTTGACGAGGAAGGAGTACGTGCAGCGACTTCGGCAGAGTCGGGCCGAGTTGCTCGGCATCTTCGATCTGCGGGTGGCCGTCGAGTCGGCGGCGGCTGGCCTGGCCGCACAGCGCCGCACGGCCAAGGACCTCGCACGCCTGCGTCGGCTGCTTCGAGCCATGGGAGCCATCGAGACCTCGGCTCGCGAGAGCGAGGAGGCGGGTGGCCCGTCGTCCTTCTCGCGCTTCCGCGGTATCGACTCGCAGTTCCATCTCGCCATCGCCGAGGCGGCCCGCAGCCCGCGGCTCGCCGAAACGATCGTGGCCGCGCGTGGCGCCATGTTCCACCCCATCGGCGCGGTGTTCGTGAAAATCGAGCCGTCGGCGCATGAACTACACGAGGCGGTGGTCGACGCGATCGACGACCGCGATCACGATCGGGCGGCAGCCCTGATGGGCGCTCACATCGAGGCGACGCGCGCCACGGTGGAGGCGTGGCTGTAGGTCAGGACATACCGAATAGCTCACAGATGTAGAAGTATTCGGGTTAATTGGTTGCCAATTGGTCTGACGATTCGGTAGTGTGACCGTGATCGGCTCTCTCCCCGAGGAGGTCACGGTGACGACTAGCAGCGGTGACGCGCCTGCCTTCGATTACGGCACGTTTTCCTTCGGCTCGAAGGAAGAAGTGCTCGAAAAGGCCAAGGAGTACTGGAACCCGGGCAAGACCCAGTTCTGGAGTGACGCCGGGGTGCCGCTGGTCATCGACCGGCGCGAGGAGTACTTCCTCTACGACATGTCAGGTAAGCGCCTCATCGACGTGCACCTCAACGGAGGCACCTACAGCCTCGGGCACCGCAACCCGGAGGTCGTGCAGGCCATCACGCTGGCAATGCAGCACTTCGACATCGGCAACCATCACTTTCCGGCTCTCGCCCGTACCGCGCTCGCCGAGGCGCTCATCACCACGGCCCCGGCCTCGCTGACGAAGGTCATCTACGGGTCGGGCGGTGGCGAGGCCATCGACATTGCGCTGAAAACGGCGCGACACACCACGCAAAAGCGCAAGATTCTCTCGATCGTCAAGGCCTACCACGGCCACACGGGCCTCGCGGTGGGCACCGGTGACGACCGCTTCTCGAAGTTGTTTCTCTCCGATCGTCCCGACGAGTTCCCGCACGTGCCGTTCAACGACCTCGAGGCGATGGAGGCCGAGCTTCGCGGCCGCGATATCGCCGCGGTGATTATGGAAACCATCCCGGCCACGTACGGGTTCCCTCTGCCCAACCCCGGATACCTCGAGGCCGTGAAGAAGCTGTGCGAGCAGTACGACGCCCTGTATATCGCCGATGAGGTGCAGACCGGTCTGATGCGCACCGGCGAGCTCTGGGGTATCACCAAGCACGGCATCGAGCCCGACATCCTTGTCACCGGCAAGGGCATCAGTGGCGGCATGTACCCCATCGCCTGCGTGCTGGTGAGCGAGCGCTGCGCGGGCTGGCTCACCGAGGATGGCTTCGGCCACATCTCAACCTTCGGCGGCGCTGAGCTCGGCTGCATCGCTGGGCTCAAGTCCCTCGAAATCTGCAACCGCCCCGAGACCCG
>Ga0114970_10003762_pt1 | contig 11084 bp, 5 predicted proteins | sample M_140205_XF_Meta_FD_87030 | JGI IMG/M metagenome (GOLD analysis project Ga0114970, IMG submission 87030) | Freshwater microbial communities from Lake Montjoie, Canada to study carbon cycling - M_140205_XF_MetaG | ecosystem: Environmental > Aquatic > Freshwater > Lake | place: Lake Montjoie... | reverse complement strand
TGTTAGTCGATGCTTCTGAAGGCCCATTGCCTCAGACACGTTTCGTTTTGCGTAAAGCTCTTGAAAAGAATTTGCCGGTAATTTTGTTAATCAACAAAGTCGATCGCCCGGATTCACGTATCGCAGAAGTTGTCGATGAAGCCTACGAACTATTTTTAGATCTAGATGCAACTGAAGAACAGATTGAATTTCCAGTTGTGTATGCATCAGCAAAAGCTGGTCGCGCATCACTTAAGCGCCCCGCAGATGGTGGGATGCCAGAAGAAGAAAACCTTGATGTTTTATTTGACACAATCTTCTCTGCAATTCCAGCTCCGGTTTATCACGAGGGTGCTCCACTACAGGCACACGTTACAAACCTTGACTCTTCACCATTTCTTGGCCGCTTAGCTCTTTGCCGCGTCCGCGAAGGTGTTATCAAAAAGGGTCAATCTGTAACTTGGATTAAGACTGATGGAACTATGGAGCGAGTAAAAGTTTCAGAGCTTTTGATTACCGAAGCGCTTGATCGTGTTCCAGCGCTTGAAGCTCACCCAGGCGACATCATTGCGGTTGCAGGTATTGAGACAATTACTTTGGGTGAAACGTTAGCTGATAATGAAAACCCACATGCACTGCCACTAATCATCGTTGATGAACCATCAATCTCAATGACTATCGGAATTAATACCTCACCACTTGCTGGAAAGAGTGGAAAACTACTTACTGCCCGCCAAGTTAAGGGTCGTCTTGATGCCGAGCTAGTGGGTAACGTTTCACTTCGTGTGTTAAATACTGAACGCCCAGATACTTGGGAAGTACAGGGTCGAGGTGAACTTCAGCTAGCTGTGCTTGTTGAAATCATGAAGCGCGAAGGCTTTGAATTAACTGTTGGTAAGCCACAGGTAGTTATTAAGAAAATTGATGGAAAAATCCATGAACCGATGGAGCGATTAACAATTGATGCACCTGAAGAATACCTAGGTGTTCTTACTCAATTGATGGCACTTCGTAAGGGCCGCATGGAACAAATGGTGAACCATGGAACAGGATGGATCCGTCTTGATTACAAAGTTCCATCACGTGGACTTATTGGATTCCGTACTGAGTTCTTAACTGAAACTCGTGGAACAGGTTTACTACACCACGTATTTGATGGTTACGAACCTTGGTACGGTGATATTCGTACTCGCGGAACTGGTTCACTTGTTTCAGACCGTATGGGAACTGTTACTTCATATGCACTTTATGGAACACAAGATCGTGGAACCATTTTCGTTGAACCAGGCGATGAAGTGTATGAAGGTATGGTTATTGGCGAGAACTCTCGTAGCGATGACATGGACGTTAACTGTGTGCGCGAAAAGAAACTTACAAACATGCGAGCTTCAGGTACAGATGAATCAGAGCGTTTGATTCCGCCTAAGAAACTGAACATGGAAGGTGCACTTGAGTTCTGCCGCGAAGATGAGTGCGTAGAAGTTACGCCGGCAGTGGTTCGAATCCGTAAGGTTGTTCTTGATGGAGACGAGCGCGCCCGCACAACTGCCCGTCAGAAGAAGGCCAACCTCAACGCATAAGCCCCAGTTTCGTCAGCCCTCTAGGGTTGAATTGTCACTGTGAGTAAGCAGCCTTTTTCTCTTGTCGCACCTAGTGCCCCAAGATCTACGCCTGTACTTACCCCTGAACAAACGGACGTAGTTACTCATCGTGGCTCAGCCCTTGTTGTTCAAGGCGGACCAGGTACGGGAAAAACAACTGTATTAGTTGAAGCTGCTTTGTCGCGTATTGCCGATGGACAAAACCCTGATTCAATTTTGCTTTTAACTTTTGGCCGTGAGCGTGCATCAGAGCTACGTGATGCAATTGCGCTTCGCACAACGAAAACAATGTTCGAGCCGCTTGCACGAACATTTCATTCTTTGGCATTTTCGATTATTAAAATGAAATCTAATCAAGATCCTGAACCTATTTTATTAAGCGGGCCTGAACAAGAAAGCTTTATAAAAGATTTACTACAAGGCGATATCGCAGATGGATATCGGGAATGGCCCGAAGAATTACATGCAGCCCTAACTACAAATGGTTTTGCCCGTGAACTTCGTGATTTGATTCTGCGCGCATCCGAACGCGGTATTGGCCCAGCTGAATTAGAAGCCTTAGGCACACAAGAAAAAGAAAAGTACTGGCAAGCAGCAGCAAAGTTTTGGGAGCGATATTTGCATTCAATGGTGATGCGCGAAATTAGTGCAACTGATGCAAAACTTCGAATTGATCCATCTGAACTTGTTTCACGGGCAACTATTCACCTTCACAATAATCCAGATGTTTTGTCAGCGCTTCGTGCACGTTTCACCACCATCATGGTCGATGAATTCCAAGAAAGTGATCCAGCACAACGCGTGCTATTGGCAATGTTGACTGGTAACGATGTGATTATCTGCGCAGATGCAGATTCTGCAATTGGTCGTTTCCGTGGAGCAGATCCTGATGGTTTATCGGCGGCTCTTGATCACTATCGCAGTGCTGAGATTATTCTCAACACTTCATTTAGAAGTACTGCAGCCATCTTTAATGTTGGTTTGAATTTTGCCAAAAACATGAAGGGCGCACCTACTACCCGTAAACGCATGTGTGGCAATGAAAATACGGGCCAGGTGCAGGTGCATCGCTTTAGATCAGGTGCTGAAGAAGCTGCATTTATCGCACATCAATTCCGTAGCGCACACCTACGCGAAGGTATTTCATATAGCAATATGGCAGTTATTTTGCGCAGCCCTGGAATGCAAGCATCCTCCTTGCGCCGGGCATTTTCACAAGTTGGAATTCCGGTTGCATCTGAACTTCAAGCACTAGCTGGCAATCCCGCAATTGCGCCTTTCTTACTTCTTGCTCGGGTTGCATTAAAACTACAACCACTAAATTTTGATACTGCCGAACGTTTATTAATGAGTGAATTCGGTGGTGCAGATTCAATCTCACTTCGGCGCATTCGCAGAGCGCTTATCGCATCTCGCGTAGATGGCGATGAGCGCACCGGAACACAGTTGTTAATTGCAGCTGTTGATGATGGACAAGTATTTATCGAAGGCGCATCAGAAATTACTCGAGTTCATGAACTTCTTGAAAAAGCCCGCAGTGTTGCACGTAATAAGAAGGCAAACGCTGATGAACTTTTGTGGGCGATTTGGGATAACGCAGAAACAAGTGATGGGCAAAAACTAGCTAACACGTGGCGTAGTCAGGCATTACGTCCTGGAGTTCGCGGAGCAGCAGCAGATCGAGATCTTGATGCAATGATGCAGTTATTTGAAAGTGCTGCTCGATACTCGGAGCGTTTCCCGTTATCTGGCCCCGGTGCTTTCATCGCAGAAATTGCAACCGAGGATATCGCTGGTGATGTTATAACTGCCAAAGGTGTTCGCCCAGATTTTGTCGAAATACTTACTGTGCACAGCGCCAAGGGACGCGAATGGGATTTAGTTGCAGTTGCTGGATTGCAAGATGGTTCATGGCCAAACCTTAAACAGCGATCTTCACTATTAGGTGCTGAACGTTTAGTTGAACGCCAACGTAACCCCGATATTGCACGTGATCAGTTGGATGTGATTGCGGCAAGCGGCCTGTTACAAGATGAAGAGCGGCTGTTTCATGTGGCTCTAACCCGCGCCAAACAATCATTATTCGTCACTGCTGTGCAACGCGATGATGAGGAGCCATCTGCTTTCTTTGAAACCATCGAAGTCATGGTGAACAAAAGCGATGAAGAGTTAGAGCCAGTTTTAACACAAGTTCCTCGGCCAATCACTGCGCCTGCTTTGATCGCTGAACTTCGCAGTCAGTTAGATGGTGATCACGCGGCCGAAGCCGCAGCATTGTTAAATGCCATGAAAGTTGAAGGTATTTATCTGGCTGATTCTGCACACTGGATTGGCTCGGTGCCGCTTAGTACAGATGCACCAGTAATTGATGCTAACTTGGAAGTTGTGGTTTCGCCAAGTGGGGCCGAATCATTTGTTGAGTGTGGAGTTAAGTGGTTCCTACAAAATAATGGTGGCACTGATGGTGACAGTACTGCGCAGGTTTTAGGTTCTGCCATCCACGCATTTGCCGCCAAAATGGTTCAAGTACCTGGCACCACCAAAGCGGACTTAATTGCAAACCTGCAAAGTTCTTGGAAGCTGATTGACCCGGATTCTGGATGGGTCAGCGCATCGCACCTTGAAAACGCTGTAACGATGTTAGAAAAGTTTGTGGCGTATCACAACAACACAAAACGAACTGTGGTGGATGCTGAAATGCGATTTGACGTCAAATTAGGCCGTGCGCGCATTAAGGGAAGCGTAGATCGACTTGAAGTTGAAGCCGATGGTTCACTTTTTATTATTGATTTTAAAACAGGTGGCACAGCCATTTCAGTTAAAGAGGCAATAAGTAATCTACAGTTAGCCAGTTATCAAGTAGGAATCGCCGAAGGCGGATTTACTCAAGGCACGAAAACTGCTGGGGCCGAACTTGTTTACCTTGGCACCGATTCGCAAAATGCAACTTTGCGTCCACAACATGTCATTGATGTCGAAGCTACAAAAGAAAAGCTCAACGAAATCGCCGAGGGCATGGGGGCATCACATTTTTTTGCCACCATTAATAAGCGCTGTAAAGGCTGCCCGGTAAGGAAATCTTGCCCCGCTCAAAACGATGGACGGACGGTGATTGAGCCATGAAAGATGCCAAATACACACCTGAAGAGATAATCGCCAAGTTGCAAGCCCACCCAAAGTTCGGTGCATCAATTCAACCCGTTACAACATATCAATCTGAAATTATTAGTAGCCCGCTAGAGCCAACGGTAGTAATTGCCGGCGCGGGTTCAGGTAAAACTGAAACGATGTCTAACCGCGTTCTATATTTAGTCGCAAATGGTTTTGTTGCTCCCGATCAAATTCTTGGCCTTACTTTTACTCGAAAGGCTGCGGGCGAACTTTCGGTTCGTATTCGTAAACGTTTGCGTCAATTAGCCGCCCTTCCTGAATTCAAGCACATCACTTCGACTTCAACTTCAGTCACTACCTATCACTCCTATGCCGGCAAGTTATTAAGTGAACATGCAATTCGGTATGGAATCGATGCTGATGCCGAACCGTTGGGCGAAGCAGCAATCTGGCAAATTGCATCTGATGTTGTACGTAACTGGTCCGATGATTCCTACCGCAATCAAAGCGCCGTTAGTACTGTCATTAAGGATTTATTAGGTCTATCAAAGTTAATGCTTGAACACCAGGTCAAAGCACAGGACATTGAACGCATTGGTAACGCAATTCTTTCGGAACTCGCACCGCTGCACGGAGGCAGTAATGAAGAAGTTCGCCAAGTCGCAAAAGCTATGCGGCAAAGAAACTCCTTACTGCCAATGGTCGAAGCATTTATGGAGCGCCGAAAAGCCGCAGGTGAGTTCTCATTTGATGATCAGATGTCACTTGCCGCAGACATCGCACAAAATTTTGAAGATGTAGCAACACTAGAGCGCGGTAAATTTAAAGTTGTACTACTTGATGAATATCAAGACACATCGCAATCACAAGTACGGATGTTGTCTGCGCTCTACGGCGAAGGACATCCCGTAATGGCTGTAGGAGACCCTTCACAAGCCATTTATACGTGGCGCGGTGCTTCGGCCGGCACGATGGCATCTTTTGCGCAGTACTTCCCAAAGCGCATCGAGCAAACAGGAAAGGCGCAGTTTTCATTACCAACAACTTTCCGTAATGATGAAATGATTTTGGCAGTTGCCAATCGCATTAGCGAAGAAATTAAAACCGCTGGCGGGCAACAAGTCGTTGAACTCCAAGCACGACCTAAAGCGGGCAAAGGCGAAGTTGCCTATGGCGTCTTTGAGACTATTGATGCCGAAGCGCAGGCAATCACTGAGTATGTACGGTCGAATTGGGCACCAAGTACTGGCAAAACCTGCGCAGTGCTAGTGCGTAAGCGAAGCCAAATTTCTGCGATTGAAAGTGCGTTGCACGACGCTGGAATTGCAGTAGAAGTGATTGGTATCGGTGGATTAATTCACGTACCTGAAGTTGCCGACGTAGTTTCGATGTTGAGAATCATCACCGATCCAGATGCCGGCTCTGCAGTAATGCGACACTTAACTGGACCTCGAATTAATTTGGGCCCACGAGACATTGCAGCTCTCGGTACATATTCACGCGAACGTGCAAAAGCAATGCATGCTGATTCAAAAACTTTCATTAAGAAAATTGCTGCCGGTAATCCTGAACAACTTGAGGCCGACGATCAATTTGCAGGATCAATAATCGATGCACTTGATGAAATTCATGAAGCCAAGAAATACGGTTTTAGTGACATCGGTTATCAACGATTGGTGCGATTTGCCAGTGACTTGCGCCGACTTCGTGCGCGTGCGGGTGGACAGATTACTGATTTGATCAGCGAGATTGAAAACTATCTCACCCTTGAAAGTGAAATCACCCTTCGTGATGGATCTCAATCTGGTCGGAGACACTTAGATCGATTCCTTGATGAAGCGGCAAAATTTGAACGCTCCGGTGGAACGGTTTCCTCTTTTCTAATTTGGCTTGATATCGCAGCCGATGCCGAGGGTGGATTAAAGGCCGGCGCACCTGAAATTCGTAGCGATGTAGTACAAATTTTAACGATTCATATGTCCAAAGGCGCTGAGTGGGATGTTGTCGTAGTACCTGGCTTGGCGGAAGGAACATTTCCGGGAAACAACACTGGTGATTCAGATAATTGGCTAAAGAATGAAAAGCATGTGCCATTTGAACTGCGCGGTGATGCGCACGAAATGCCAGTTTTTTCTTTGCATGGAATCACTAAAAATAGCGAAGCTTCAAAAGCAATTAAAGCGTTTGGCAAAGAGTGCACCAATAATATAAAAATGCGCGAAGAGATGCGTCTTGCTTACGTAGCTGTAACTCGTGCTAAGTCGCATCTGCTGTGTACAACATCATGGTGGCGCGATGGCACGAAATCTGTAGCTCCAAGTGAAATCTTCACGATGATTGCCGCAGCTGCAAGTGGATTGGGTGGATTACTTCTTAGCGATGTTCCAGCACCAGAAGATGGCGCCGAAAACCCAACGATTGAAAATCCAACTCGTGCATTGTGGCCACGAGATCCATTAGGTGATTGCCGCCAAGCATTTGATACGGCAATCGCCTTAGTTGAAGCTGCGCCAGTTCATAACCTTCAAGAAAATCCAGATTCAGAAATTAACTCTTGGATTCAAGATGCACAGGCATTGATAAGCGAGCAGCGAAATACTAAGAACGAAAAGATTTCTGTTTCGCTACCACCACGTCTTTCGACATCAACCCTTGTTGCATTGCACAAAGATCCTCAAGAGCTTGCACTAAATATTCGCCGCCCAATGCCACGCGGTCAAGATCAATATTCACGTCGCGGAACGGCCTTCCACTTATGGGTAGAGCGTCAATTCACTGACGCCGCAGTTTTATTTGGCGATGAGTACCTAGATTATTTGGATCCACTCGATGAAGATTCAAAGCTTGAAGATTTGAAAAAAGCTTGGCTGGGTAGTGAATTTGCTCATCGCACACCAGCGCGCGTTGAAGTTCCATTTGAAACAACAATTGCGGGCATTTTGGTACGCGGGCGAATTGATGCTGTGTATGCAACTGCCGATGGTTTTGAAGTAGTTGATTGGAAAACTGGGTCTACCAAGTTAGATTCTTCGGCAGCTGTGCAGTTAGCAATGTATCGCTTAGCGTGGTCAAAGCTTTCAGGGACGGATATCTCAAAGATCAGCGCAGCTTTCCACTATGTGCCAACTTCTATTACAGACCGTCCTGCAGATTTATTGGATGAAGCTGCATTGATTGCACTAATCACTAGCGCCAGCCAGGAATCGGCATAAGAATTGAAATTAACTAAATGAAGATTTTGATTCTCATCGCTTCAATGGTGAGCTGGGGGATATCAAATCCACTTGCAGATTTAGCAATAACTCAGTTTTCGCCTCTGCTGCTCTCACTTATTGAGTGCACAGTTGGTTTTCTCTTTATAGCAATCGTCACATTCATTCGCCGCAGTAAGCCACAAATTCCTTGGCGGCTAGTGGTTCCCATCGGAATCATGCAGCCAGGCTTAGCTTGGTTGTTAGGCAACACCGGTTACACACATGAAACTGCAAGTACCGGGGTATTAATCCTGACAGGTGAAACTTTATTCACCGTATTAATTGGAGTTTTCTGGCTTGGAGATCGCTTAACTAATAAGCAATGGTTCTATTTCCTACTAGGAATGTTCGGCGTAGTTGTTGCTAGCGCAACAGGTACACACCTTGATGCAACGTCTACATCAATATATTTTGTTTTATCAGCAGTCCTATTCGGTATATATGCCAACATTTTGCGCAAGCATTTATCGGAATACTCTCCCGTGGATTTAGCACTTGGACAAACCCTTGTATCCGTTGTATTTCTTGGCGTTTTCTACTTGATCAGCGAGCAAAACGTTCCAACGAATGTAAGCACTCACATCTGGGTGTCGGCAGTTCTCTCTGGTTTATTTGGAGTCGGCCTGCCCTTTGTCGCTTTTAACTACGCTCTTCAAAACCTGCCCGGCCGCATTACTGGACCATCGCTGAACATCATTCCTATTGCAGGCGTTGCCGCCAGTATCGCTTTAGGTCGGGGCGCTCCCACAGTTGCACAATTAGTTGGCGGCGTAATTGTTATCGCCTCCGTTGCCCTTATCTCGCAAAAAGAGTCAGCCACACAAAAAGATAGCGCGGTTTAAGCGCTAACTTCAATCACAAGTGGCAAGTGATCACTCATACCTGAATGTGGATATTGAATATGAGTGACATCTTTAGCAGTTAGACCTTGAGATAGAAAATAATCGATTTGTACTTTTGGATACCAACTTGGGAAAGTGCGCATGGTGGCAAGAGATTTCCATGTAAATCCGCGGGCAAAAATTCCAAAAGGAATATTGAGATCGCCCATAATGATTATTTTGGATTTATCAGTAACACCCAACGTGTTGGCCCAACGTTTAATTTTAATCAGCTGCGCAAGCGAAAAGCCTGGCACGAAAGAGAGATGCGTATTAACGATTAGCCAACCATTTTCAAGTGTTGCCGCCAGTGCGCTTCGTGGGTGATCACGAACATAAAAACGTTTCATCTTTCCTTCAACTGGAAAAGCCATAAGAACACCAACCGGCGAACCCTTTAAATCAAGTCGGTGCCAAGCTGTAACGGCAATCTTTGAAGCCATCCCGATTCCATAAGCAGGTGGCGCAGTTTCACTTTTGTTAGTAATTAACTTGTCATCGCTATAAGTGGGGTTTCGCCAATCATCATCGGGTGAACCCATAAGGGAAGGTGCAAAGGCCCAATCATTGGCGGCCATAATCGATGCAACTTTGGCAGTTTGATTGTGCCCATCTGATCGGTCAAGGAAATAATCGACTTCCTGCAGACCAATGACATCACTGGCCAGTTGACCTAAAGCCGCAGAAAGTAGAGCTCCAGCGTCGGCTTCTTTATCTGGCGGCATCGGTTCCCCGTGCAGCAGATTCCATGATGTTATGCGCATGGGGCGATGCTAGTAGCGTTCACCCCTATGAGCGCGCGTAATCAATCCTTATCCCCAATAAATCGCGCCAGCCACCTGCGAACCGATGCCAAAGCTTTGGAGCAGCTTTGGGAAAACGCATTAATCATTCAGATTATTGACAGTCGAATTGCTGCTACCGAAGATGCGCTAATTTTCTGCGACGCCGCAACGGTGAGTTCGCAACAAGAATCATTTGAAAAAGGGGAGCGATTTTTCTTAGGGCTGGGTCGAGATAACAACACACCATATTTTGCTTGGCGAACTTCATGGATTAATGAACCTGCAACTGAGGAAGAAAAATACGAAGGCTTTGCAACTTTGCGCGAAATTGGCAGCAACCTTGATGAAATCGAAATCTCACTGGCTATGCATGCCGTGGGTTTAGCTAACTGGCATGCAACGCATCCATGTTGTTCACGATGCGGGGCAACAACAGTCAGTGACTTAGGTGGCGCGGTTCGTGTCTGCATTGCCGATTCAACCCAACATCATCCCCGAACTGATCCGGCAGTAATTGTTTTGGTTAAAGACTCAAACGATCGTATTTTGCTTGGCCATCAACCAGTCTGGCCAGAGAAACGATTTTCTACTTTTGCAGGTTTTGTTGAACCAGGTGAATCTTTCGAAGAGTGTGTATCGCGCGAAGTTTTTGAAGAGGCTGGCGTCTATTGCAATGATATTAACTATTTACGTTCCCAAGCGTGGCCATTTCCGGCTTCAATCATGATTGCATTTGAGGCAATTACCGATCATCCAGAAAATGCCCGCCCAGATGGCGAAGAGATTACTGAAGTACGTTGGTTTACTCGAGATCAAATGAAGACAGCAGTTGCCACGCAAGATATTTTGCTTCCACCGCTTATTTCAGTTGCGCGCAAAATGATTACAGCTTGGTACGTTGGTAAAGACGGTTATGTTGATACCGATCTACATGGCGGGGAGACCTGGCGATAGTGTCTGATCTTCGCGCAGAAGAGATTTTAGAATCTCTAGATAATGAACAAAAGGCCGTTGCGCTGGCAACGCGCGGACCAGTCTGCGTAATTGCAGGTGCCGGTACTGGAAAAACTCGAGCAATCACACATCGCATTGCATACGCCGCAGCAATAAATGTTATGGATCCACATAAAGTTCTAGCGCTGACTTTTACCGCCCGCGCTGCGGGAGAAATGCGTATGCGACTTCGCTCATTAGGCGTCCCGGCTGTTGCTGCTCGCACAGTGCACGCTGCAGCTCTTAAGCAATTAACTTACTTTTGGCCACAGGTTTTTGGCGGCAGGACCCCTGATTTGATTACTTCAAAGACGGCATTTATTACCGAAGCGATTAAACGTGCAGAGCTAACAGGGGAATTGTCAATTACTTCACGGGATTTGATGCGAGATATCGCCTCTGAAATCGAGTGGGCAAAGGTCAGCGAAGTTGCACCTAGTGATTACTTATCCGAACTCGGAAAGCGCACAGTTAAGCCAC
>Ga0114970_10003758_pt1 | contig 11087 bp, 11 predicted proteins | sample M_140205_XF_Meta_FD_87030 | JGI IMG/M metagenome (GOLD analysis project Ga0114970, IMG submission 87030) | Freshwater microbial communities from Lake Montjoie, Canada to study carbon cycling - M_140205_XF_MetaG | ecosystem: Environmental > Aquatic > Freshwater > Lake | place: Lake Montjoie... | reverse complement strand
CTGTTTGCCGTCGGCGCCACAAAGGCGCTGCTGGGCGTGGGCCCCGAGGCCGTGATCGGCAAAAATTTCATGGACATGGTGTCGCCGAAAGACCGCGTGCTGGTCGATCAGCTTCTCTTCATGACCTCCAAAAAAGGCCGCATCGACAACGTCACCATCCGCCTGCAGGGCGAGCGCGGTCTGACGCCGCCGATCGCCTTCGCCGGCTACATGCTGCCCGACCTCAAAGACCACTATTTCCTCGCCCTGCGTACCCAGGCCCACCTCGATGCGAAGGGCAATACAGAAGAGGGTGTCGAGCGCGACAAGTCCACCGGCCTGCTCTCGGGTGATTCGTTCTCCGAGATGGCGGTCCAGAAGCTCAAGGACAACAACGCCGAGTTGACCTTGGTCAACTTGCCGGGCTTCCAGGCGTTCTACGACACATTGAGCGAAGACGAACGCGAAGTCCTGCTCAATACCGTGGGCACCACGCTGCGTGCGAATTCGCTGGGCGGGGATTCGGCCGGTGAAGTGGGCGACGGCAAGTTCGGTATCGTGCACGAAGCCGGCCTCGACGTGGCAGCCCTCGAAGCCAAACTGGCCGAAACGACCAAAGCATTCGACCCCAAGGGCAAGGGCGTCGAAGTCCAGGTCGCCACCGTCGAGATGGATATGGCGGGCGTCAACGAAGGCGACCTCGCCAAGGGCCTCGTTTACACCATCAATCATTTCAAGGAGCAGGTTGGCGACAAGTTCAACGTCAAGGACATCGCCGCCAACATGGATAATCTGGTCAAGGAAGCCGTGCAGTCCTTGAACAACTTCCGCAGCCTGACCTCGGCTAACGATTTCCAGATTGCCTTCCATCCGATCCTCGATGCGCGCATCGGCTCGGTACATCACTACGAAGCGCTGGTGCGCTTTAACGGCAACTTTGAGGAATCGCCCTACAAGTACATCACCTTCGCCGAAGAGACCGGTCTGATCCCCGAGTTCGATATCGCCATGGCGCGCAAATGCGTCGACTGGCTGCGCAAGAACCGCTCCGACAAGGTGTCGATCGCCGTCAACATTTCCGGCAACTCGGTGGGCAACGACCAGTACAACAACGCGCTCCATGCCATGCTGGATGCCGACACGTGGCTGCGCAACTTCCTGTTCTTCGAGATCACCGAATCCGCCCGCGTCGCCGACCTCACGCAGGCCAACAATTTTGTCCAAGGCCTGCGCAAAAAAGGCTTCCACGTCTGCCTGGACGACTTCGGCGCCGGCGCGGCCAGCTTCCAGTATCTAAGTGTCCTGGAGGTCGACGTCGTGAAACTCGACGGCAGTGCCGTCAAGAATGCCCAGACCGCGCCCAAGGGCCGCGCCTTCCTGCGCGCGCTGACCACGCTGTGCAAAACCATGGACGTCGAAACCATCGCCGAGATGGTCGACAGCAAAGAAGGCCTGGAATTCGTGCGCGACTGCGGCGTCGAATACGTCCAGGGCTTCCTCTTCGGCAAACCCGACGCCGACCCCTGGAGCTTCATCAAGAAGCTCGATAGAAAGCTGTTTGCTTAGTTCCTGACCGCGTAACTCTTGATCTTCTCCACCATCGAGAACAGGCCGTTCCTGCGGCTTGGGCTGATGTGCTGGTCGAGGCCCAGTGTGCGGAAAGATTCATCGACGTCGATCTTGCCGATGGCTTCGGGAGTTTGGCCCGAAAACAAAATCCCGAGCACCGCGATCAAGCCTTTGACGATCACCGCGTCGCTGTCGGCAGCGAAGGCGAATTTGCCGGGCTCGCCGGTTGGGTGGCCGGGCACCATCCACACCTGGCTCATGCAGCCCCGCACCTTGTTGGCTTCGGTCTGCAGCTCTTTGGGGAAGGGCGGCAGTTTGCGGCCCAGGTCGATCAGATAGCTGTAGCGGTCGTCCCACTCATCGAACAAGGCGAAGTTCTCCGCCAGCTCGGTAAAGCCCATCTCGGGCGCGATCATGGTGGGTTCGGAATTCATGTGGGGCCGTTATGCTCAAACGCCGGATTTTGCTAAACTAAGTCCCCGCAGCCTTTCCGCAAGATCAATTTATGCCCCCCTTCATCCCCGTCACCCCAACTCTGAACCTCGACGAAGCCGAGATCGAGCTCAGCTTCATCCGCTCCAGCGGGCCCGGCGGCCAGAACGTCAACAAGGTGGCAACGGCCGTACAGCTGCGCTTCGACGCGCGGCGCTCGAAGTCGTTGCCCAATGCGGTTGCCGTCAGGTTGATGAATCTGGCCGGCCGGCGTGTGACCTCCGAGGGCGAGATTGTGCTGACCGCCAATCAGCACCGCACGCAGGAGATGAATAGGAAGGACGCCATCGCCCGCCTCGTGGAGCTGATCCGTCAGGCAACCGTCGTGCAGAAAAAACGCGTCCAGACCAAGCCCAGCAAATCGGCACGCCGCGAACGCGCCGACACCAAGACCAAACGCGGCGTGGTGAAAAGCAAGCGGCGTGTCAGCGCCAAGGACTGGGACTGATTACTGCGCCGCCGCTTCGGTCACGCCGCTGTCGGCCGAGAACTGCAGCGCGGCGACGCGGGCATAGAACGGATTGCTGAGCAGCAGTTCGTCGTGGCGGCCCGTGGCAATCAACTGACCGTCATCGATGACCACGATGCGATCCGCATTGACCACGGTTGCCAGGCGATGGGCGATGACCATCGTAGTGCGCCCGACCATGAGGCGTTCCAGAGCGGTCTGCACCAGGCGCTCGTTCTCGGCGTCGAGCGCGCTGGTGGCTTCATCGAGCAGCAGCAAGGCCGGATCGCGCAGAATGGCGCGGGCGATGGCAATGCGTTGTTTCTGGCCGCCGGACAATCTCACGCCGCGCTCGCCGAGAAAACTTTTCATGCCGTCGGGCAGCTTGGTGATGAATTCGGTCGCGGCCGCTGCATCGGCCGCTGCCAGCACTTCGGTGTCGCTGGCGCCTGGACGGCCGTAGCGGATGTTTTCCATGGCATCGGCGGCGAAGATCACCGGGTCCTGAGACACGAGGCCAATGCGCGCGCGGGCGTCGCGCGGATCGACGGCCTTCAAATCCATCCCGTCGATGCGCACCGTGCCCGACTGGGGATCGTAAAAGCGCAGCAGCAACTGGAACACGGTGGTCTTGCCGGCGCCGGAGGGGCCCACCAAAGCCACGTGTTCGCCGGGTTTGACGTCGAGCGTCAGCTTTTTGAGCGCCGCAGTGCCCGGTCGGGACGGATAGTGGAAGGTGACATCCTCGAATCTGACCGCGCCCCGCGCCGGTGCCGGCATGGGCTGGGGATTGGCCGGCGGCATGATATCGGGCTGCATCTCCAACAATTCGATGAGGCGTTCGGTGGCGCCCGCCGCGCGCTGCAGGTCGCCCATGACTTCGGTCATAGCGCCTACCGACGCAGCCACCATGATGGCATAGAAGATGAAGGCAGACAGCGCACCGGGGGTGATCTCGCCGGTGATGACGTCGCGCCCGCCGGCCCACACCACAGCCGAAATCGCCGTGAAGATTAGCATGATGACAACCGCGCCCAGCATGGCGCGGGCGAAGATGCGCCGCATGGCGGTGGTGAAAGCACCTTCGACGTTGCGGCTGAAATAGGCGCGGTCGATGTCCTCGTGCACAAAGGCCTGCACGGTGCGGATGGCGTTCAAATTCTCCTCGGCATAGGAGCCGACGTCGGCGACACGGTCCTGGCTTTCGCGTGACAGTTTGCGCACCTTGCGGCCGTAAAGAATGATCGGAACGATCACCAACGGCACCACCAGGGCCACAAGGCCGGTGAGCTTGGCGTTGGTGATCACCAGCATGATCACGCCGCCCACCAGCGCGAAGCCGTTCCTCAAGGCAATGGACAGCGACGAGCCGATGACCTGCTGCAGGAGCGACGTATCGGTGGTCAGGCGCGAGAGGATTTCGCCGGTCTTGGTGGTCTCGTAAAAACCGGGGCTGAGTTTGAGGATGTGGTTGAACACCACCTTGCGGATGTCGGCGACCACACGCTCGCCGATCCAGGAGATGTAATAAAAGCGCACGAACGTGCCGACGGCGATGATCAGCACGATGCCTATAAGAATGCCCAGGCCCTGATCGAGCATGGCGGCGTTGCCCCCGGACAGGCCGCGGTCGATGACAAATTTGAGGCCGGTGCCGATGCTCAGGGTCGCGGCCGATGTGATGGCCAAAGCGACGACGAAAATCGCCAGCTGGCGCACATAGGGTCGCATGAAGCCGTAGGTGCGCCGCAGGTGTGCATAGTTCTTGCTGCGCGGCCGGTCGGGCATGTTCCAGCGTGTCGGGCCGCGGGATTGATTGCTCACACCATTTACCTTGTTCTGTTCGGGCTCTGACTTGAACTTTTCCAGCCCCGAAGTCAACGCATCCGGCATAAACTTGCCGTATGACCCTTATGCATCCCAGCGAGGCCACGACCAGCCTGTGCCGCGATTGCCTTGGCGAATATACCGCCGCGGCGCCCGCTTGTGCGCGCTGCGGTTCCGACCGCATGGTGCAACATCCCGAGTTGGGCCGCCTGTCCATGGCCCATATCGACTGCGACGCCTTCTACGCCACCATCGAAAAGCGCGACAACCCGGCACTGGCCGACAAACCGGTGCTGATCGGCGGCGGCAAGCGCGGCGTGGTTTCGACCGCCTGCTATATCGCCCGGCCCTATGGTCCGCGCTCGGCCATGCCGATGTACAAGGCCCTGAAGCTTTGCCCCCAGGCGGTGGTCATCCGGCCCGACATGGCCAAGTACAAAGGTGTGAGCCGCGAGGTGCACAGGATCTTCGACACCGCGACGCCGCTGGTGGAGCCTTTGTCGCTCGATGAAGCCTTCCTCGATCTGGGCGGGACAGCGACGCTATTCAATCGCTCGCCGGCGGCGACGCTCGCGCATATCGCCCGCGAGATCGAACGTCAGGTTCGTATCACCGTGTCCATCGGCCTCAGTTACAACAAGTTCCTCGCCAAGATGGCTTCGGACTTCAACAAGCCTCGCGGCTTTACGGTGATCGGACAGAGCGACGCCGTACAGATCCTCCATGACCTGCCGATTGCACGCCTGCCGGGTGTCGGTCCGTCGATGGCCGACCGGCTGAAGGTGGATGGATTGTTCACCATCGGTGATTTGCAGCGCTGTCCTGAGCGGGAGTTGGGGTCGCGTTACGGCGATACCGGCGAATATCTCGCGCGTCTGGCTCGCGGCATCGACCACCGGCGCGTGAATATCGACCGCGAGGCCAAAAGTATCTCGGCGGAAACCACCTTCGAAACCGACGTTTCCGACATGGCCGAATTGCGCCGGCGCCTGTGGCCGCTGTGTGAACGCGTGGCCGAACGGCTGAAGTCTCATGGCCTTGCCGGCGGTACGGTTTCTCTCAAGCTCAAGACCGCGCGGTTCAAGACCAAGACCCGCAACCACAAGATCGCTTCGCCCACACAACTGGCCGAGGTCATATTCCGCACGGCCGAACCCATGCTGCTGAAGGAAGCCGCCAGTGCGCCCTTCAGGCTGATTGGCGTCGGCGTCGACGGCCTGACCGACGCTGATAAGGCCGATCAGCCGGACCTTTTTGGCGTCGCCGCGGACAGCGATGCGCCGCGTCACGCACAGGTCGAGCGGGCCATGGACGCCGTTCGCGCCAAGTTCGGCCGCGCCGCCATCCGCAAAGGCCGCGCCGATAAATAGGGGGCCGCTAGATAAATCGCCTGCGCTCGGTTGCAATTTCCGCGCGGGCGGGGCAAACCCGTTGCCTGTATAGTTATGCCGAAGGACACGCGATATGGAGATGAAGGGCGAATACACGATTCCCGCGCCCCGCACGCAAGTGTGGGCGGCGCTGAACGACATCGCCGTTCTCAAGGCTGCAATTCCCGGATGCGACAGCATGAGCAAACTTTCCGATACCGAGATTGAAGCCGTGGTGACGGCCAAGGTCGGCCCGGTCAAGGCCTCCTTCAAAGGTGTGGTGACCTTGTCCGATCTTGATCCGCCCAACGGCTACTCCATTCGCGGCGAAGGTAAGGGCGGCGTTGCCGGCTTCGCCAAAGGCGGCGCCAAGGTGCGACTTTCCGACGTTCCGGACGGCACGCTGCTCAGCTATGACGTCGATGCGGCGGTCGGCGGCAAGCTGGCGCAAATTGGCGCGCGGCTGATCGATTCCACCGCCAAGAAACTCGCCGATGAGTTTTTCGCCAGCTTCAGCAAACTCGCGGTCGGCGAGGTAACGCCATGATTGATGTTGCGCTCACGGTGAACGGCCGGGCGATGACGGTTTCCGTCGAGCCGCGCACGCTGTTGGTCGAGGTGCTGCGGGAAAAACTGCGTCTGACGGGAACCCACGTGGGCTGCGATACCAGCCAGTGCGGCGCCTGCACGGTTCATCTCGACGGCCTCTCGGTGAAAGCCTGCACCATGCTGGCCGTCCAGGCCGAGGGGCGCAGTGTGACGACCATCGAAGGTGTCGCCCCCGACGGCGTCTTGCATCCCATGCAGGCGGCGTTTCGCGAACATCACGGTCTGCAATGCGGCTTCTGCACGCCCGGTATGGTGATGAGTGCCCTGGCCCTGGTAGAGCGCAACAAGAACAAGCCGCTGACCGAGGAGATTATTCGCAGCGAGCTTGAAGGCAACATGTGCCGCTGTACCGGCTATGCCGGCATCGTGGCCTCCATCGCCGCGGGTGCCAAAGCCATGGGTGCGAAGGTGGAGGGCTGAGCATGTATGCCTTCGATTATCAGCGCGCCAAAAGCGTGGCCGACGCGGCTGCGGCCTTCGAGAAAGCCGATGATGCGGCCTTTCTCGCCGGCGGACAGACCCTGATCCCCACCTTGAAGCAGCGCCTGCGTCAGCCCTCGGTGGTGATCGACCTGGGCACGCTGACTGAACTCAAGGGTATTAGCGTCACACAAGAGGCCGTCATCATCGGCGCGGGCATGACCCATGCCGAAGTGGCGGCATCGCCGGAGGTTGCCAAGGCGATCCCGGGGCTGGCTGATCTCGCGGCCCATATCGGCGACCCCCAGGTGCGCAACCGCGGCACCTTAGGGGGCTCCATCGCCAACAACGATCCCGCTGCCGATTATCCGGGCGCTGTAGTTACCCTGGGCGCGACGGTCCATACGTCCACACGGGAACTCAGTGGCGAGGATTTTTTCACCGGCATGTTCGAAACCGCCCTCGCGCCGGGCGAGCTGGTGGTGAAGGTCTCGTTTCCGATCCCCCGCCGCGCGGCCTACGCCAAGTTTAGGAACCCGGCTTCGCGCTACGCCATCGTCGGCGTGATGATTGCCGAGACCGCGTCCGGCATCCGTGTCGCCGTCACCGGTGCGGGCCCGGGTGTTTTCCGTGTGCCGGAGATGGAGGGGGCCCTTAGCCAAAATTTCTCAATAGCGGCCATACGGAATATTCGCATTCCCGCCGACGATCTGAACGCCGACATTCATGCGACCGCCGAATACCGCGCCCATCTTATCGGAGTCATGGCAGAGAGGGCGATTTCGGCTATCGCCTAAAGGATAGAGGGAGGATACCGATGGCCGACCCGATCCGTTTCTTCTTCGATTTCACATCGACCTTTTCCTACATCGCCATCCACAAGATCGACGATCTCGCCGCGCGCTATGGCCGTGAGGTTGATTGGATCGCGGTGTCCCTTGGACATCTTTTCCAGGCTCAAGGTATCACGCCGCCGCCGATGATTCCGGCCAAGTTCAATTATCTGAAGGTCGATTTTCCGCGCAGCTGCGCCTTCGCCGATCTGCCCTGCACCTTTCCCGATCCGTTTCCGCCCGACGTCAAACTGGCGCGGTATACTTTTTTTATGCTGAAGGCCCAAGACGAAGCGCTCAGCCACGCCTTCGCGCGGGACATCTCTATGGCCGTGTTCGGGCGCGGCCAAAGTGTCGCCACCGCCGCGGAAATCGCCATCGCCTGCGCCGGGTTGCTGGGCGTGACGCCGGCGGTGATCGACGCCGCAGAAAAGGACATGGGCGCAAAGCGTGCGGTGATCAAAGCCGTGGAAGAAGCCAGGGCCGTCGGCATGAACGGGGCACCTTATATGATTCTGGATGGCGAACCCTTCTGGGGTGCAGACCGCCTAAAGCAGATCGAACGCCGGCTTGCTGCCGCCGCCTGAGCCCGCTATGACCAAGCCCCTTTTGTGTTGGCCAAGGATATTCGCGTGAAGATCGCTCTTATCGGCAACGGCGCCATCGCCAAGCTCGTCAGTCAATTCTGCGCCTCTCACCCCACCCTCAATATCGTCGGCGCCCTCGGATTGCCCACGGACACGACCTCGGTCGGAGAACACCCCGTTGTGCAAACACTACCGGCGCTGCTGGCCTTCAAGCCCGATCTCGTTGTCGAGTGCGCAGGTCATGGCGCCGTAGAGGCCTACGCCGCGCCGGTGCTTGAGGCCGGTATCGACCTGGTGCTCGTCTCCACGGGCAGCCTGGCGGATGAAACCCTGTGGAAGAAGGTGAGCGCCGCGGCGGCGCGGTCCACCGCCAAGGTGCGCCTCGTCGCCGGCGCTCTGCCCGGCGTCGATGCCCTGTCGGCGGGCAAGCTTGCGGGCCTGACGAAAGTCACGCTGCAGTCGTCCAAGCCGCCCAAGGCCTGGTCGGGCACGCCGGCCGAGAAAACCCACGATCTCGCCAACATCACCCAGCGCACGGTGATTTTCTCTGGCAATGCCCGCGAGGCGGCGCTGACCTTCCCCAAGAATGCCAACGTCGCGGCGACGGCCGCCCTGGCCGGGCTCGGCTTCGAGGCGACAACGGTGATGCTGGTGGCCGATCCGGCGGTGACACAGAACGTGCATCATCTGCAGGCCGAGGGTGCTTTTGGCACGCTGGATCTCAAAATCCACGCCAATCCGTCGCCCGACAATCCCAAGACTTCGCATATGGCGGCCTTGTCGATCATGCGTGTCCTTGAGAATGAAGCGACGGCCATTGTGGTCTAGCACTATGACGCGCTGCGGCCAGCTTACGGAACGGCCCAATACTCCCAGCAGAGGTGCCACGTGACGTCCGACGCGCTCCAAAAGGTCGCGCACGATGGTGTGGTCCTTGACCACGATGATCGAAGCGGCTTCGCCCCAGGACGCGGTATTGGTGAAGGAAGAACCCGCCAAGAAGAAGGCCGCACCTGTGGCGCATGTGCCGATCGATTTTAAAACCTAGGACTTCAAGCAGCCCGCCAACGCCCCGACGCGGGCCGCGCGCCCTTGCAGGTTTTCGCTGCGTCCACGGACGTAGGGCCCCGGATTGGAGGCATTCCATTTGCGCGGATTGGGCAACACCGCCGCCAGCAGGGCGGCTTCCTGTGCTGACAGCGTGGCGGCGCTTTTCTTGAAGTGGTGACGTGCAGCTGCTTCAGCACCGTACACGCCGGGTGCCCACTCTACCACGTTCAGATAGATCTCCATGATGCGCGCCTTGGACCACAGCGCTTCGATATAGACGGTCATCCAGGTCTCAAGTCCTTTGCGCAGCCAGGTGCGGTCGGGCCAGAGGAAAACATTCTTTGCCGTCTGCTGGGAAATGGTACTGCCGCCGCGCAAGGTCTCGCGGTCGTCATCGTCGAGGTATTGGTCGAGGGCTTTTTGCAAGGCCGTGGCGTCGAAGCCGTGGTGGCTGCAGAAAGTTTCATCTTCAGCCGTTAGCACCGAGCGCGCGAGGTCCGGCGCGATCTGGCGCATGGGCACCCAGTCGTAGTTGACCGGGCGGCCGCGGATCAGCATCAGCGGCGTGAAAGGCGGCGGCACGACACGGTACAAAAGCACCAGCAGCGCCGGCAACACCAGCACCGCCACCAGCACGATAAGAATTACCTTGGCGATCTTGAAGCGTTTGAGTGTCAAAGGCCCTCGCCAGGGTTATAGAACGGCCTCGCCTTGTGCCGTGATCGTAATATGCCGCGATTCGCCGCCGCCGGCGCGGATATTCCAGGCGGCGCGGTAGCCGGCCTCGAGATGGCGTGCGAACCGCGCCGTATCGAAATGGGCGGCGGTATGGGCTGCGGCGGTACGCGCCCGCAAAGAGTCAAACAAAGTATTGTCAGTGGCGAGCTGCACCGCCTTGGCGCGGTAGTCGGCAAGGGACGCCGTCACCAGCTCGGGCAACTCTAACGCATGTAAAATACCGCCGGCCACGCGCGCGGCGAAAGTTTCGCCAGCCAGCGTCAGCAGCGGGCAGCCGAGCCACAGGGCATCGTTGGCGGTGGTGTGGGAGTTGTAGGGGAAGGTATCAAGGGCCAGATCGGCGGCGCCGTAGCGCGCCAAGTGGTCGGCCATGTCAGGTGTGCGCGGCGCGAAAATCAGGCGTTCCGGCGCGATGCCTGCGGCCGCAGCCTCTTTGCGCAGATTGGCCATGGCTTCGTCGCGGTCGGCGCGCAACCACAGCACGCTGCCGGGGACTGCGGAGAGTATAGCCATCCAACTGGTGAAGATGTCGCGTGTGATTTTCTGCACGTGATTGAACGAGCAGAACACAAATGCCTGTTCAGGCAGCCCATAGACGCTGCGTGACTTGGTGGTGCCGACCTTGCGCGTGCGGTCGTGGGGTTGGCACGAGCCCGGCAGGCGGATGAGCTTTTCGCTGTAGGAAGCTTCGGCATCGGCGGGCACCGTGAAGGGATCGGTGACGAGGTGGTCAACCGCGGGCGAGCCACTGGTGCCGGGATAGCCCAGCCAATTTATTTGCAGCGGCGCCGGCCGGCGCACCGGTATCCCGTGACGGATGTTGCCGGTGAAGGCCGTCAGGTCAACGAGGATATCGATGCCGTCGGCGCGGATTTTTGCCGCCGCAGTCTCGTCGGAGATCGCGCGGATATCATGAAAGGCGGTGCAGGCTGCAACGATGCGCTGTTTCTGCGGCCCGTCATCGGCCGGGCCGTAGGAATAGCCGACGACGTCAAATGCGCTGCGGTCGTGCAGTTCCAGAACTTCGGCGACCACCGAAGCAACAACATGATCGCGGAAATCGGCGGAGAAATATCCCAGGCGGATTTTGCCGCCAGTTGTTCTGGGCTGCGCTGGCACGACCATGCCGGCTGCGGCGATAGATCTTGCGGCATAGGCCGCGGCG
>Ga0114970_10003756_pt1 | contig 11090 bp, 11 predicted proteins | sample M_140205_XF_Meta_FD_87030 | JGI IMG/M metagenome (GOLD analysis project Ga0114970, IMG submission 87030) | Freshwater microbial communities from Lake Montjoie, Canada to study carbon cycling - M_140205_XF_MetaG | ecosystem: Environmental > Aquatic > Freshwater > Lake | place: Lake Montjoie... | reverse complement strand
GCATATAACGCCAAGACTGCAGCCCCTCGGGAGAAACCAAATATTGGTCCACCACCTCTTTGCGCAAAAAAAGTCCGCTCATGGCAAGGAAAAACAAGGTTATAAATCCAAGCAATATGTTGAGAGTCGCCATTTTCCTCATATGGATTCCATCACCCCCAGCTTAGCAAGCCCCTCGATATATACATCCTTTTTCCAATCTACAATTTCATCGAGCACCCTTTTGGGGGGAACCCACTGAAACTCAGAGAATTCGGGTTCTTTCATCTGTATCAGATTCGGTCCTGCCCCCGGATGAAATCGACACAAAAACCACCGTTGGACTTGCCCTTTATGGGGGTACTTTTTCTTTGCCTCTGCTGACATATTGGCAGGAAAATCATATCGCAGCAATTCCTCCACGGATCGCAGGATGGAAAAATTTTCACACCCGAGTTCTTCTTTCATCTCCCGATATAAGGCTTCCTCCTCGGTTTCACCCGCTTCTATCCCACCCTGAGGAAATTGCCACGTCCCTCGATCCAGACGTTTTCCAACCAATAGCAACCCCTCTGCATTCTGGAACACACCCAATACGGACCTTCTGTATTCACTCATGAACTTACAACCTATTTACAATCCAAAAGCCTTATATTTACTCAATTTCATACCCAAGACCTAGTCAAAAACACGACCCGATCGGAATTTTTCTTGAAATTCCATACTGACCGCCTCCATATCCACATAGATGCGTTCGATATACATCTTGGAATCATCGGAAATGATTCGCGAATGATCTTCGATGGGCTCCACACAGGGGAACATATAGTCATCCTTTTTGATCAATCGGAGCACATTTCTACTTTTTTCTTCCTCTCGCCTTGGAGTAAATTTTGTTAAAGGCAAACAAATTTTCACCGTTTCATATGAAATCCCATTCTGCTTCAATGCCTCTCGCATCCGATCCGCGCCGGCATCCACGCTGAACTGATATTGGAATTTTTCATACACCCGCTTCCATAACCTTCGATGCAAGAGAATATCCTCGGCCACCGATTTAGTTTTCTCCTTTTCTACATCTGTCATATGCGCATCGCTTTTGATCGCAGTATCCAATGCGCCCATCATCGAAATATCATCGATTTTTACATACTGATGGATCGAAGCAGGAAGGAAAAAACTCGGGATCCGATTTCGAATCCACTTCAACATAATATCTCCTGACATGGTGGTTTTATGCAGATACACTTGCAGGTACATGGATTGTCTCGCTCGCATGAAATCTTCAAAAGCTGCCAATCCTGAATATCGAATGGCCAAACCAAAATAGTCTTTCTCGGAATCGTAATAAAGAGAAAGACTATCCAATACCCGGTCGATGTCAAAAATCCCATAGATCACGCCTGCCTCTTGGGCATCCCGCCGCAAGTAATCCATCCGATCTACATCAATTTCTCCTGATACCAGCTGATGACAAAGCAAATACAAATTTCTCTCTCTCAAGGGGGAGATATTCGTTGGCTCAATATCAGGCACAATTATGGAAATGACATCGATGGGATCTACCTCAGCGCCAATTTCCGTCAAAATTTTATAAATGAGCAACATGGTGAAAATTTCATGGCTCACCTTTTTTCCATCGGAATGACGTTTTTTCAAGTATGCGATCAAGACAGGAGGAAGACCTGAGTTCTCTGATAAAATCATAGGAAATGTGGGAAGAAACATCTCACCACTATGGGAAAACGGGGGATGGCCCACATCATGAAGCATGGCGGCAAGACGAAGCACTTGATGAATATAGTCATTGGAAAATATTCGCTCGGTCCACCCAAAAGCCGGATGAATCGACCCATGGGAAAGCCTCTTGGTATTTTGGATTTCTCTCTCTTTAAACCCTTGGTACCGGCTGCAGGATAGCTCCAATCGTTTCTGATTTTCACCCAATTTATTCCATGCTTTACTCGCCAAATGCAATACACCCAAGGAATGTTCAAATCGAGTATGAGTCGCCCCTGGAAAGACAAGAGATAAAAATGCGGTTTGCTTGATTCGCCGCAAACGTTGAAAATCAGGATGCGCTAAAACAAGATCTTCTATGGGAGAGATATCAATACTCCCATACAAATTTTCACGAATTCTTCTCACGATTTCAATCGCCATTCATGATCTCCACATGCTATGTAGGAAGGAATGAAGGAGCCTACGAATGAAAGCCAATGCATCCCTTACTCGTTTTCTTGCCAACTCTCACCCACTCGTGTTCAACCTATTTTGTATTACCACTGCCTTTGCTAGCTATTTTAGCATCTATGCCTATCGAAGACCTTTCACCGTAGGAACCTATGCTGGGATGCTTTCCATACCAGGACTCCCAGCCATCGATTACAAAGTAATGCTATTGATTGCTCAACTCCTTGGCTACACCCTTTCGAAGTTTGCGGGGATTAAGCTAGTTTCGGAAGCAAAAAGTAAAAACCGCTTCTCTATTTTACTAGGCTCCATACTTTTTTCTGAATTAGCACTGCTTTTTTTCGCCATTTGCCCAATCCAATATGGATGGATTTTTTTATTTCTAAACGGCATTCCGCTGGGCATGGTGTGGGGGATTTTATTTTCTTACCTTGAAGGACGAAAAACAACGGAGGTACTGAGTGTTTCCCTCAGCACCAGCTACATCCTTTCGAGCGGCATGGTAAAATCTGTTGGCAGCTGGCTGCTTCACAAAGGCCTCCCTGAAATGTGGATGCCTTTCTCCGTTGGACTTCTCTTCTTTCCGGTTTTTTTCGTCTCCTCCCTGCTTCTTCATCACATCCCGCCTCCGACCAAAGAAGAGGAAACCTTGCGAACCAAGCGAACCACAATGTCGGGAGAACAACGAAAAAAATTTTTCTTCCAATACGCACCGGGTTTGATTTGCCTCACCTTCTTTTATATGATTCTGACAGCCTACCGAGATTTTCGTGACAACTTTTCCCGAGAAATTTGGGACTCGGTTGGATTTACCGAAAACTCTCTGGTGTTTACCTCGAGCGAAGTCCCAACAGCCATTTTAGTACTTTTCATTTTGTCAGCAATCATGTGGGTAAAAGACAACCGAAAAGCGGTGACCATCATCCACAGTCTACTCATCTTTGGCGCCGTTTTGATTGGGGGAGCCACCTTCCTCTTTGAAAAACATATGATCTCCCCCTTTATGTGGATGACGCTGATTGGATTCGGGGTATACCTGGGGTATGTGCCATTTGGATCCATCCTATACGATCGAATTATTGCTGAAACTCGATTTGTTGGAACCGCCTCTTTCATGATTTACCTATCTGATTCCTTTGGCTACTTAGGCAGTGTCTTTGTTCTTCTGTACAAAAATTTTGCCTCGCATCACCTTTCCTGGTTCTCCTTTTTTATTCAATTTAGCTATCTCACCTCTCTCTCCTGCACCTGTGGGTTTATCATGGCCTTGTGGTATTTTAGGCAAAAAGGAGCTCCAAATCCCAGAGAGCCTCTGCCCAGCACCCCCAAAAGGTAGGCGTGTAGTCCCCTGTTTTATATGACAAAAAAATCCTTTTCCCGACGCTGGCTCTTTTTTTATAAAAAAAACTAAATATAATCTCATAGCTTCCGACATAGCAGATAAGAGATCGCGCTGGGCAAGAATCTACTTGTGCAGCGTTTCATCAACAAAAGGAGACTCATGATGATGAAGGCAAAGAAACGCAAGAAAGTGGCTCGTAAGAAAGTAGCCAAAAAAGCTACGAAACGTAAAGTAGCTAAAAAAGCTACGAAGAAAAAAGCCGCGAAGAAGAAAGTAGCTAAAAAGAAAGTAGCTAAAAAAGCTACGAAGAAAAAAGCTGCGAAGAAAAAAGCCACAAAACGTAAAGTAACGAAGAAAAAAGCTACGAAACGTAAGGCTACACGAAAAAAAGTCGCTCGTAAAAGACGAGTCAAAGCCCGCAGAAAATAACGAGAGTTTCCCCTTTCCCTGAAGGGGGAAAATTCTCCCCCTCTCTCTTACTCTCTCTACCATTCAACCTATGCTACTTCACTTCGATCTTATTCCCTTTCGTATATTCCCATTGACCCGACACAAACGAAAATGCGCCTATACGAATCCAATATTTACCTGATGATAAACTTGGAATGGTAAACTCTGTCTTGGCCGTCTCAAACATCTGGACAGGGCTAAATACAGTCAAATCTGTGGAAATCTGTACGCGTTACATCCGAACCTCTTCATCCCCTTTCCACATCACTTTGATGGAATTTGCAGAAACCGACTCTCCGTCTTTTGGAGACAGTATCTCGACATTTCTTTTATCCGCTTTGAATACAGTAAAAGATCGGACCTCACTGGCCCCGCTGGCAGAAACCACTTTCCAATAGTACTTTCCTGGTAAGACCACATGAAAGGCGTAGGACATTCCTTCCACTTCTTTTCGAATCTCCATGGATTTTTTCAACTCTGGGTCATGCCCAATTAACAGGGTTGCCACAGGGGCTCCCTTCCAAGAAAAAACCGGCGCGGGTGCCGTTTCATCATACTGCCAACTCCCCTTATCCTCGGGCTGCTCCAATGTAATAGAGGAATCGGGCACTTTTGCCTTAGGAGCCTCTGTAGGCGCGGGTACCGTATGAAGCATTGGAGCGGGCGATGCAGCCTTTCCCGCCGACATGGCTTCATGCGGGGCAGCGGTTGTCGCTACGGCAGAAGGGGCCACATGAGCTACAGGGGCAGCCATGGGGGGGACCGGTGGTGTTACAACTGGCGGTAGAGGGAGTGTCGCAGACGTTACGGCATGCATGGTTGGAGCTGCCACCATTGGAGCAGCCACAGCATGGGGAGGAGCCATTGCCTCCATAGTTGTATGAGTTATCGTGGTACTTGCCACCTGGGACATTTCCATAAAAGGATCAGCCCCCGTTAAAAAATCCATGAAAGAGTAGCCAGCCCCAGCCAACACAATCAGCGCTGCTAGAAACCAAAATATTTTCCTTTTCCGTTTTGCATGGCCTTGGGTAATTTGCGTTTCATATTCACGAAATTCCATCTCTTCGCGCGCTTTTTGATCTAAATCAGGTTGATTTCCATTTTCCATCGAAAGGCTCCATAAGATGTCATTGGTTTCCTATAGAGATATTATACATCGAGAATGGAGACCAAAAGACTTTCGTCCACCTCAACCTGAAGTGGCACAACCAAAAAAGGGATGGATAACCCATGAAACAGGGCAGGATTGCGATAATAGTCCTTCTCTGTGGTCATAAGACATCGAGAGCCCTTCATTTTCTTCTCTAATTCTTTCGGAGAAATTTGTCCATGATCCCATACGCGAATCATCTGGAGGATGGATACGCCCATTTTTCGGAGTCCCTCCTCAAATCGCTCTGAATGAGAAATTCCACAAAAAACAGAGATAGGATCTGTAATATTCCATTTATACGATTGATTTCGATCCATGGAAACAGGAAGAGACATCGTAAAGAAAGCCTTCAACTGAGGCTTATCAGAAACCGCTTTAATCTCGCCTTGGCTCTCGGTAGATGGCGCCTTATCTGTACAGCGTGTCCAAATGATGGCATCTGCTCGAGCCGCACCAGAGAGCGACTCACGAAACCCAAAAAATCTCCCCTCTTTTCGCTCAAAAGTAAGGGCATCAAGGAGGAGGAGGTCCACATCACGAGCCAGCTGGAAATGTTGAAACCCATCATCCAACACCCAATGAGTAATGGGTTTCTCTGCACGAGATCGAAACCACTGGGCGGCCTCAAATCGAGAGGGGGACACCACAATGGGAACAAGGGGCATTTTTGCGGATAACATTCGTGCTTCATCGGGAAAAATATCTCGATAGATATCCTTCTCTGCCACCCGCTCACCGCCTAAATAGACCGCTATGGAGCCAGCAGAAACCCCACTGCGATACCCTCGGGTTAATACCACGGGGAACTTACCTTTTGCGGAAAGCAACCGAAGCACCACTTCCACCATCGGGGATTTTCCCGTCCCCCCCACCGCAAGATTTCCCACCGAAATCGTGGGCTCTGAAAGCCGATGCTGGAGAAGGGTTCCTCTCTTATAGAGAAGCTGTCGAAGTCGGGTTCCCAGATTGAGAAGAAAGTTGCCCATTCTCTACCACCCATACATGATCAAAAAATTGCACAGTATCCACACGATGGGTTACGGCAAGTAAGATTTTATTCTCTTCTTTTGCCATTCGAATGAGGGCTTGCAGTAGCTTGCGCTCCATATCCCCATCGATGGCAGAGGTAGCCTCATCCAAGAGTAAAATGGATCGATGCTGCATCCAGGCACGAGCTACAACCAACCGCTGTCGTTGCCCCCCTGAAATGGTTCCCTGCAATGGATCCATAGTTGAATGAATCCCCTGAGGAAAGTTTGCAACCTCTGCCTCCATTTGGACAAGTCCCAACGCAGTAGATACCTCCAAACTTGGGTTTTTACTTGGCGTTTCCTTCAATCCATAGCGCAAATTTTCTATCATCGTATCATGGAATAAGAAAGGATCTTGAGATACATAGGAGGTATGCAATACAAGATCCTCCCAAGCTACGTTTGCCTCCCAAGTGAGAGGAGGCAACAAGCCAGCCAATCCTTTGAGAAAAGTAGACTTCCCCGCTCCACTCTTCCCTATGATGGCGATGGTCGCGCCAGCTTCTAGCTGAATATTTCGAAGATCGATCCCATGCGGACCTCCCATTCGAAAGGAAGCCATAGCAATGCTCACAGGGAACACCAGATCCACTTCCTTTGGTCTTCTTCTCTCATGAAGGGAAGCAGGGGGTGCCGCAAGTAATACAGAAAGGCTCTCCTCTAAGGCCCCCATGGTTTCTTTGAAGCGGCCCATTTGCTCACCCAAATTACGCAAAGGCTTAAAAAATGCCCCCAAAGCAACCAAAAAAACAAAAATATCCGTGAGTTGAATCGAAAACATCTTCCCTTGCAGCAATATCCAGATCCAGATGGAAAAAGACAAAAAACCAATCAACTCCACCATGGGCGCAAACGAGGCCCGCAGCAAAATAGATTTTCTGACGCCCTGATAGTAGGCTTGATTCATAAGATGAAATCGAGCCTCTTCCACCTCCCTCCCCTGTTGGGCTCGGATAAAGGGGAATCTTTTCCGAATCTCCAAAATCGCATCTGCCACCAGCCCAAGCTTCGATTGAAAAAGTTGGGCATAAATAGAAATTCGCTCCCCAAGCCCTCCCACTCTCCTAGCCACCAAGGGGCCGACGACGAGAAGAGATAGGGCGATGGGCCAATGGAGGAAAAGAAGCACAGACCAACAGACTAACATGGTGATGCTATCGCGAATGTAGGCATTGACTACATCAACCAACCGATTCTGCAAATACACCACATCATTCATCAAAATCGACATCCATTGCGCAGGCGTCTTTTCCTTATTTCTCACATAAGATAGCTTCATCATAGCCACAAAAAGACGGTCTCGATACCGCTTACAAAGTAAAAGCGAAAGGTAGCCTACCTTCACTTGATAAAGATAACTGGCAATACCTCGACCCAATCCAAAAATCACAAGCAGTACAGGCAAAAGCCCACGCAAAAAATCGCGACTGACTTGCATTTCAAAGAAAGAGGGAAAAGCCAACACTTTTTTCTGCCCTAATAGCTCCAAAACAGAAACAGAGGCAGAACCAGATGTTAACAAAATTTGAATAAAGGGTCCGGACAAGACGATCAACAAACTTTGTGATAGCGATAAAATCAATAAAGCTAGAAGTAAAATCCCAACATGCTTTTTATTTTCTCGGACAGACTCCCAAAATAAACGGAGAACCACTTGATATCTATCGCGAATTTCTCTTTTCATATTGAGGAAGCACGCAAAAAATGAGAAATCGCCTGCGCAGCGGATGCAGAAGCATGAGGAGAAAGAGTTTTTTTAATGTCAGCAAATTCACTTTGCATCTTTTCCCGACTGTCTTGATCAAAAAGAAGCCGAATAATCTCCTCTTTAATATCCGAAGCCTCAAATTCTTGAATAAACTCTTTTACAACGGATTTTTTAGCTAGAATATTAACCAAACTGATCCATGAAATTTTCACTTTCCGCTTGGCGATTTCGTAGGTAAACCCATTCATCTTGTACATCACACAAAGAGGGGTACCCAACAGAGCACACTCGAGGGTGGCTGTACCCGAACAGATCACTGCGGCATCCGCAACAGCCATGGCCTCCAAATTTTTTCCCTGCACAAACCGAACCTGTGGGGGCAGCTCACCCAAAAGCGTTTGCATCCACTCAAGAGAAATATTGGATGCCACCACCCATAAAAATTGGATGTGAGGCACTTCAGCGGAAAGCGTTTGAATTACTTCCAAAGTAACATCCAACAGACGGGAAATCTCTTCCTTGCGACTCCCTAGGAGCAGCGCCACCACAGGCACATCCAGCGATATGCCCCATGCGCTCCGATTGAAAGACACCCCAGCCACTCGATCTACCAGTGGACAACCGACATATAAAAAAGGGACCTGATGGTCCGAAAAAAAAGAGGTCTCAAAGGGAAACATGCCCAATGTAAGGGATACATTTTCCCGCAACTTTCGAGCCCGGCTTTCCCCCCAGGCCCATAATTTCGGAGCGATATATTGAAAGACCGGGATATTTCTCAGACGAAATTTTTCAGCTAGCATTAAATGAAAGCCTGGAAAATCTACAAGCACCGCAAATTCTGGCTGAAATCGATCCACCCAAGACAAAATTTTCTGTTCCGCATCTGCCAATTGAGGCAAGCGCCGAAAAATTTCAAAGACACCCATTACATTTACATCATCTTGTGAGACCAAGGAAGCGATCCCCGTCTCTACCATACGCTCCCCACAAATACCGGCCCATTCATACCCGAATCCTATCTTACGCAGCTCGAGAATAAGTTCTGCTGCTAGAAGGTCTCCGGAGAATTCGCCCGCACTGATGAAGCCGTATTTTTTCATCGGCAAAGACCTCGAGTACTTTGTCGCAAAAAATTAATGAAAAGAACCCGAAGCGGAGAATCTACAATTTCTTTCTCAATATCAGCAATGGCTTGCGGTAATGTTTGGGTAGAATGAAAAAGAATTTTATACATCTTTTTCACTTCTTCCAAAGCCCCCCCCTCTACGCCATATCTCTTGAGCCCAACAAGGTTTAACCCCCCTGCTGTGGCACGGTTGCCACTGACTGTGCAAAAAGGAGGAACATCCTGGGTCAGCATAGAACCGCCACCCACCATGGCAAGAGTACCAATTTTTGTAAATTGATGAATGGCACTACAGCCGCCCACAATGGCACGGTCATGGATCTCTACATGCCCAGCAAGCTGCACGCTATTGGCAAGAATGCAGTGATTGCCAATCACACAGTCATGAGCAATGTGAGTAAATGCCATGAAGAGATTATCAGAACCCACAACGGTTTTCATACAGCCCGTCTCGGTTCCAATGGATACATTGCAATACTCACGAAAGGTATTGCGGGCCCCAGCGATAAACTCAGAATCCTCTCCCCGATATTTCAAATCCTGCGGAATCATACCCACAGTAGCAAAAGGGAAGATCTTAGAACCTGCACCAATGGTGGTTTTCCCCAGCACCATACCATGGGAAAAAACCTCTACATCATCCCCAAGACACACTTTGGGCCCAATCGTTGCATAGGGACCTATTTTCACACGGAGCCCTAATTTTGCCGCTTTATCAACCATAGCGGTAGGGTGGATGTTGGTTTCCATTCCGATGATCGATGCTCCTTATTATTTTAAATACGCAGAAAATTCACAGCTTGCCACCAATTGCGCGTCTACGGTAGCCACCCCTTTAAACCAAAAGAAAGGCTCTCGTTTCTTTAACAAAGTGACTTCATAGCGCAGGACATCCCCCACCTCCACCTTTCTCTTAAAGCGAGCTTGGGTAATTTCCGTAAGCAAGGTATCCCGCCTATCTCCCTCTTGGCTAAAGCATCCCAAAATACCGGAAGCCTGCGCCAATCCCTCAATAATTAACACCCCTGGAAAAATTGGATGCCCAGGAAAATGCCCTTGCAAGAGACCATCAGAAGCTGAAATATTCTTGTACGCAATGATCGATTCCCCTTTGAGAATCGACTCCACACGGTCCACTAACAAAAAGGGATACCTATGGGGAATATACTTTTGAATTTCAATGATATCCAACGACGACATAAATCACCTCCTACTCTAATAGACAGAAGAGAGCGACATCACCCCCCAGCCCCAGGACCCGTCACTGGAGTAGCCTTGGAAGCGGCCCCAGGACCCGCTACCGGTGGCTTCAATGCTTCCGGTTTATATTGCTGAATAACCCGCTCTGTCAAATCAATGGGATCTTTTGCGTAAATAAGCCCAGAGCTTCCCGCTTCAAACACAAAATCGAAATCCTCTTTTTTCCCCATCTCACTGGCGATGTGACTAGCCGTAATAGCAATTTTTTGGGTGGCTTGGATTTCCTCATGCTTGAGACTAGCACGAAACTCCTCTTCAGCATCATTGCTTTCTTTGGCTTTTTGGTGTAAGTCCCGTTGCTTTTCCTGTAACTCTTGCTGCTTCTTTTGCAACGCCGCTACTTTCTTCTCCTTGGCTTCTTCGCTCAACAGCGTTGATTTACCAAGCTGCTGTAACTCTTGATCCATTTTTTGGAATTCTTGAGCCCCTTGCTGCAACTCTTGATCTTTTTTCTTGAGTTCGGCGCGCTGCTTCTTGATATTTTCTTCTTTTTCCTTCGCTAGTTTCTCCAGCTTAGCTCGAGCCTCCTTCCCCTCTGGCACGGAAAGAATCACGCGCTGCACATCCAAAACCCCTGTTTTAGCCCACAGGGGAGAAGATAACGTCAATAAAGAACCCAACAAGATTATTTTTCCCTTTTTCATACAAGACCTTTCTCAATATCCAATGTTAAAGACAAAATGCAAATCACCCAAGGTATGAGTCTCTCGATTGTAGGGGAAAGCCCATTCAAATCGAAAAGGGGCAATGGGTGTGGCCCATCGAAACCCAAATCCTACGTCGAAATCAAAATCAGAAAACCCAAAGGTGTCTCCATCATTATACACGCGCCCTGTATCGAG
>Ga0114970_10003754_pt1 | contig 11091 bp, 12 predicted proteins | sample M_140205_XF_Meta_FD_87030 | JGI IMG/M metagenome (GOLD analysis project Ga0114970, IMG submission 87030) | Freshwater microbial communities from Lake Montjoie, Canada to study carbon cycling - M_140205_XF_MetaG | ecosystem: Environmental > Aquatic > Freshwater > Lake | place: Lake Montjoie... | reverse complement strand
GAGGCGATGGCCGTTTCCTCGTCGCGCTGCAGGCCGATGTGGCCGACGCGGGCGTTCGGCACCAGCTCCAGCACAGCGTCGAGCATCCCGAGCCCGGCACGCAGCACAGGGACGACGACCACTTCGGGCTTCAGTCGGCGTCCTGGCGCGGGCCCCATCGGCGTCTCCACGGTGACGGCCACTGACGGCGCCTCGCGCAGCGCTTCGGCGGCCAGCAGCACACTGATGCGGGTGGCCGCGCGCCGGAAGTGCACAGGCGGCGTCCGCTTGTCGCGCAGTTCGACGAGTGCGTCATGCACCAGCGGGTGATCGACGATGTGGACCGGCACGATGCCACACTATACAATTTCCCCCGTATGCGCGCATCTCTCGCGGTCGTCCTCGCACTCCTGGCCGCGACGGTCGTCGCCTCGGCACAGGGCGCGCGACGCGCGGTGTCGCTCGTGGTCATCGGCGGCACGGTCCTCACCGAGAACGATACGCGCCAGGTGCTCTCGCCCGGCGCCGTCGCCATCAACGGTTCCGACATCGTCGACGTCGGCACCCCCGCCGAGATCGCGGCGCGCTACAACGCCGCGCAGACGATCGATGCGCGCGACCAGATCGTCCTGCCCGGCCTGATCAATACCCACACCCACGCGCCGATGGTAATGTTCCGCGGCCTCGCCGACGACCTCGCGCTGATGGACTGGCTGCAGAAGTACATCTTCCCGGCTGAGGCGAAGACGGTGTCGCCCGACTTCGTCCGCACGGGGACGAGGCTGGCTGCGCTGGAGATGATCCAGTCGGGCACCACGACCTACACCGACATGTATTACTTCGAGGACGAGATCGCGAAGGCCACGAAGGAAGCGGGCCTGCGCGGTGTCCTCGGCCAGACGGTCATCCAGTTCCCGGTGGCCGACGCGAAGACGCCGGCCGAGGGGTTGGCGCGTGCCGAAGCCTTCATCCAGCAGTTCAAGAACGACCCGCTGATCGTCCCCGCCGTGGCGCCGCACGCGATGTACACGCTCGATGCCGCCACGCTGCAGGCCACAGCGGCACTTGGCCGCAAGTACGACGTGCCGGTCCTCATCCACCTGGCGGAAACGCAGGACGAGGTGAAGACGGCGCGCGACGAACACCAGAACACGCCCGCCGGCTACCTCGAGTCGCTCGGCTTCTGGGGACCGAAGACGGTGGCCGCCCACGGCATCTGGGTGACCGACGACGACATCGCCATCCTGAAGAAGCACAACGTCGGCATCTCGCATAACCCAGAGAGCAACATGAAGCTGGCCAGCGGCGCCGCACCGGTGCTGAAGTATCTGGCGGCCGGCGTGAACCTGGCACTCGGCACCGACGGTGCCGCGAGCAACAACGACCTCGACATGTTCGAGGCGATGCGTCAGGCGTCGTTCCTCGCGAAGCTGTCGACTGGCAACCCCACCGCGGTGCCGGCGCAGGTGGCGCTGGACATGGCCACGATCAACGGCGCGAAGGCGCTCGGCATGGAGGCGCTGATCGGCTCGCTCGAGCCGGGCAAGCGCGCCGACTTGATCACGGTGTCGATGCGTGCCGCCAGGCAGGTGCCGATGTACGACGCGGTGTCGCAACTCGTGTATGTCACGCGCGGCGACGACGTGCGGAACACGATCGTGAACGGGAAGGTGCTGATGCGCGACCGCCGCCTGCACACGCTGAACGAAGCCGAGGTGCTCGCGCAGGCGAGGGCGCTGGCGCAGAAGGTCAGGGACGCGGTCCAGTGACCGCGTGCGAGGCGAACGAAGGTCCGGCTAAAGCCGGACACGACGTACGGAGCGCGTCGGAAGTCGGTCGTCGTGTCCGGCTTCAGCCGGACCTAGGTTTCGATCCGGCCGATGTACGGCAGGTTCCGGTACTGCTCGGCGTAGTCGAGTCCGTAGCCGACGACGAAATGGTCGTCGATCGTGAAGCCGACGTAGTCAACGCCGACATCAACCTTCCGGCGCGACGGCTTGCTCAGCAGGCACGCCGTGCGCAGCATGCGCGGGTTGCGGGCGCGCAGGATCTCCTGCAGGTAGGTGAGCGTCAGCCCGGTGTCGACGATGTCCTCGACGATCAGCACGTCTTTGCCGTCGAGCGACATGTCCAGGTCCTTCAGCAGCCGGACTTCACCGGACGTCGTCGTCCCCTTCGCGTAGCTGGACACCGCCATGAAGTCCATCGAGACGCTGCCGTCCATGAAGCGGACCAGGTCCGACATGAACATGAACGCGCCCTTCAGCACCGCGATGACGTGCAGATTCTCCGGGTAGTCGGCCCGGATCTCGGCGGCCAGTTCGGCCACACGGCGCTGGAGCTGTTCGGCGGAAATGAGGACGCTGGACGGGCGACGGTCGACCATAGGTCTGGCATGATACTCCTGGGCACATCGTGAAGCGATTCGCGTTCATCACCGAGGCCGACGCGCGCGTCCTGCCCGAGGGCGAGCCGGTGCAGTTGGCGAAGCACGGCCACATCACGCCACTGGCCAAGGACACGCTGCGCGAACGCCGCATCACCGTGGTGCTCGATACCGAGGCCTCCGCCGACGCGGCGGCCCTGGTGCCGAAGGCCGACATCCGCGTGATTGCCGTGGCGAGCGATCACTCCGGCATCGCCCTGCGTCGAACCCTCATCACCTTTCTGCGCGGCCGCGGGCTGACCGTGCTCGACCTCGGCACCGACTCCACGGCATCGGTCGACTACCCGGACGTGGCCGAGTCGGTGGCGCGCCCGGTGGCGCGCGGCGAAGCCGACGCCGGCATCGTCATCGACGGCGCCGGGATCGGGTCGGCGATCGCCGCGAACAAGATCGACGGCATCCGTGCGGTGATGGCCACCACCGAAACGATTGCGCGCTACTCGCGCGAGCACAACGGCGCGAATGTGCTGGCGCTCGGCGCGACGCTGCTCAGTGCCGACGAGGCGAAGGTCATTGTCACCACCTGGATATCGACCGCCATGCGCGAGCCGCGCTACATCCGGCGGCTGACCAAGATCCGCGACCTGGAACGACGGAGCTGACGTGACACGCGACGAACTGCAGCGACTCATCACCCTGATCGTCTCGGAGTTGTCGGTGGCCCAGACAGAGCGCGCCTCGCGCTGCGCGTGCCACGCGGTGACGGCTGAGTGCTGTCCGAATCGGCTGCAGGGCGTGATCGACGCAGGCGCCACCCGCGTCGGTGTGCTCGCCACCGGCGGTGCGCCCGAGGGTGTGGCGTCGATGATCGACCACACGCTGCTGAAGGCCGACGCCACCCGCCAGGAGATCGAGCAGCTGTGCCGGGAGGCATCGCAGTTCAAGTTCGCCACGGTGTGCGTGAACCCGGTGTGGGTGGCGACGGCCGCCCGCCTGCTGGACGGCAGCGGTGTCAGCGTCTGCTCGGTCGTCGGCTTTCCGCTTGGCGCCACCACTGGGGACGTGAAGGCCTACGAGACGCGCCGCGCCATCTACGACGGCGCCCGCGAGATCGACATGGTCATCAACGTCGGCGCGTTGAAGTCGGGCGATCTGCGCGTCGTCGAACGCGACATCGAGGCGGTGGCGTCCACGTGCCGCGAGTGCGGTGCGCTGAGCAAGGTGATCATCGAGGCGGCGCTGCTCACCGACGACGAGAAGATCACCGCCTGCACGCTGGCCAAGGCGGCCGGTGCCGACTACGTGAAGACCTCCACCGGTTTCGGCCCGGGAGGCGCCACGGCGGCCGACGTCGCGCTGATGCGCCGCGTGGTCGGCGCGGAGATGGGCGTGAAGGCCGCGGGCGGCGTGCGCGATCTCGACGGCCTCAAGGCGATGGTCGCCGCCGGGGCCACGCGTGTCGGTGCGAGTGCCGGCGTCAAGATCGTACAGCAGGCGCGTGGCGAGACGCCGACCGCCACCCCCTCCGGTTACTGAGGCGGAGCTGAAGGTCGGCCATACTCCCATCAAGAAACCATGATGAGGAACTCGGCCATGGCCGAGTCCTATAATGGCCGCAGGTGTTCCGCAAGGCGTCGCCACAAGCCCGTGTCTTCCCATACCTGATTCCGATTGTCGTGATCGGTGCCTGCGCTGAGCTGCTGTTCGCGATTCCGGCGATCACAACTGGCGCGGCCGCCCCGGTCCTGCTGCTTGCGGTACTGCTCATCGCGCGTGAGCTGGGAACTGGTCCGGCGCTCATGGCGGCGGCGTGCGCGGGTGTCGCGTTCTCGTTCTACTTCCTGCCCCCCGTCGGTCTCTTCATCGAGGACATCAACGACTGGGTGGCCTTCGGCGTGTTCACGATCACCGCCGTGGTGGTGGGCGAACTGGCGGCGCGAGCCGAACGGCGACAGACGGAACTCGAGGACGGGAAGCGGGAGATCGAGGAGCTCTACACGCAGCTGGGCGCGGCGTTCGAGCGGGCGAGCGAGGCCGAGGCGGCGCGGCGCAACGAACAGTTGAAGGCGGCGCTGCTCGATGCCCTCACCCACAACCTGCGTACGCCGCTCACCGCCATCAAGGCGTCAGTCACGGCGATGCTCAGCTCTGACGAAATCGATGCGTCGGCGCTCACGAGCGCAAACCGCCGGGACCTGCTGGTCGTCATAGATGAGGAGTCGGATCGTTTAAACCGGTTCATCGAAGGACTCACCGTCGCCGACCGGCCGGACCCGAGTCAGCCGAGCAGCTTCCGCGCGGTGTCGGCCGAGCAGGTGATCCGCGAGTCGGTGACGCGCGCCGAAACGGTGGCGCGGCGGCACCGCGTGGTGACCGACGTGCCGCCGGGGCTGCCGCAGTTGGCGGTGGACCGCTCGGCGATTGGCGAAGTTATCTACACGCTCATCGACAACGCGAGCAAGTACGCACCACTCAGCACGACGATTCGTGTCAGCGCGCGCGTCGCCGACGCGCATCACGTCTGCATCACCGTTGAGGACGAAGGGCCGGGCATCGCGCCGGAGTTGCGCGAGCAGGTCTTCAAGAAGTTCTTCCGCATCCCAGGCCGGGAGTCGGTCGACCCACAGCGGACCGGCATCGGCCTCGGCCTGCCGATTGCGCGACGCCTCGCCGAGTCGCAGGCCGGACAGATTGGCATCGAGACCCCTGCCTCGGGACGCGGCACCGCCGTGGTGCTCACGCTGCCGTGCGTGGTGACCGCGGCAGAGATAGAGTTGGCGCAGGCGCAGCCGGCGCTTCGTACATAGGAGAATCCGATCATGAACCGCGCAGAGACATCGCGAGTGCTTGTCGTCGACGACGAACCCCAGATTACGCGGGTGCTGAAGACCGTCCTCAGCAGCCAGGGCTACGACGTACGCACCGCTTCAGAGGGGGAGCGCGCGCTAGTCGACTTCCGCGAGTTCCAGCCGGAACTGGTGATCACCGACCTCTATATGCCGCACATGGACGGCGTTGAGCTCTGCCGCCGCATTCGCGAGACGTCCTCGGTGCCGATCATCGTCCTGTCGGTGAAGGGCGAGGAGCGCACCAAGGTGGAGGCGCTCGATTCCGGCGCCGACGACTACGTGACGAAGCCGTTTGGCATCGACGAGTTGATGGCACGCGTGCGTGCGGCGCTGCGCCGCCGCGGCACCCCTGCCGCCGAGGAGCCGTCGTCGTTCGAGGCCGGCGACTTCCGCGTCGACATGGACGCGCGCCGTGTCCATACGCAGGGGCGTGAAGTGCGGCTGACGCCGAAGGAGTTCGACCTGTTCGTCTACATGGCGCGTCACCCGAACCGGGTGCTGACGCATGCGGCACTGCTCGAGGCGGTGTGGGGGCAGGCCTCGCAGGAGCAGCCCGAATACCTGCGCGTCTTCATGGGCCAACTGCGCAAGAAGCTCGAACCGGAGCCGTCGAACCCGCGCTACCTCGTGACCGAGCCGTGGGTCGGCTACCGCTTCAATCCGAAGGGCTGAGGCTCTGTTCCGGTGTGGCGTCGCTGCAAAGCGCCGCCACTTCGTCGGCGGTGAGGTGGCGCCAGCGGCCGATCGGCAGCCCGCCAATGGGCAGCGCGCCGATTTGCACCCGCACCAGCTTCAGCACCACCGCACCGAGCGCTTCCACCATGCGGCGCACCTGCCGGTTTCGCCCTTCGGTCAGGGTGATCTCGAAGTGCGTGTACTTGCCCGAGTCGCGCAGTCGCTCCACGCGGGCCGGACGGGTCGGGCCGTCGCTCAGCACGATCCCGTCGCGCAGTTGCTGCAGTTGCGCCTCGGACAGCAGCGTAGACGCCTTCACCAGGTAGGTCTTCGGCACGTGCGAGTCGGGGTTGGTGATCCGCTCGGTCAGTGCCGAGTCGTTGGTCACGACCAGCAGGCCCGACGTGTCGAGGTCGAGCCGTCCAACCGGTGCGATGAACGTGTCAACGTCCGGGAGGAGCTCGTAGACGGTGGGGCGGCCGTCCGGGTCCTTGTAGGTGGTGATGTAGCCAGTGGGCTTGTAGAGCAGGATGTAGATCCGCTCCCGCCGTTCGAGCGGCTTGCCATCGAACAGGACGACGTCGCGCTCCATGTCCAGCCAGGTGTCGGGGTTCTCGACCATCTCGCCGTTCACGCTGACGCGCCGCTGGTGAATCCACCGGCGCGCTTCGGTGCGCGAGCCGAGGCCGGCCTTCGAGATGACACGTTCGAGCGTCTTCAGCGGTCGCTTCTCCTGTTCCACATCCCTATTGTCGCTGCCTCAGCCACTTGGCGGGAAGGGGCATGCTATAACCGCGTGTCTCGGGGGTTCGTTCAAGAGGAGTGACAGACATGACGTGGAGATCGATTGGCGGCGCGGTCGCCGTGATCATCGCGCTGGGGACCGCCGTGTCCACCCAGCAGGCGCCGCGGCCGTTCGCCGTGCTCGAGAAGATGGAGCCGTTCGACTACGACGTCGTGCCGAGCTGGTCGCTGCCCTATCCGCACGAAGGCTACGCCTGGGGCTCGGTCCCTGGCATCTTCGTCGAATCCGACGACCGCATCTATATCGCCAGCCGCGGCGAGATCAAGCTGCCGACGCCGTTGCCGGCCGGCTTCCTCGGCTTCTTCGGCACGATCCGCTCTGCGCTGAACGCGCCCGAGAACGACGTGCGCGGCTGCCTCCGCATCGTCGACAGCAACGGCAAGGTGCTGGAGATCTGGTCGCAGTGGGACTACCTCTTCCAGGGGACGAACGGTCCGCACAAGATCAAGATCAGCCCGTACGACCCGCAGCGCCGCGTCTGGGTGGTCGGTGAAACGAAGCATGTCATCTACGTGTTCTCGAACGACGGGAAGCAGTTGCTGCAGACGCTCGGCGTCGAGTGGGCGACGGCCGAGGACGATGCCCACTTCGGCAAGCCGCAGGACCTGGCGTTTCTCCCCGATGGCAGCGTGCTCGTGGCCGACGGCCTGACCAACGCGCGCATCGTGAAGCTGGACAGGAACGGCAAGTACGTCACGTCGTGGGGCGGGCACGGCACGGGCGACGGTGAGTTCAATGCGGTGCACGGCATCGACGTCGACCGCAACGGCCGTGTCTACGTCGCCGACCGCCTGAACAAGCGGATCCAGGTATTCGACTCGACCGGCACGCACCTCGCCAACTGGCCGAACATCCGCTTCCCGAATCACGTGCAGGTCACCGAGCCCGCGCCCGGCGACACGAGCACAAATGGCGAGCAGGTGGTCTGGGTGGCTGACAACATGACTGCCGAAGTGCTGAAGTTCGATACGAAGGGAAACCGGCTGTTCTCGTGGAACGCCAGCGGCCCGGTGCCCGGCGGCTTCGGCGAACTGCACCAGTTCTCGCTCGACTCGAAGGGGAACGTCTACACGGGTGACAACGTCCTCGGACGTCCGCAGAAACTCACGCCGAAGCAGGGTGCCGATCCCCGGCATCTCATCGGCCAATCAGTGCCGCTCGCGCGGAAGGGACGATGACCATGCGCAAACTTGCTCTCTCCGTGCTGCTGCTGGCGAGCGTCGCGCCAGCCGCCCTGGCGCAACCGGCCGCCAACCCGTCGGCACCGAAATTCCCACTCCCGGCCGCGCCGCGTGAGTACGACACGTTCGAGCAGAAGATCAAGGTCACGGTGATCGCGCGCGGCATTCAGCGTCCGTGGGGGCTGCTGCCGCTGCCCAACGGCGACATCCTCGTGGGTGTGCGTCCAACGGGGCAGGTGCTCGCCATTCGCAACGGCGTGCTCGACCCGACGCCGCTCACCGGCCTGCCGGCCATGCGTACCACCCGCACCACCGGCATGCTCGACATGGCACTGCATCCGAAGTTCGCCGAGAACCGGCTGATCTACTTCACTTATCACAAGCCGCTCGGCGGAGACACCTACACGCTGGCGCTGGCGCGCGGACGTTACGAAGGCACCGGCCTGTCGAACGTGCAGGAGCTGTACGCCGGCAACGCCGTGCGCACCGGCGGTTCGCGCATCGCGTTCGGCAACGACGGCCTGCTCTACATCACCGTCGGCGGCGCGCAGCGCCTGCCTGACGCGATGAACACGGACACGATCTTTGGCAAGGTCCTGCGCCTGAAAGACGACGGCACGGTGCCTGCGGACAATCCGTTCGTCGGGAAGGCCGGCGCACGCCCCGAGATCTTCACGGTGGGGCATCGCGATCACCACGGCCTGGCGGTGAACCCGGCAACGGGCCAGATCTTCCAGGGCGAACTCGGCCCGCTCGGCGGCGACAAGATCAACATCCTGAAGGCGGGCGGCAACTACGGCTGGCCGACCAACGGCTACGGCCGCGACAACGACGGCTCGCCGATGCCGCCGCTCACCGACGCCATGGAACCCGCGTGGATCACCTGGAACCCGGGCATCACCCCGTCGGGCATGCTGTTCTACACGGGCGACCGCTTCCCCAAATGGAAGGGGAACATCATTGTCGGCAGCATCCAGCGGGGCCGCGTGCCGGGCACCGGCCACCTCGAGCGGATCGTGTTCAACGACAAGCTCTGGGAGCAGCGGCGTGAGCTGATGCTCGAGGACCTCCACCAGCGCATCCGCGACGTGCGGCAGGGTGCGGACGGCCTGATCTACGTGCTCACCGAGGAAGACGACGGGGCCGTGCTGAAGATCGAACCGGTGTCGTAGCGGCCGTCGACACGCGGCGCAGCCGATTGCTGGGAAGCGCCTCAGCGCGGCCAGCCGACGACCGCACGCTCGTGGCACGCAGCCGCGAGTCGTCGACCGCTGCTGCCGTCGCTTCGATCGCCGCGTGGGACAGGTTGCCGGCGTGCGGCAGGATGGCCAGTGCGTTAGTCCTTCGCGCGCTTCTGCTTCGCCCAGCGGGCGCGCTGCGCCGCGGCGATCTTGGCGCGTGCATCGGCGGACATCGTCCGCTTTTTCTTCACGCCGGTCGCCGTCGCGGCAGGTCGGGCGCTGGTCTTCTTCGCGGCGCGAGCCGGCTTCGGCTCGGCGGCGATCCCTAGTTGCGCCAGCAGCCTCACCGCCGTGTCGCGAACGCCCACCAACTGTTCAGCGATCGCCTTGCGCTGTCCAAGCCAGTTGTCGGCCTTGTTCTGTGCGTGCCCCAGCAGGGTCCCGAGGTCGTCGGCGAAGTTGTCCAGCCGTGCCTCCGCTGCCGCCGTCATGGTGGTCGCCGCCGACTGTGCGTTCGCCAGCGTGTTCGTGCGAGCTTTTTTTGCCATGCCGCGAGCGTACGCTCTCTGCGATACGCAGGTCAATGGACGACCGCGACCGCCGTGCCGGAACGCATGCAGGGTTAAGATCCCAGCGTGTCGCAGGAGAGCGCCCCCGAAACGCCCAGTGCCGGCTGTGGCATCGCCGATGTGGCGATCGAACCGGAGTGCTCGCCCGTCATTGAGGGGCCTGGCCTGCGGCGGCCGGCCGACTACTGGGCGGCGCTGCGTGCGGCGAGGCGCGTCACCGAGGTGATTCAGGCGAGGCAGATACGCGCGGACGTCGCGTTCGATCGGTGGCTGCCGGAAGAACTGCGCGACCGTTCCCTGGAGTACTGGACGCCGTTGCCGGTGCTGGCACGTGTGGCCGACTGGCTGCGCGAGACGCAGGCGCGGACGGTGGTGGACATCGGGTCTGGCGCCGGCAAGTTCTGCGTCGCCGCCGCGCTGCTGACGTCGTGCCGCTTCATCGGGCTGGAGCAGCGCGCATCGCTCGTTGACATGGCACGGGCACTGGCCACCCTGTTCGACGTGGCCGATCGGGTCACCTTCCTCACCGGCGACTTCGGCGCCCTGCCGACGCCGCAGGCAGATGCCTACTATCTCTACAATCCGTTCGGCGAATACGACTTCGACTCGGACCGTTACGCCGAACTCGGCGTGCCGTTCAACGACGAGACCCTGAAGCGCGACCTGTTCGCGATGTCGTATCTACTGGCGCAGGCGCCAGCCGGCACCCTCGTCATCACCTATAACGGCTTCGGCGGTCCGCTGCCGCGCAGCTATGAACAGATCGCCGTCGATGTGCGGTTCCCCTGCGTGTTGCGCCTGTGGCGCAAGCGGGGGTGGGGCGTCGGCTCGGCCGGCGTGCGCACGGCCTGACGGCTTTCCGATAAATATCACAATGATCAGCGATGCAGGTGATGGCGTCGCGCAACTACAAGCGTCTGATCGCGGACGTCTGTGTCAGCTCGTATGGCGTCATCCTGGTGCTGCCGTTCTCGGGGCTGTTGTTGGCGGTCGGCAGTTGAGTGCACCGGCCACCGTCTCGAGCTCATCGCCGGAGTATCGGGACAGGTCGGTGCCCTTGGGAAGTTACTGGCGCAAGAGACCGTTTGTATTCTCATTCGAGCCCCGCTGCCACGGGCTGGGTGGGGCGCAGAAGTAGATGGGTGATCGCAGCTAGACGTGTTGCGCCATCTCGGCGCCGTGGTCCCACGTCAGACTACGGCGCAGTTGCGTCGGCAGTGTGACGACCGATGAAGCGACCGCGTCTCGCACCGCCACCGCTCCGTAGCCAGCGAGAGCCGGACCGTTCTTCACCCGCGGCTGCTCGAAGTCAGTCATCCGTGGCAGAGACAGCAGCGTGAATCGGCTGCTGCGGGCAACGAGGGTGCCAATCGCGGAGCTATCGAGGCCGAGAATCAGATCGCCTTCCCAATGACCCGGCCCGGTCGCTCGCTTCAGGTGGTCGCGCCGTGATCATGACCTCGGCG
>Ga0114970_10003753_pt1 | contig 11095 bp, 11 predicted proteins | sample M_140205_XF_Meta_FD_87030 | JGI IMG/M metagenome (GOLD analysis project Ga0114970, IMG submission 87030) | Freshwater microbial communities from Lake Montjoie, Canada to study carbon cycling - M_140205_XF_MetaG | ecosystem: Environmental > Aquatic > Freshwater > Lake | place: Lake Montjoie... | reverse complement strand
GTGTCCGGCTTCAGCCGGACCTCGAGACCACTACGTGGTGTCCGGCTTCAGCCGGACCCCTACAGCAGGTTCCGCCGTCCGATCGATGTCGAGCCGCTGGGCAGCGACAGCAGCAGCCCATCGGTGCTGACACTGATCGGGCCCTTGTAGGAGCGGGCCGCGTCGCCGAGGAAGACCGCGTTCAGGTACGACACCGGCAGCGGCGGAATGGTGTGGTAGAAGACCAGCTCACGCACGCCCGCCTCCGCAGCCACCTTCGCGGCATCTTCGGGCGTCGTGTGATACGACGGGATGTCCGCCGTGATCGTGGCCATCGGCGCGCGGCCGTTCCGGACCGCCGCCTTCTGCATCTCCGCCACCATCGTCACCTGCAGCCCTTCGTGCAGCAGCAGGTCGGCGCCCTTCGCCGCCGCGGCCAGCACCGGGGACGGTGCCGTGTCGCCGCTGATGACCAGCGAGCGTCCGCCGTAGTCGAAGCGATACGCCACAGCAGGAAAGACCGGCTTGTGATTCACCGGGATTGCAGTGATGGTGAGACCGTCCTGGCGGAGTACGACGATCGACTCGTCCGAGTCGGGAGGGACGGTGAAGGGGCGGGCGACACCGCCCGAGCCTGACGGCGGCACCGTCTGCTCGCCGTGATGCGCGATGCGGTAGCCCTTGTCGAGCGCGTACGCGAGGTTGAACCCCTGCACCACGAGTTCGACCCCCTGCGGTCCGTAGACCGGCATCTGGTCGGTGTGGCTGCCGGTGGCCCAGCGCTGCAGCAACAGTTCCCCCAGTCCGCCGATGTGGTCAGAGTGGAAGTGCGTGAGGAGCACGCCGTCGATGCGCGCAGGTTGCATGCCCATCAGCGCCAGCGTCCGCGGTCCGCCTTCACCGGCATCCACTACGAACACGTGGCGTCCGGCGATGACGGCAATGCAGGGGCCCGAACGCGTCGCGTCCGGCATCGGCGAGCCGGCACCGCAGATCGCCGCGTGCAGGCCGTCGGGCAGCGACGCGACGAGCTGGTTGGACATCGCCCTGTCGATGGTGCGACGCACGAGCGCCATACCGAGCGGACGCTGGAAGAGCAGCGCCACACCGAGGAGCACGAGCAGCGCCAGCGGCACCACCAGGAGTCCGCGCGTCGTAGCGCGCTGGGTGCGGCGCAGGTTCATCACCGTGAGCGCGAGCACACCAATCGCCACCACCTCGATCGTCAGCGAGCGCATGGCGTCTGGTGACAGCCCGTCGGCGATGAGGTTGACGAGGCGGCCGGCGGCGATGATGCCGAGAAACGCGGCCGGCACCATCAGGACCGCGTCGGACGCGATGACCGCGCCGACCAGCGCGAAGGCACCCATGCTGAGGAACAGTCCGGCAAGGTCGGCCCGCACGGTGCTGAGTCCGGCCGGCCCTGACGGCATGATCGCGAACAGCGCCGACTGCCGGCCAGGCGCGAGCAGCAGGCTCACGCCGATGAGGACGAACAGCAGCCCGATCGTACCGGACAGATAGCGCAGGATTCGTTGCGTCATGTGTGGCGCGAGTCTACCGCAGGACCTCCGCCGTATAATCCACCGGTCGTGACACTCACCCCAGGCACCCGTCCGACTTTGCAGAGGTCCTCTCATGCCCGCTGTCTTCGTGCACGGAAATCCCGAGTCGTCTGCCATCTGGATCGAACTCTTTGCGCAATTGCAGCGCAAGGACGTGGTGGCGCTGTCGCCGCCCGGCTTCGGCGCGCCGGTGCCTGCCGGGTTCACGGCCACGTCGGATGCCTATCGCGACTGGCTGGCCGACGAACTGCAGCGCATCGAAGGGCCGATCGACCTGGTCGGCCACGACTGGGGCGGCGGACACGTGCTGCGGATCGCGATGGAGCGGCCTGAGCTGATTCGCTCGTGGACGACCGACATTGCCGGCGCGATGGACCCCGACTACGAGTGGCACGACATGGCGAAGTCGTGGCAGACGCCCGGTGTGGGCGAAGCGCAACTCGGGTTGATGGTGATGGCGCCGGCCTTCATGCGTGAGGCGCAGTTCAAGTCGATGGGGCTCGGCGCCGCTTCACGCGCCGTGGCCGAGGCGGTGAATGCCGACATGGTGCGCTGCATCCTGGCGCTGTACCGCTCGGCGGTGCAGCCGGCGATGCGCAACTGGGGCGTGCAGTTGGAACAGGCGGCGGCGCGGCCTGGGCTGGTCATTGCGGCCGCGAACGACAGCTACGTGGGTGGTGTGGAGCGCGCGCAGCGGGCCGCCGCACGCGCGCAGGCGCGGTGTGTCGTCCTCGACGGGCGCGGGCACTGGTGGATGTGCGAAGACCCGGCCGGCAGCGCGCGCGTGCTCGACGAGTTCTTCGCGTCGCTGGAGTGAGGGGACGCCGAGGGTCCGGCTAAAGCCGGACACTACACCGGGCATGCGTGCACCCTGTAGTGTCCGGCTTCAGCCGGACCAAACGCCGGGGATGCGTGCACCCTGTAGTGTCCGGCTTCAGCCGGACCAAGCGCCAGGCATGCGTGCACCCTGTAGTGTCCGGCTTCAGCCGGACCAAACGCCGGGCATGCGTGCACCCTGTAGTGTCCGGCTTCAGCCGGACCAAGTGCCGGGCATGCGTGCACCCTGTAGTGTCCGGCTTCAGCCGGGCCAAACGCCGGGCATGCGTGCACCCTGTAGTGTCCGGCTTCAGCCGGACCTACTTCAGGAACTCGAGCAGCAGCCGGCTCAGTTCCGCCGGCTGTTCCTGTTGCACCCAGTGTCCGGCGCCGTCCACCAGCTTCGTCCCCTTGTAGTTCGTCGTGAGCGTCCGTTCGAGCCGTTCGAGTGCGCCAGGGTTCTGGTACACGCCCCAGTCGCTCGTGCCGCCCATGAAGGTGGACGGCACCTCGATCTTTCGCCCTGCGAACAGCTGCAGGTCGACATCGCCCGGGCTGCCGCGGTAGCCGTTCAGGCCGCCCTGGAACCCGGTGCGGCCGTACTCCTGCGTGTAGACGCGGAGGTCCGCATCGGGCAGCCACCGGTTGGCTGCGACCTGCGCGGCGGTCGGCATGTCGAGCGCCACCTGCTCGGCCATCCCCTTGTCGAGATCCATGACGTAGTAGCGCGGCAACTTCGCCCACTCGCTCGCATTGCGCGCGGCGAGCGGACCCGGGTGGTTGTTCGGCCAGTCGGCGCTCTTCGCGTGGTAGTACGCGCGCAGGAAGTCGTGTAGCCCCTGCTTGGCGTGCCACATGTTCTCGTTCGACTCGGCGGTCTGGTAGTAGCGCTGATAGTGCTTGCGCGGCGGCGAGAGCTTCGCGAGGTCGTCGTAGATGGTGTCGGGCGGCGGTGCGGCCGGACGCGGGGCGTTTGCGGTGTTGAATGCCAGCGTCGGCGTGCCGCCCCACGGCGCGCTCATCATCGCCACCGACGTGAACACATCGGGGCGGGCGCACGCGCACCAACCGGCGAGCGGCGATCCCTGGTCGTGCCCAATCACGGCCGCCACCGAGCGGTAGCCCATGGCCGACACGAGCGCGAGCATGTCCTTGATCTTGTTGAGCGAGCCGTACGGCCGCAGGTCGTCGGCGTAGGCGACCGGTGACGGCGTCGTCCGGCCATAACCGCGCACGTCGGGCGCAAACACGTGATAGCCGGCAGCCGCGAGTGGACCCATCACCTTGCGCCAGCTGTACGCCAGCTCCGGGTAGCCGTGAATCAGCAGCAGGGCAGGACGCCCCGGCGTGTCGTAGCCCGCCTCGAGCACGTGCATCCGCAAGCCGTTGACGTTCTCGATAAATCGCGAGCGGATGCCAGCCGGCAGGATAGCGGCATCGAGGGGGCCGATAGGCCCGGCAGCCGCCGGTGCCTGGGCCGCGCGCACGCGCGTGCCGAGCACGGCTGGCACGGCGGCGGTCAGCAGTCCAAGCAGATGACGTCGCGTGAGCGACAGTGGCAGGTTCGGCAGTGTGGAATCCGGCATGGCCCGGAACCTTACCAGATTCTGCGGGTACCCTGTGGCAAGATAGGCGCGCCGTTGGGGCGTAGTGTCCGGCTTCAGCCGGACGTATCGGAGGTTGCATGCGGAACGTGTTCGCTCGTCTGTCCACTCTCGGCGCACTCGCGCTGCTCGTTGTCGCGTCGCCGGTGTCGGCGCAGCAGGCGGCTCCGCCGCCGCTCGCCATTCCGAATCCGCACTACGTCTCGCTGCCGATGGAAGTTGCCGTCAACAAGCCGGCGGCCGAGGTGTGGAAGCGTATCGGCAAGTACTGCGACATCGGTGAGTGGCTGCGCCTGCCGTGCACCATCGCGTCTGGCGTCGACGGCGAGTTCGGTGCGGTGCGCTCGGTGGCCAACGAAATTCTGGTCGGCAAGACCGAACTCTCGTACACCTACACGCAGCCGGTGCGCGAGGGGCGCCCCTACGACGCCTATCACGGCACCCTCGAGGCGCGTCCGGTCACCGCCACCACGTCGAAGATCGTCTACACGCTGTTCTTCGACAACTCGATCCTGGCCGACGATGCGGCGCGCGAGCGGAACCTGGCGCAGCGCAAGACGACGTTCACGCAGGCGCTCGAGAACATGAAGATTCTCGCCGAGGGAGGCACGCTGCCGCCCGCGCCGCCGCGTCCCGCCACGCCGGGGCAGTAGCGACGACGGGTCCGGCTGAAGCCGGACACTACGGCTGATGGTCGTGGTCGGGCTGAAGCCGGACACTACGGCTGATGGTCGTCGGCCGGCTGAAGCCGGACACTACTAGCGTCTCGCTGGCTTCGCGTAGTGTCCGGCTTCAGCCGGACCATCACCAGGCGTCCTACGCGTCCATCTCTTTCAGCGCCTTCCGCTGGACCTTGCCGGTCAAACCCTTCGGCAGGTCCGGCAGGAAGGTGATCGACTCTGGCACCTTGTAGGCGGCGAGGCGTTCACCGACGAACGCCCGCAGCTCCTCCGACGTCGCCGTGGCGCCGCTCTTCAGCGCGACGAACGCCCGCACCACCTCCCCCAGTTCCGCGTTCGGCACTCCCACGACGCCCACTTCGCGCACCGCGGGGTGCTGGTAGAGCGCGTCCTCCACTTCGAGCGGCGAGATGTTCGAGCCGGCGCGCACGATGATTTCCTTCGTGCGCCCGACGAACCAGTAGTAGCCGTCCTCGTCGAGCCGCGCCAGGTCGCCCGTGCGCAGCCAGCCGTCGACGATCGTGGCGGCCGTTGCCGCAGGGTCGTTCCAGTAGCCGACCATCATGGCGCCGCTGCGCACCAGCACCTCGCCCGACGCCCCTGTTTCCACATCGCGGTCAAACGGATCGACCAGCCGCAGCGTCGTCTCGGGCGCGGCCAGTCCGATTGAGCCGACCTTGCCGCGGCCGTAGAGCGGGTTCACCGCGTAGGGCTGCACTTCGGTCATGCCGCAGGCTTCGGTGACGTCCACGCGGAACGTCTCCTTGAAGCGGCGGTGCACCTCGGTCGGCACCGCGTCGCCACCCGCGAAGCAGGCGCGGAGGCGGCTCAGGTCGTAGGTGGCCGCGCCCGGCGTATGCAGCATCGCGTTCAGCATCACCGGCAGGGCGCCGAAGATGGTGACGCCGTGCTGCTGGAGTTGCTCGAGGACGAAGGGCAATTCGAAGCGCGGGATCATCACCACGGTGTTGCCGGCGATCAACGTCGAGACCAGCACCGACAACCCGAAGATATGGCACGTTGGCAGCACGATGCCCGACACGTCGTTCAGGTGCACGTCGGCCACCGCGATGCCGGTGACTGCGAGCTGCGTGAGTGTGCGGTGGGTGTGCGTCACCCCTTTGGGGCGGGCGGTCGTCCCTGACGTGTACATGATGACGGCCGGTGCATCCTCGTTGATGACCGGCCACGTCACGTCGGCGGTGGCGATGGGGCCGCCGGGGTCGGTGAGCTGCTCGAGCGGGCGCACGGACGGGAACGGCGACAGGTCACCGGTGAGGAACACGTCGGCGAGTTGCTCGAGTCCGCTGCGACCCTCGTGCAGTTCGGCGTAGAGGTTCGCGTGTCCCAGGTAGAGGCGCGCGCCGCTGTGGTTCAGCACGTATGCCAGCTCCGCGCGCTTCATGCGGGTGTTCAGCGGCACTGCAATCGCGCCCGCCTTGAAGCAGGCGTAGTACGCCGCGGCGATGGGGAACCCGTTGGTGAAGTGGAGCGCGACCCGGTCGCCTGGCGCGATACCGGACGCCATCAGCCGCGCGGCGACGCGGTCGGTGACGGCGTCGAACTCGGAAAAGCTCCAGCGGTCCTGTTCGACGATGAGGGCCGTTCTGGCGGGGTGTTGGGTGGCTGCCGTACGGACAGCATCGGCGAGTGGCATCCGTGCTCCCTGGGCGCCGTTCCACGTGGCGTAGCAACTGCACCTCACTGGCACACGCTCCAGTGAGCGAAGCGTCGGATCCGCCCGAAGGCGGACCCGACACAGTGACCAGGACGGACGCGTTTAGCGCTTGTCTTTCGGCCAGAGCACGCCCTGGCTCTTCTCGCCTTCGGCGCCAGCCGGCACCGGAGCCATGCCCTTGAAGACGAATCGCTGCACGCGCGAACCTTCATAGGTTTCCGTCGTGTAGATGTTGCCCTTGCTGTCCACGGCAAGGCTGTGGACGGCGAAGAACATGCCCGGCTGACGTCCGCCGTCGCCGAACGCGGTGAGCACCTTCATCGTCTTGCGCTCGATGATGTAGACCTTCATGTTCTGGCCGTCGGCCAGGTAGATGAACCGCTGTGCCGCATCATGCGAAAAGTCGATGTCCCAGGTCGATCCCTGTGACAGCGTCGCCGGAGCGATCATGTGCTCGCTCACGAACTTTCCATCCTTCTGGAAGATCTGGATGCGGTCGGCGTTGCGGTCGCAGACGTAGACGAAGCCGTCCTTCGAGATCTCCGAGCAGTGCACGGGGCCGCGGAACGTCTTCTGCGGCGTCTCGCCCTCCGCGTAGCGCGGGAGGTCGGCGTCGTCAGGCTTGTTGCCGTACGCACCCCAGAACCGCTTCATGGCACCTGTGCTCACGTCCAGCACTGCGATGCGGCGGTTGAAGTAGCCGTCGGCGATGTACGCCTCGTTGGCTGCGGCGTCGATGCCGATCTTCGCCACGCGTCCGAAGCTCTCCTGATCGCTGCTGTTGCGCGTGTAGATCGGCTGGCCGTCCTTCTCGCCGGTCTTGCGGGCGTTAGGCTTGCCGAACTGCGCCAGGAACTTGCCGTCCTTGGTGAACTTCAGGACGTGCGAGTCGCCAGGGCCGTTGCCGCCGATCCACACGTTATCCATGTGGTCGATGGTGATGCCGTGATTCGACGATGGCCAGGTGTACGGGCCGCCGTTCTCGCTGCCGACACCGCCCCAGCTCTTCACCAGGTTGCCCTGCTGGTCGTAGGCATTCACCGCCGGCGCGATCGCACAGCACTCGCTCAACTTGGGAGTCTGGATGGCGCCGACTTCAGTGCTCGCCACGAACTGATCCGGTGTATTGCGATGGACAACCCAGACCGTGTCAGTGGAATCGACGTCAACGCCGATGATCGGACCCTGCAGCCAGTGGTTCGGCATCTTCTTGGGGAAGAACGGATCCACCTCGAACACGGGCACCATGCCTTCGGCCGACATATCCTGACTGAGCGGGGCTTCGCTCGTGCCGCCGCCGCTGTTCGCGGTTTGCGGGGCTGGCGCGCACGCCACGACGAGCCCGAGGAGTGACAATCCGCATGCGAGTGTGCCGATTCGATTCATATTCGACCCTCTTCCGAAATGTGTGATGGAAGTCGAACGCCTCGACAGCAAACTTGGCGCGGAGCCCGATCGGCGACAGTATAATGACGACCCAGTCAAGATGCACCGTGAGACTTTTATGCGCCTATCTGAGGTAGCCGGTCGGGTGGCGCGATTCAGGCGGCCCGGCGCCGGCCTCGTTGTCCTGCTGGCGCTCGTCGTCGGGCTGTTGTCGCAGGTCGTCGTCCGCGCTCACGACGTGCCCACCGACGTCATCGTCCGGGTGCTGGTCAAGCCGGAGGGGAACCGCTTGCGGGTCCTCGTCCGCGTGCCGATGGTCGCCATGCAGGACATGGACTTCCCCCTGCACGGGCCGGGCTACCTGACGCTTCCCGACGCCGACCCGAGCCTGCGGCAGGCGGCGATGTCGTGGGTGGCGAGGGACCTCAAAGTTTACGAAAACGACGTCCAGTTGGGCGGGCAGGCACTGGTCGCCGTCCGGGCGTCGCTGCCGTCCGACCGGTCGTTTGCCGACTACGACCAGGCGCTCGCCCTCGTCCTGGGGCCCCGCATGCCAGACGGGACTGACATCGTCTGGCAGCAGGCAATGCTCGACACGGTGTTCGAGTATCCGATTCAGTCGGCAGTCTCGCGTTTCTCCCTCGAGCCGACGCTGGCCCGACTCGGTCAGCGGACGCAGACGGTCCTCCGGTTCGTCACGGCCGACGGTGCGATTCGCGCCTTCGACTATCGCGGCAACCCCGGCCTGGTCCGCCTCGACCCGCGCTGGAGCCAGGCGGCGTTCAGGTTCGTCGGGCTGGGCTTCCAGCACATTCTCGACGGCATCGACCACCTGCTGTTTCTCGCCTGCCTCGTGATTCCGGTCCGGCGGCTCCGACCGCTCGTCGCCATCGTCACCTCGTTCACCATTGCCCACTCGGTGACGCTCATCGCCTCCGCGTTCAACTTTGCTCCGAACACCCTGTGGTTTCCGCCCCTGATCGAGACGCTCATCGCCGTTTCGATCCTCTACATGGCGATCGAGAACGCGCTCGACGTGTCGCCGAAGCGGCGCTGGCTGATCACGTTCGGCTTCGGCCTGGTGCACGGCTTCGGCTTCTCGTTCGCGCTGCGCGAAACGCTGCAGTTTGCCGGCGGCCACATGCTCACCTCACTGCTGTCCTTCAACGTCGGTGTTGAGCTCGGGCAATTGCTGGTGATCTCGGTGTTCGTGGCAATCACGGCGCTCCTGTTCAATTACCCCTTCGCGGGCCGCGAACGGGCCGGCACCATCCTGCTGTCGGTCTTCATCGCCAACAGCGCGTGGAACTGGACGCTGGAGCGGGGCGGTCAGTTGCTGCAGTACGACATCGCCGGTACGCTTCCGCAGTTCAGCGCCCGTTTGCTCGTGCCGTCGATGCGATGGGCCGTGCTGCTGCTGATCGTCGGGGCGCTGGTCTGGCTGATGTCGATGGTGTTTCCGCGGCTGGAGCAGGACGAGGGCAGGTAAGGCAGGGAGGACGTGTGCGCGGAATGTATGGACCGATTCGAGTGGGAGCGCTGGTGCTGGCGGTCGCCGTCATGTTCGCCAGTGCCGCCGGGGCTCAGGAGCTCGTGGTCAAGAACGCGAAGGTGATCGTCGCGCCGTCCAGCCCCACTGACGCCAGGGTGGTGGGCGTCATCAGCAACCCGTCGATGTACTCGACCTATCTGGTCTCGGCGACCTCCGACGCCGCGGCGCGAGTCGAACTGCGCGACGCGCGGAAGAAGGACGTCAAGGTTCCGGAAGTGGAGATCCCGGCGTACGGGGCGTTGACCCTCGAGGCGAAGGGGCTCTATCTGACGCTCGTCGATCTGAAGAAGCCGCTGCGACCAGGGGCCCGCGTCGAGGTCATCCTCGTGAATGAAACGCAGGGCAAGACGCGACTGACTGCGGTGGTCGGCCCCTGAGAGACGCCCGCGCATCCGCTGATGCGCGTAGCGCGCGCGGTGCCTGTGGTTCCTGCGCGAAGACTACTATCCGCGAACACTCGCGCAGCGCGAGGATGTGCTGCGGCGGATTGAACAGCACGGCGACCGCGACGCGTGTCTTCGCGTCGCCCAGTTCCGCATCGGGCTTTCACAGCGTTCCAGCGAGACGTCTGCCGGGTCCTAGACGAGAGCCGTACGTAGTGTCCGGCTTTGGCCGGACGTTCTGGGGTCCGCCTAAAGGCGGACACTACACCGATCTCGAAACCGCTCTCGCAGGACGGCGCCGCCTGTCGCACGGCACGCGGAGACGCGCTATCGACGTGGTGAGCGAGCCGGGGAGCGCTTGATGTCGACGACTTTCAGTCCGGCGGCCTTGGCGGCGGCCAACTGGCGGTCGTCGGCGGAGATGAACACCCTGCACTCGAGCACTCCTGCCGCGGCGACATGCAGCAGATCGAGGCTGCGTGTCAGCAGGGACGGCGTGCACGTCGCCGACAGTTCGCAGGCGCCCGCAAAGACGTGCGACCAGTCGAGCGCCGTGGGTCGCAGGCGTTGCGCGTCGACGTCGTCCCGCAGTTGCGCCCCGATGGCGCGATGTTCGGCCGCGGTGATGCTGCCGCGCCCGAGCAGTAGGGCGAATGCGTTGGCCACTTCGAGTTCGTGCAGCGAGGTATAGGGCACTTGCGGCACCTTGGTCAGCGTCGCGCGCGCCGCCGCCGAATAGCGCTCGGGTACGTAGACCGCGACCAGTGCGCTCGAGTCGATGTAGGTGGTCACCGACTCCCTCGCCCCTCCGACACCGCCTCCGAACCGGGCGACGCCAGCACGCGCGCGCCGAATACCGCCTGCGTGCGCGCGTCGAGATCGGGCCATGGCGCCGTGGCGTCGCCTGCGTGCATCGGGGCCAACCGGGCCACCGGACGGCGGCGGCGGGTCACCTCGATGACCTGACCACGCTCGACCCGCGCCAGCACCCGCTTGAGATTCTGCTGTAGTTCGCGGATGGAAACGGAGGCCTTCTGCATGTCTGACAGTTTGTCTGACACAGCAACAGTCGTCAAGGAAGTGCCGCGCGACGCCTGGCAGTACGGTGTATCGCTACTTCTTCAGGAGGTTCGTCCAGTTCGTGATGATGGTCAGCGCCGGCGGCTCGACCGACTCGGCCGGGTCGAGCATCAGGAAGCGCTGGCCATCCCGCGTGACGACGTACTGGTCGGAGGTGCCGTTCGTCGATGCCGCGATGCCCGTCTTGAACAACGGCCGCGGCGTGCCGAGCGCAATCGGGTCGCCCGGGCGCACGTCTACGGCCATCATCGTGCCGTCAAGCGACAGGTAGAACAGTTCCCGGCCGTCAGCCCGCCACTTCGCCTGGACTCCGCCCCCGACCGAGGCGGTGACCCGCTGCCCGGGACCTGGAAACGGTTGCACGTAGACCGC
>Ga0114970_10003752_pt1 | contig 11098 bp, 6 predicted proteins | sample M_140205_XF_Meta_FD_87030 | JGI IMG/M metagenome (GOLD analysis project Ga0114970, IMG submission 87030) | Freshwater microbial communities from Lake Montjoie, Canada to study carbon cycling - M_140205_XF_MetaG | ecosystem: Environmental > Aquatic > Freshwater > Lake | place: Lake Montjoie... | reverse complement strand
GTCCGGGGCGAGGCACGCACGAGTCGGTATTTCGGTCGCCTGGGGGATTGTCGGGGGGCGCCAGATTTCCGTTACCCGACTGTGTTGGTGTTGGCGTGGCAACCGGTGAAGTCTGCTGCTGCGCTGATTGCGGGTCGAAAGACAGCATGGCTGAAGGGCACTCTCCTGTTTCCGTGTTGGGGTGTCAGACGGGCAACGAAGGGAAGGCAGCAGGGCTTCAGCGTAAGGGTGCTACGGGGCGCCGTTGACTTGAGTTCCGAGTCTAATATTCCGTTGGTTTCATGCGGGACAGGAGCGTTTGCAGGCGGTCAGCTTTGTCGTAATGGTGAGGGTTGGAAGGAGGCACTGCCGACACTGGTTGTGCCAGGTTGCGACATTCTTCGCGAGGACGAGATCTGTCCAGCGCGGTGCATAAAGCCCCATTTCCCCTGGCGTTGCACATGGCAGAGGGTGCAGGAGCCTTTCGCCTTTACCGGAATCCGGTAGCTCGTAGTTGTTGCTGTGGCCATTGCGGGCAGCAGCGCCAGCGCAATGGTCAGCATCCGAATTGGAGCAGAGATCGTCATACTCGGGCGGTTTTCAGCGCCGCTAAGACCCGGGCGTCGCGGAAGGGGATTCTTCGTAACCGGACCCCGGTGGCGTCGAAGATGGCGTTGCCTACTGCGGCGAGGAGGGGTTTGCAGATGGTCTCTCCTCCTCCATAGTGGGGGAGGTCGGGGCGGTTGGGGTTGGGGTCTCCGTTGACGAAGACGATGTCGATTTTTTCGGGGGTGTCCCGGTGGGTCAGGGAGGGGTGGGAGATCCAGTCGGTGCTGGTTACCTTTTCCGTGTCGAAGGTAACTTCCTCGTGGAGAGCTCGACTGAGGGAGTGCAACATGCCACCTTCCAGAGTTCGCCGGAGGCCTTCGGGGTTGATGATGAGGCCGCAATCGTGGGCGCAGACGAGGCGTTTCACCCAGACGTGGCCGGTCATTCGGTTGACCTCTACTTCGGCGATTTCGGCTACTACGGTTTGGCTGCGGACCCCGTAGGCGATGCCTCGTCCCGTCAGGATGTCGCCTACGGCCGCTTGGGGATTGCCGGCGGGGCGAGCCTCCCAGGCGTAGGCTTTCGCCGCCGCTTTGATGCAGGCTATGGAGCGAACCCGCTTGAAACCGGCGTCGTCGTCCTTTGTGGCTTCGAGGAGGCGGAGGCGGAATTCGACGGGGTCGGCTTTGGCGGCGAAGGCGAGTTCATCAATGAAGGACTCGCTGGCGAAAGTGACTTGGGGGCCATTGGGGTCGCGAAGGTTGCCGGTCCGGAGGGGCGTTTCCCAGACGAGGGGCATGCTGACGACGTGGGAGGTCATGCGGCGGTTGGGGATTGTGTAGCGGTCGTCGGGGACGGCACCACCTCCCCGGTTGGGGGCGCGGCGGGTACCCATGAGCTGTGAGATCAGAACGGTATCGAATTCGTTGTAGCCGACGTGGTGGTGGTCGGCAGCCTGGGATTCGGATTCGAAGGCTGTGAGGTTGCCCTGTGCGTCGAGGCCGCCCTTCATTTTGAAGGTATAGGCGGGGCCCTTGGTGTCCCAGGCGGTTTCTTCGTGGCGCATCCATTGAACGCGGACGGGGCGGTTGAGTTCTTTGGCGAGGAAGGCGGCTTCGAAGCCGGCGTCATCGGCGGCGGTGCGGCCGAAGCCTTGGGGGCCTTCCATCCAGACCACGCGAACCTGTTCGCGGGGCATACCGAGGAATCGGGCAATGCCGTTGCGCATGCCGTAGGACTTCATGTCGTTGGAGTAGACGGTCATCTGGCCGTTGGAGGGGTCTGCCAGGGCGTGGGCGGGGGCGAAGGCCGTGTGGCCCTGATACGGGACATCGTATTCAGCTTCGACAACTTTAGCGGCCTTCGCGAGGGCGGCGGCAGCGTCACCGATAACCACCTGACGGTCAGTTGCGGTGGGGGTGGCGGCGCGCATGTATTTGAAGAGATCTTCGGAGGCCGGGAAGGGCGCGCTGGCGGGTTTCTGCCACTCGGCTTTGAGCTGGCGGGCGGCCTTAACGGCGTTCTCTTCTCGTTCGAAGACCACGGCGAGGTAGTTGCCTTTGGAGACTACTTTGACCAGGCCGGGGATGGTGCGGATGGAGGCCTCGTCGAAGGAGATGAGTTTGGCTCCGGCGAAGGGGGGCTTGATGTTGCGGGCGTGGACCATGCCGGGGAGTTTGACGTCGACAGCCCATTTCAGGGAGCCATCGACCTTGGCGGGGATGTCGTAGCGGGGGAGAGACTGGCCGACGTATTTGAGGTCCTGAACGGGTTTGACTTTGGCGAGGCCGGTGGTCGAGTCAACGTTGGCTCCGGTGAGTGGCACGTTGAAGCGCTTACCGCCGATGAGGTCTCCGTAGGTGACCGTTTGGTAGGGACTGGCTTTGACGGAGATGACTCCGTTGGCTACCGCGAGTTGGGCGACGGGGAGGTTGAAGCGCTGCGAGGCCATGTCGAGGAGGACGCGGCGGGCTTCGGCGGCGGCGCGGCGCATGGGCCAGCCATCGACCTGGATGCCGTCGGAACCGCCGGAGCCGCCCTGGTCGACGGTGGTGTCGCTGGACCCCATGATGAGGGTCGATCTGTCGTAGGCAAGGTCGAGTTCATCGCACATCATTTGGCGGTAGGCGGTGCCGGTGCCTTGGCCACAGTCGGTTTTGCCGACGTAGAAGGTGGCGGTGGAGTTGGGGTGGATGACGATCCAGGAATCGAGTTGTTTGTACGACGGGTCAGGGTAGGGGCCGGAGGTAGTTTGGGCGTTGGAAGTGCTGAAGGTTACTGCGAGAAGGCCGGCGGTGCGGAGAAAATTGCGGCGCGACAGAGTTTCTTCGATATGTGCAGGAATCATGCTGCACCTCCTTTGCCAGACGCTACTTTTTTGATGGCGGCCTGGACACGGTAGTACGTCATGCAGCGGCAGAGAGTATTGGCCATGCCGTCGCGGATCTGCTGGTCAGTCGGGTGAGGGTTTTTGTCGAGGAGAGCTTTGGCGGTCATGATCTGGCCGTTCTGGCAAAAGCCACACGCCGGGACCTGTTCGGCGATCCACGCCTCCTGCAGCGGGTGGAGTTTGCCGTTTTTGGCGAGGCCTTCGAGGGTGGTGATTTCGGCTTTGACGGAGCCTGCCGGGAGGATGCACGATCGCGTGGCGACCCCGTTGATGATCACGGTGCAGGCTCCGCACTGGCCGAGGCCGCAACCGAAGCGGGGACCCTGCAGGTTGAGATCGTTGCGCAGGATGTAGAGCAGCGGGGTGGTGGGGTCGGCATCCACAGTGTGGTTTTTACCGTTGACCTTGAGCGTCATGATGCAGACTATTGTCTTACAAAAAGGGCGGAGCGCGTAGTATGAATCCAGAGACTGATGCTTTTGCTTGCGGTAGCTACGTTTGTGGGAAGCCAGGCTTGCGGGCCTTGCCATGGGGCGATTGCGGAGGCGTACGCAAAGACCCCGATGGCTCGGTCGGCCGGGCGTGCAGAGCCTTTGGCGCACGCGAGTTTTGTGGCTGCGGGACATCAGTACGCGGTGGCGGGACGGACGCTGAGTTTTGAGATGGGAAGCGGGAGAGCCGGAAGCGCTTCGATGGACTACTTCATCGGTTCGAACGCGGCGGGGCGGACGTGGCTGCGGGAGTTCGAGGGTTATCTGTTCGAACTACCGGTGACCTGGTATGCGCAGAAGGGTGTTTGGGACGCGTCGCCCGGTTATGAGCGCGACGCCTGGGTCCGCCTGAATCGTCCCGTGGAACCGAGTTGCCTGCAGTGTCATGCCAGTCGGGTACGGTCCGTAAGAGGGACGCAGAATCGCTACGGCGAGCCGCCGTTTCTTGAAAACGGGGTGAGCTGCGAAAGGTGTCACGGGCCGGGGAGCGAGCATGTTCGCGATCCGGCGGCGGCCAAAATGGTGAATCCGGCGAAGCTGGATGCCGAGCGGCGTGAGGGGATCTGCGGCCAGTGCCATTTAACGGGAGAGGCACGGATCGAGAAGACCGGGCGTCAGTTTGCAGAATTTCAAGCGGGGATGCGGCTGGCGGATTACGCCACATATTTGGTTTGGAAGGGCGGGCGCAGGGATTTCAAAGTCACCAGCCATGTGGAAAAGCTGGCCGGAAGCAGGTGCCGGACGGCTTCGGGCGATTCGCTTTCGTGCACCACGTGCCATGAACCGCACAGCAATCTAAACCGGACTCAGGAGGTCTGCCTGGGCTGCCATGCGGCGGCCCACCGGCGGGAGGAGAACTGTGCAGATTGCCATATGCCGAAGACGAAATCGTCGGATGCGAACCATGGGGTCCTGACGGATCACAGCATTCCGCGGCTTCCATCTCAGAAGGTGGTGCCAGGGGGCACCGGCGAGCTGGAGGCGTTCACGGGGCTTGCTGACGCCCGGGCTCTGGGCTTGGCTTATGCGGAGATGGGCGACCGAAGGGCCCGTGCGTATCTGGAGAGGGCGACATCTGTGGATTGGCAGGTCCGGTTGCGGCTGGCGGCGATGGAGCCGGGTCTGGTTCGGGCGGCCGCGCTATATGAAGCGGTATTGAAGGAGAGGCCCGGGGAGGTCTCGGCACTGGTCAATTTAGGTTCCATCTATGGCCAGGCAGGACGCACGGCGGATGCGATCCGGCTGTGGAGGCGGGCGCTGGAAGCGAATCCGGCTTTGGAGGAAGCGGCGCTGAACCTGTCGGAAGTCCTGCCGGCAGCGGAGGGCGCGGAGATCTTGCGCCAATACCTGGGGCTAAACCCGGCGTCTCCGGCGGGGCAAGCGCGTGCCGCGGAGCTCGCGAAGGCCCTCCTGAAGCGTTGACTTCCCGTAACCGCCCTTGATAGCTTAGACGAGGAAGGTACACACAATCTCAATAAAGCTAATCCTCAGAATTACGCTCGCCGTCTCGGTCTGCGCCCTTTTAAATGCACAAAGCGACCGCGGCAGCATTACCGGTACGGTTGCGGACGCCACAGGCGCTCTGGTTCCCGGAGCCAAAATCGCCGTAGTTAATGCGAACACGGGAACCAAATTCGATACCGTAACCACCGGAACCGGCAATTACACGATGCTCGCGCTCCCGGCCGGCAGGTACGTACTCACGGTAGAACAGCCCGGTTTCAGCAAGCACGAACAGAAGAATATCGCGGTGCAGGTGGCCGTGACAACGCGCGTGGATATCAGCCTGAAAGTGGGCACGGCGACGGAGTCGGTGCAAGTGACGGCGGAGTCCTCGCTGCTGAAAGCGGACAGCGCGGAACAATCCAGCACGATCACCAGCAAGCAGATTGCTGAATTGCCGATTAATTTCGGCATCGGCGCGGGAGCAATCCGCAACCCTTTGTCGTTCGCTCAGATGACGCCGGGCGCGACATTCAACGGGTGGAACAACATCTCCATCAACGGCGGCGCGAACAATTTCAAGATTATGTTTGAAGGGCAGGAATCGGACAGCGCCCGCCAGACGCAGGTTTCCGACGAATTGCAGCCGTCGGTAGAAGCGATTGAACAGTTCACACTGCAGACGTCGAACTTCTCGGCGGAATTCGGGCGCGTCGGCAACGGCGGCGTCTATAACTTCACCTCGAAGAGCGGCACGAACCAGCTCCACGGCAGCGCTTACACGTATTTCGAGAACACGTTCCTGAACGCCGGCATTCCGTTCACCAATAGCGGGAGCGGCAAGCACATTAAAGTGGTGAAGCACCTGGCAGATTACGGTGGTTCCATCGGCGGGCCCGTGCTGCTGCCGAAGATTTACAACGGCAAGAGCAAGACGTTCTTCTTCTTCAACATGGAGAAGTATCGCGACCGTGAGAGCCTCTATGCGGGGACGTCCTCCGTTCCGAACAGCGCGTATCTGGCGGGAAATCTGAGCAACAATCTGGCGGTGACAGGCAACCGGAATCTGGGAACAGACTTCGCGGGGCGGGCGATCATTCAGAACGCCATTTACGATCCGGCCACGCAGGTTCTGGATTCGTCCGGACGTCGCGTACTGAACCCGTTTCCGGGCAACACCATCCCTTCGAGCCGGATCGATCCGACAACGGCGAAGATTCTGACGTATCTGCCGAAACCGAATCTGGGCAGCGACGGTTACGTGAACAATTTCACGCAGTCGGGCGCTTTCTTTAAACTGCAGCAGATTCCTTCGGTGAAGATTGACCACAACTTCAGCGACAACAGGAAGATTTCGGGCTACTGGGGTGCGCAGGACACGGACAAATCGAACGGCGTGGACGGACTTTCCGCTCAGCTGTCGCGCGTCCGGATACAGAACATCCGCAGCATGACGACCCGGGTGAACTACGACGAGACACTGAAGCCGACGCTGCTGCTGCACCTGGGCGCGGGCTTCATCCGCTACAAGAATCCGGATACAGTGCCTCCGATCAGCTTCGGGTTCGACCCGACCAAACTGGGGATCACGGGAGCACCTGGCACGGGATTCCCGCGCCTGGGCCCCATCGGAGACAGTGTTCTGGGCGGCATGGCGCTGCCGTTCGGTACAGGAAACCACACGCTGCTTTTCGACCAGAAGGCAACAGGCGTGGCCAATCTGAGCTGGATTCACGGCAATCACACGACCAAAGTTGGCGGCGACTGGAAGCTGGAAACATCGAGCCCGCTGACGTACAACAATCTGACGCCGACCTTCAATTTCAGCGGATCACAGACCTCGCAGCCGCTCTACGGACAGGCACTGCCCAGCGGAACGGGCACGGGTTCGGCATGGGCCAGCTTCCTGCTGGGCCAGTATGACAGCGCCTCGGCGGGAAATGCTTCCGAACCGCAGTATCGCCGGAAATCGTTCGCCGGGTTCGCGCAGGACACGTGGAAACTGACGCGGAAGCTGACGCTGGATCTTGGCCTCCGTTGGGATTATCAGGGCCCGCTTGGGGAACTGTGGAATCGCGTATCGACCTTCAGTCCCACCACGCCCAATCCGAATGCGAACGGCATGTTGGGAGCGGTGATTTATGGCGGCGAAGGCAAGGGCCGGTGTAACTGTTCGCTGGTGCCCTCCTATAATTACGCCTACGCGCCGCGTCTGGGTGCCGCGTATCAGTGGAACCAGAAGACGGTTATCCGCGCAGGCTGGGGCCTGGTGTACGGCCCTCTGTCGCCGATTACGGTGGCTCCTTCCACCGCGAGCATGGGCTTCAATGTGGTTAACATTCCGTCTCCCGGCAATGGTGTGGCGGCCGGAACCATTTCCAAGCCGCTGGTGCTGGATCAGGGACTTCTTTACGGCGCCGCTTACGATGCCGGCCTGAACGTGATACCCGGCGCGGCAGTTCAGAACGCTCCGACGATGGTGGACAAAAACGGCGGGCGGCCCTCGCGCGTGAATCAATGGAATATCTCGCTGCAGCGCGAAGTGGCACGGGATATCGTTGTGGAAGTTTCCTATATGGCCAACCGGACCGTCTGGCAGAATGCGGGCGGTGGCGGCAACGGCCAGTATCCCGTGGGGTCGCTGGTGAACTACAACGCGGTAAACCCGGCGACGCTACAGAAGTATGGGTTGGGCGATCTGACCAACGCGAACACGCGCACTCTGCTGACTTCGACCATTACCTCTCCGGCTGCGGTGGCGGCGGGCTTCAAGCTGCCGTATGCCAACTTCCCGACGAGCGGAACGGTACTCCAGAGTCTGCGGCCGTTCCCGCAGTTCAGTGGTGTGGGCCAGTTGTGGGCTCCGCTGGGCAAATCGTGGTACGACGCGTTGCAGGTGAAAGCGACGAAGCGTTACGCGTACGGCCTGACTGCGACTTTGGCGTATGCGTTTTCGAAGACGCTGGACAACGCGACCAACGCAGGCAGCATCTACGACCGGACCAGTTTCAAGGGCCTGTCGCCGCAGTATTTCCCGCACGTCACCAGCCTGAGCGTAAACTACACGGTTCCGGCTTTCGGATTCGTGAAGCAAAGCCAGCTGGCGAAAACCTTTCTGAGCGGTTGGAAGCTGGGCACAATCAGTACGTGGCAGAGCGGCGTTCTGCTCTCCGCGCCTGGCTCGAATAACGGCATCGGCGGGTTCGTCTCGACCGGTTATACCAGGCAGGTTCGTGTCTCCGGTGTACCGCTTTACCTGAAGAGCCTGAACTGCGGATGCATTGATCCGACCCAGCAGACGGTTCTGAATCCGGCCGCATGGCAGGATCAGGCACCGGGTGTTTCCGGCAGCAATATCGCCTACTACAACGATTTCCGCGGCCAGCGCCGCCCGGTGATTTCGGGCGGTTTGGGCAAGGAATTCCAGCTTCGGGAGAAGGTTACGATGAGTCTACGGGCTGAGTTCTTCAACCTGCTGAATCAAAATCTGTCTCTGGCGAATCCGAGCACCGGCAGCCCGGCAACACCCCCGACGCGGTCAAACGGCCTGCTGACGGGTGGCTTCGGGTTCATGAATTACCTCGGAATCGCGTCAAACAGCGTAAATTCCTCGCTGCCGACGCCGCGATCGGGGCAACTGGTGGCGCGCATCGAATTCTAAATGGATTCGGGCATAGACTGGTAATTTGCCGTACCGTCTGCCAGCCTTCGGGATTGCCGCCTTCTGCCTGGCTTACCTCGCGCACAGCGCGGTTAAGCCAGCGCAGATCAGGTTCGCGGAGGTTGCGGGCGGGGCCGGTTTGAAGTTCACACTACGCAACGCCGCCGCCGGCCAGTTCCATCAAATTGAACTGACTGGCGGCGGCGTTGCTGTTTTTGATTACAACAACGACGGCTGCATGGACGTATTCTTCGCCAACGGGGCGGCGATTCCGGCGTTAAAGAAAACAGGGGCAGAGTTTTACAACCGGCTCTTCCGTAACAACTGCGATCTGACGTTTACGGATGTGACGGAAGAGGCTGGACTGCGGGGCGAAGGTTACTCGATGGCCGTTGCCTCGGCGGACTTCGACAATGACGGCTTTGAGGACCTCTACGTGACCGGAGTGCGCGGAAACATGCTATACCGGAATCTGGGCAACAGTCGGTTTGCCGACGTGACCGCACGAGCGGGCGTGGACGGTGGAATGTGGTCGGTTTCAGCGGGCTGGCTGGACTACGATAACGACGGGTTGCTGGATCTGTTCGTCTCGAATTACGTTGTGTGGGATGCGGACAAGGAACCCCGCTGCGGGAGCCCGGAGCAGCAGTTCTATTGCCACCCCCGGGAGTACAAAGGTCTGCCGGATCAACTGTTTCACAACAACGGCGACGGCACGTTTACCGAGGTTTCGCAGAGTTCGGGAATCGCGCGGCATACAGGCAAGGGCATGGGCGTCGCGTTTGCGGATATGGACGGCGACGGCCTGACAGATATCTTTGTGGCGAACGATTCGGTCCGCAGTTTTCTGTTCCACAATCTGGGCGGCGGAAAGTTTGAAGAAATCGGATTGGAATCGGGTGTAGCGCTGCGCGATGACGGCTACGCGATCGCCGGGATGGGGGCGGATTTCCGGGATTTCGACAACGACGGCAAACCCGATCTGGTGATTTCGGGGATCATCAACGATTCTTTCCAGCTATTTCGAAATCCGGGCGGGGGCCGTGGGTTTGAGGATTACGGCCAACGCACGGGGCTGCTGCTGGCCACGCGCCAGTTCACCGGCTGGAGCCTCGGGATGTACGACTTCGATAACGACGGCTGGAAGGATCTGTTCTTTGGGCTGTCGCATCTGGCGGAACTGGAACGGTATTTGGGGCGCGATTCCGCACTGCCGAACCGGGTTTTCCGCAACCTGGAAGGCAAGAAGTTTCAAGATGTTTCCGCCGGGGCTGGCGCAGCCTTTCAGCAAGCTGCAATGCATCGCGGCGTTGGGTTTGGAGACTTTGACAACGACGGTCGAATGGACGCCGTTGTGACGGTTCTGAATGGTCCGGCCAAGCTCTTCCGGAATGTGACGGAGGACGCGGGGCATTGGATGGCGATTCGCTTACGTGGGCTGCGGAGCAATCGTGATGGCTTGGGGGCGACGGTGCACGTGCATCTGGCAAATGGGCGCGACCTGTACAACCATGCGACGACGTCGGTGGGCTATGCGGGGGCGAGTGAAGCGTTGGTCCGATTTGGTCTCGGGGGGAGTGCTCGGGTAGAAACCGTGGAGATTCGGTGGCCCGGTGGCGGGATGCAGAAACTCACCAACGTCGTCGGGGATCGGATTGTGGATATCGCCGAGCAGGTGGCACCGTGATCGGGTTGACAGCGTTGGTATGTATCGTGCTGGCGATGCAGCAGAGTGCCGGTTACGCGACCTATCAGAAGGCGAATGCAATGTTCGTGAAGCAGGATTTTGCCGGGGCGCTGGCGGGTGTTGAGGAGGCCCTGCGACTGGACCCAAAGCTGGTACCAGCGCTGACGCTGCACGCCAAAATGGCCATGGCAAGCAATCGCTTCGATTTAGCGGGGAAGAGTCTGGAAGCGGCGTTGGCGGTGGACCCGAAGGCGCAGTACGCGCAGTTTCTGTACGGCATGACGGCGTATATGGCGAGTGATATGCAGGCCGCGTTGCCAAGGTTTCGGGAGGCCCATAAGCTGAATCCGGCAGATGTCCGAGCCACGTTGTACCTGGGTCTCACTGCCGAGAGCCTGGGCGAAACCACGGAGGCCCTCGCCCTCTATCAGCAAGCTGTTCGCCTGGAGAAAGCAGCGGGTGCCATCCATGTGGAGACCCTTCTGCCGGGCGCTCGCCTGCTGCTCCTGATGGGCCGGCTGGACGAGGCGGAGCCGTGGCTCCGGCAGGCCGTCCAAATAGCTCCGCAGGACCGCGATGCGCACTTCGAAATGGCACGGTTGATGGTACGAAAAGGCGCGGCCTCGCAGGCTGCGGCGGAAGGCGAAAAAGCCCTCGCTCTGGCGGGCGGCATGACGACGGACGCGCAGATACACTACCTGCTGATTCGGGCGTGGCAGGGCGCTGGCGACATGGTCAGGGCCCAGGGTCATGCCGCTGCGTTGCGGGCTTTGGAGACGCCGGCGCAGAAGGAATAACGCGCCATTGAGGGGTCAGGGGCGATAAGTTCGTTCGCTGTGTTTTCGGACTTCTTTATGTATGTACCAGGCGGGCTTGAAGCGCTGAGTGGCGCAGAGGCT
>Ga0114970_10003751_pt1 | contig 11099 bp, 9 predicted proteins | sample M_140205_XF_Meta_FD_87030 | JGI IMG/M metagenome (GOLD analysis project Ga0114970, IMG submission 87030) | Freshwater microbial communities from Lake Montjoie, Canada to study carbon cycling - M_140205_XF_MetaG | ecosystem: Environmental > Aquatic > Freshwater > Lake | place: Lake Montjoie... | reverse complement strand
TGCCGGCCGGCGCGAGCACACCGGTGATGTTGGTCACCACGTAATCGGATACACCGGATTCCTTCATCGTCGGAACATCCGGCAGCAGCGCATTGCGCGTTTCTGAGGTCACGGCGAGCGCGCGTATTTTTCCCGACTTGATGGCCGCGACCGAACTGGAGAGCTGGTCGAACAGCAGGTTGACCTGACCGGCGACGAGGTCCACGCCGGCCGGGCCGCCGCCCTTGTACGGGACATGGATGAAGCGCGTGCCGGTTATCGCCTGGAACAGCTCGCCGACGAGATGGTTGGAGCTGCCGGTGCCGCCCGAGGCCATGCTGATCTTGCCCGGCGAGGCCTTGGCCAGCGCAATCAGCTCCGCCACGGTTTTCGCCGGTAGCGAAGGGTGCACCACCAGCACGAACGGCGTGGTCGCCACCAGACTGACCGGCGCGAAATCGCGCACCGGGTGGTACGAGATCTTCGGATACAGACTGGGCGCCACGCTCACCGTGCTGTTCGATCCCATCATCAGCGTGTAGCCATCGGGTGCGGATTTGGCCACGACCTCGGCGCCGATGATGCCCCCTGCGCCGACGCGGTTCTCGACGATGACGTTGCGCCCCAGCAGTTCGGTCATGCCGGGCGCGATCTGGCGTGCGGTGATGTCGACGTTGCCGCCGGCGGCGAAGGGGACGATCAAGCGTATCGGTTTGTTCGGGTAGGGCTGTGCCAGCGCTGTCGCCGCTAATGCCAGGGCGGACAACGCCATTCCCATATTCGTGAATATCATTTTCGTTTTCATGTTTCCTCCGAACAAGTTGCTGGTTTGAATGTGCAGGGGAGTCCGGACCTGCCCGGGTTCCTCCGCTGGTTTTGTATGATCGCCTGCAAACCCGCGCCAGTCGGGCATTTCCAGCTTGTTGTCATGGTGGGCGATGCCTGCTGGTCCCAAAGCCCGTCGGTCATTGTGTCCTTGGGTCATGGTGTCAGTGCGGTTTGTTGTGATGCAAGCCCGGGCCCGGAACGTGTTCGGTGAAGGCGGCGGCATGGTGGGCGTGGGCGGGATGTTCGGGCACTTTGTGGCCGACGCGCTGCGGCAGCAGCGAGCCGATGAGCATGCCGGCGATGGCCGCGAGCAGGCCCACCAGCTGCGCCGGCCAGATATCGCTTCGCACCAGTGTTTCGAACAGGATCCAGGTCAGCAGACCGGCGCCGATGGCGTAGTAGGCGCCCTGCGTGGTGGCGCGCTTCCAGTAGAGCCCGAAGGCCAGGGGAACGAAGGCTGCCACCAGAGTGATCTTGTAGGCGCTCTCGACCATCTGGAATATCGTCGATTTGCTATTGAGCGCAAACGCCAGCACGATGCCGGCAAAGACCACGATGGTGATGCGCATTACGCGCAACAGTGTGTGGTCTTTCATGTTGGGTGCAAAGCCGCGGACGATATTTTCGGAGAACGACACCGAGGGCGCGAGCAGCGTCGCCGAGGAACAACTCATGATGGCGGCCAGCAGCGCGCCGAAAAAAATCACCTGCGCGAACACCGGTGTGTGCCGCAGGATCAGCATGGGCAGCACCAGCTGCGAGTCGGTTTCAACCAGCGCGCCGAACACCTTGGGGTCAACCATGGTCGCGGCGTAGGCGAGAAACATCGGCACGAAGGCAAAGAAAAAGTAAATCGAGCCGCCGAGCACCGAGCCGCGCACCGCGGTGTTCTCGTCCTTGGCCGAGGTGATGCGCTGGAACACGTCCTGTTGCGGGATGGAGCCGAGCATCATGGTCACCCAGGCACCGAAGAAGGGAATCCACACCTCGTAGCCGCCTTGCGGGAAAAAGCTCAGTTTGCCCGCTGCAGAGGCGTGCTCGATCACCGCGCCGACGCCGCCGGTGAGGCCGCTGATGACCCAGCCGATGAAGAGCATGCCGGCCATGACGACGATCATCTGGATGAAGTCGAGCACCGCCACCGAGAGCATGCCCCCTAGCACGGTGTAGGTGAGCACGATGCCCGCGCCCAGCACCATGCCCGCCGGCTGGCTGATCATGCCGGCGGTGACGACGTTGAACACCAGGCCGAGCGCCTTGATCTGTGCCGACACCCAGCCGAGATACGAGGCGACGATGCAGAGTGTGGTCACGACCTCGACCGGGCGGTTGTAGCGCTGGCGATAATAGTCGCCTATGGTCAGCAGGTTCATGCGGTAGAGCCTGCGAGCGAAAAACAGGCCGGCAAAAATCAGGCACAACGACGAGCCGAAGGGGTCGGCGACGACGCCGCCGAGGCCGTCCTTGACGAACGTGGCGGAGATGCCCAGCACGGTCTCGGCGCCGAACCAGGTGGCAAACACCGTGGCGGTGACCACCGGCAGCGGCAGGTGGCGGCCGGCGACGGCGAAGTCCTTGGTGGTGTGCACACGCGAGCCGGCGTACAGGCCTATGCCTATGGAGACGATCAGGTACAGCACGACAAAGGTGATCAGCATGCCCGCGGGCCCCTTGCGTTGTGGAAAGAAGTAGTGAAAAAACCTTGCGGAAAGCGCTGCGGGAATTATAGCGAGGCGCGCCGGACGCGCACCGGACGTGTAATTGGACGCGCAATCGGGCGCGGTGTGCATTCAAACCTGCCGCATCACTGCGGGCACAGCGAGCCTGATGCAGAAAACCTATTGCAGCAACAGGTAAATTATGAGGCCCAGTTGCGTCGCCAGCAGCACTGCGATCCACACCAGCGCCCCCGACTGGCGCGCCTGTTCCCGCAGCAGTTGCGCGGTGGCGCGCTCGAGCTGCCCGGCGCGGTCTTCGGCCAGCAGGCGGTGGGCGAGACGCGGCACTTGCGGCAACATCGTCGCCCAGGTTGGCGCCTCTTGTTTGAGCGCGCGCAGCAGGCCGCGCCAGCCGAGCTGCTCGTCCATCCAGCGTTCGAGGTAGGGTTTGGCGGTTTTCCACAGGTCGAGTTCTGGGTCGAGATCGCGACCCAGGCCCTCGATGTTGAGCAGGGTTTTTTGCAGCATCACCAGTTGTGGCTGGATCTCCACACCAAAGCGGCGCGAGGTCTGGAACAGGCGTAGCAGCACCATGCCGAATTTGATCTGCGACAGCGGACGGTCGAATATGGGCTCGCACACCGAACGGATCGCCGCCTCGAGCTCGTCGACGCGCGTGTCGGGCGGCACCCAGCCCGACTCAAGGTGGACCTCGGCGACGCGCTTGTAGTCGCGGTTGAAGAAGGCGAGGAAATTGCGCGCGAGGTAATGTTTGTCGGTGTCGGTGAGTGTGCCCATGATGCCGAAATCGAGGGCGATGTACTGGCCGCACTTGCCCTCTTCGGTGGCGACCTGGATGTTGCCCGGGTGCATGTCGGCGTGAAAAAAGCCGTCGCGGAACACCTGCGTGAAAAAGATCTCCACACCGGCGCGGGCGAGTGCGGGAATGTCCACGCCCTTGGCGCGCAGCTTGTCGACCTGGCTGATCGGCGTGCCGTGCATGCGCTGCATCGTCATCACCGTCGGGCGGCACCAATCCCAGTAGATTTCCGGCACCGCCATCAGCGGCGAGCCGGCGAAATTGCGCCGCAGCTGCGAGGCGTTGGCCGCTTCGCGCATCAGGTCGAGCTCATCGTGCAAGTGCTTGGAGAATTCGCCCACCACCTCGCGCGGCTTGAGGCGTTTGCCGTCCTCCCACAGCGACTCCATCAGGCCGGCGGCGATATCCAGCAGCGCGACGTCCTTGTCGATCAGCGGCGCGATGCCCGGGCGCAGGATTTTGATCGCCACTTCCCTGCCGGCGTTGGGGCCATCGCGCAGCACGGCAAAGTGCACCTGCGCCACCGAAGCGCTGGCCACAGGCTCGGCTTGGAAGTCGGTGAAGATGGTTTCTATTGAGTAACCGAAGGCGCGTTCGATTTCGGCGCGCGCTTGGGCGGCGGGGAATGGCGGCACCTGGTCTTGCAGCTTGGCTAGCTCCTCGGCGAGGTCCTCGGGCAGCAGGTCGCGGCGTGTCGACAGCACCTGGCCAAACTTGACGAAGATCGGGCCGAGCGCTTCCAGGGCCTGGCGCAGGCGCGTCGCACGTGGCTGGGCAAAACTGCGCCGTGGCAGCGCCGCGCGGATGAACGCGGAGAGGCGGCCGCTTGGCGTGGCGGCGAGCAAAAACTCTTCGAGACCGAAGCGAAGCGCAACGGAAATGATGCGTAACAGGCGCAGAAGGCGGATCAAGGCGAGGAGCGATTCGGGCAAAGGCCTGCAGCTTCAGGCGGGGACGTCGAATTTACCAGATTTGGACCGGCCGACGCGGGCGCGCGATGGCCGGCCGGCGCAGGCGTCAAGCCCGCCTTTAGAGCGGGAAATGGCCGGAAACGCCCGTCTGGGCTTTCCGGCTATCGGGTCGGGGCCAACCCGATAGCCGCGGTATGACTAGGTCTTGACCGCGGTGAGGTCGATCTCGACTTTGCAGCCGGGAACCAGCAGCTTGCTCACCTGCAGCGTGGTGCGCGGCGGCGGCGAGGGGAAGAACTCTTTCCACACCTGGTCGAAGTGGTAAAAATCATTCAGGTCGGTGAGGAAGACCTGCGACTTCACCGTGTTCTTGAGCTCGCAGCCGGCGGCGGCGTAAACGCTCTTCAGGTTGTTGAGGACGTAGCGCGTCTGCTTCTGGATGTCCGATCCGTAAAACGGGAAGGCCGGGTCTTGGCGCGCCTCGGGCGGCACGCCGGTTTTCTGGTCCGAGGCGAGCTGGCCGGCGGCGTAGAGCGTGTCGCCAACGAGCATGCCCTGGCAGTAATGCGCGCCCGGCCCGGGTGAGTTCTTGTCGGTGATGACCTGTTTTTTCGTGCCCGGCAGCACGCCCCACAAATCGATCTCGATTTTGCAGCCCGGCACCAGCAGCGCACCCACTTCGACTGTGGTGCGCGGTGGCGGTGAGGGGAAGAACGCCTTCCAGACCTCATTGAACATATAAAAATCGTTGAGGTCGGTGAGGAAGACCTGTGACTTCACCACGTCCGCGAAATCGCAACCGGCGGCGTCGAACACGCTCTTGAGGTTGTTGAGGATGTAGCGCGTCTGCTTCTGGATGGTCGAGCCGTAGTACGGAAAGGCCGCATCCTGGCGTGCCTCGGGTGGTACGCCGGTCTTGTAGTCGGAGGCGATCTGGCCGGCGGCGTAGAGCGTGTCGCCGATCAGCACGCCCTGCGAGTAATGCGCCATCGGCGTCGGCGTCTTGGCGCCGCTGATGACGCGGCGCGGTACCGATGGCTTGACGCCCCACAGGTCGATCTCGACCTTGCAGCCTGGCACCAGCAGGCCGCCCACCTGCACCGTGGTGCGCGGCGGCGGCGAGGGGAAGAACTCCTTCCACACCTGGTCAAAATAATGAAAATCATTGAGGTCGGTGAGGAAGACCTGCGATTTCACCACGTCGCCAAAGTCGGCGCCGGCAGCCTTGAACACGCTTCGGATGTTGTTGAGCACGTAACGCGCCTGCTTTTGAATGTCCGAGCCGTAATACGGAAAGGCCGGGTCCTGACGCGCCTCGGGCGGCACGCCGGTCTTGTAGTCGGAGGCGATCTGGCCCGCGGCGTAAATAGTGTCGCCGGCGGTGACGCCCTGGCAGTAGTGCGCCATCGGCTTGGGCGTGTCGGCGCCGGTGAGGGATTCGAGTTTCATGGCAGTGCCCCTTTGCTGATTTTTGTTGCTGCAGATTGAAACGGTTTCGTGCCTATGGGCTGACGCCGTGCCGCCGCCCGCTAGCCGCCCAGATAGGCGCGATGCACTTCCGGGTCGGCCATCAACGCCTTGGCCTCGCCCGACAGCATTACGCGGCCGGTCTCAAGCACATAGGCGCGGTCGGCGAGGCGTAGCGCGAGCGAGGCGTTTTGTTCCACCAGCAGCACCGTGGTGCCCTGCTTGCGGATGGCGGCGATCATGTTGCCTATGGTCTCGACCATCATCGGCGCGAGGCCCATGGACGGCTCATCGAACATGCACAGCGCCGGGCGCGACATCAGCGCGCGGCCGATGGCGACCATCTGCTGTTGCCCGCCCGAGAGCGTGCCGGCGAGCTGGTTGCGGCGCTCTTTCAGGATGGGGAAGGTCTCGTACACGCGTTCGATGTCCTCGCGTATGCCGGCGCCGCCCTTGCGGACAAAGGCGCCCAACTCGAGGTGTTCGTAGACCGACATCTCCGGCCAGATCTTGCGCTCTTCAGGGCAGTGTGCGATGCCCATGCGCACGATGGCGTCGGAGTCGGCGCTGTGTATCGGCTGACCGCGGAAATGGATGCTGCCGGCGCTGGGCTTGAGCAGCCCGGAGATCATGCGCAGCACCGTGGTCTTGCCGGCGCCGTTGGCGCCAATCAGCGCCACCAGTTCGCCCTCGGCGACCTGCAGCGACACGCCGTCGAGCACACGCGTGTTACCGCGGTGCAGGGTGATGTTGTCAAGCGACAGCATCGGCACCCCCGCTGATAGTGGTGGAAGAGGCGTCGGGCGGTTGTACGCCGAGATAGGCCTCTATGACGTTGCGGTCGGCGCGCACCGTTTCGGGTGCGCCCTCGGCGATTTTTTCGCCGTAGTTGAGTACGATGACGCGGTCGGAAATGCTCATGACCACGTGCATGTTGTGCTCCACCAGCACGATGGCAAAGCCGCGCGTGCGCAGCTCGCCGATCAGTCGCACGATCTGCGCGCTCTCCTGGTGGTTCATGCCCGAGGCCGGCTCATCGAGCAGCAGCACGGTCGGATTGGCCGCCAGGGCCTGGGCGATCTCGAGCAGGCGCTGGTCACCGTAGGAAAGCTGGTCCGCGCGAAGGTGCATCTTGGCGGCAAGGCCCACTGTCTCGAGCGCCTCGCGCGCGCGCGCCTCCGGGTCGGTGTCGCCGCGTGCGAGGGCGCCGGCCAGCACGCCTTCCATCAGCGGCAGCACGCCGAACACCTCGGTTTTCTGGAAGGTGCGGACCACGCCCATTTGCGCGATGCGGAAGGCCGGCGCGAGATGAATGGGCCGGTCGCGGAACAGCACCTCGCCCGTGGTCGGTCGCACGCGACCGGTGATGACGTTAAAGAGCGTGGTCTTGCCCGCGCCGTTGGGGCCGATGACGCTCAGCACCTCGCCGGCGCACACGGCGAGGCCGATGTCCTTGAGCGCCATCAGTCCGCCGAAGCGGACCGAGACGTTTTTGACTTCAAGCAAGGCGCTCATGGTTTTTTGCGCCAGGCCCGCGGCAGCAGCGGCGCTAGGTGCTCGACCAGCGGGAAGATGATGCCGCGCGGCATGAACATGGTCGCAAGAATCAGGATGGCGGCAAACAGCACCATGCGGTAATGCGAGGCCTCGCGCAGCAACTCGGGCAGGAAGGTGAAGATCACTGCGCCGAGCACCGGGCCGATCAGCGTGCCCTTGCCGCCCAGGATCACCATGATCAGCATGATGGTGACGTAGGAGAAGTTGAACAGGTCGGGGCTGACGAAGCCGACATAGTGGCCGTACAGCGAACCGGCGGCGCCGGCCATCGCCGCGCCAGCGACAAAGGCGATCATGCAATAGCGAAAGGCCGAAATGCCCAGCGACTCGGCCAGCACCTCGTTTTCACGCACCAGCACAAAGGCACGTCCGATAGACGAGCCCACCAGCTTTGCACACAGCCAGAAGGTGAGGATAGCGGCAGTCAGCGCGACGTAGTAAAACCGCTCCTTGGAACTCAAGTCGATGGCGCCCAAGCCCGGGATGTAGAGTGCCGGAATCGTCAGCCCCGGCAGGCCCATGAAGCCACGTGTGACATCGATCCAGTTGGTCGCCACCAGCTTCATGATCTCGGCGAAGGCGACGGTGATGATGACAAAGCGGTGCCCGCGCACGCGCAGGATCACCCAGCCAAGCGCAAAGGCGATGATGCCGGTAATGAGGGCCGCCGCCGGCAGGCCTATCCACATCGACCATTTGAACTTGATGAACAGCAGCGCAGACACATAGGCGCCGAGGGCAAAAAACGCCGCGTGGGCGAGCGACAACTGGCCGACGTAGCCGACAATGAGGTTGAGGCCGAGCGCGATGATGACGAATATCGCCGATACGATGCACAAGTGCAGCAGGTACTCGTTGCGCACAAACTGCGGCAGCGCGAACAGCGCCAGCAGCACGAGGGCGGTGGCCGCCGGGGCGAGCGGATGGCGGGGCTTTGGCTTGATGTCAGCCACGCTTGAACAACCCGTCCGGCCGGAACAAGAGCAGCAGGATCACCGCGACAAAGCCAATGGCGTCTTTCCAGCCCGATGACATGTAACCTGCGCCCAGGCCCTCGGCGAGGCCGAGCAGCAGGCCGCCGACAATGGCGCCGACAAAGCTGCCCATGCCGCCCAGAATGACGACGACAAAGGCCTTCAGCGTGGCCACGCCGCCCATGGTCGGCTCGACCGGGATGAAACCGCCCAGAACGGCGCCGGCCGCCGCGGCCAGCGCCGCGCCAAAGCCGAAGGCGTAGAGGTAAATGCTGTCAATGCGTATGCCCACCAGCGCCGCGGCCTCCTTGTTCTGGAAGGTCGCGCGCATGGCTTTGCCCATGCGCGTGCGCTGGATCAGCACATGGCCGACGACGATGAGCGCCGCGGTTATGGCCATTGCAAACAGGTACAAGGGCGTGGTGTAGATGCCGGCAAAGCTCATTGGCGCCGTCGGAAACGGATTGGGGATGGTCTGTGGCTGCGGGCCCCACAGCAGGTGCGCTAGGTGCTCGAGCAGTAGCGACAGGCCGATGGTGACGAGCGTAGTCGTCATCACCGGCGCGTCGCGCAGGCGCTTGAAAATAACCTGCTGGATGATGATGGCGAGCACCACCACGATCACCACCGCCAGCGGCAGCGCAAGAAAGTAATTCACCTTCAGCAGGCTGACCAGGTAAAACGTCGCAAAGCCGCCGATCATGTAGAACTCGCCGTGCGCGAAGTTCGCGATGTTCATCACGCCGAAAATCATCGTGAGTCCGATCGCGATCAACGCGTAGGCACAGCCTATGAGCAGGCCGTTGAGCAGGTGCTGCCCGAGAATAGCCAGGTCGGCCATCAGTTGCGCATTGTCGTTAGGGCTTACCGGTTACGAGATGCGGATCAGGGCTTGGAGATCTTGGCGACCTTGACCACTTCGGGCACGGTGCCCTTGATGATCGCAAGGTACACGTCCTGACCGTAGGCCTGGTTCTTCTCGTTGAAGCGGATGTTGCCGACGGCACCGTTGTAATTGGTCTGCGTCAGTGCGGCGCGGATTTTCTCCGGATCGGCGGCACCGGCGCGGCGGATGGCATCGACCATGACGTTGAACGCGGTGTGTGCGGCCCCCGAGAACTTGGAGGGGTTCTCCTTCAGCTTGTCACGCGACATCTTGACGAAGGCTTCGTTGATCGGGTTCTTGATGGTGTACACGTACTCGACCAGGCCATACACGCCCTCGGCGGCCGGACCGGCCAGTTTGAAGTAGCTGTCGCTCGTCCAGGAACCCTCGCCGATCAACGGCACGGTGATGCCAAGCTCGCGGATCTGCTTTGAAAGCGCCGCCGCATGCTGCGAGTTGGCGGCGAGCACGATGGCATCCGGGTTGGAGGACTTTATCTTGGTGATCAGCGACAGGAACTGCAGCTCGCTTGACTGGAAGAACTCGGTGGCGACGACGGTGCCGCCGGCCTTCTCGAGGTTTTTCGGGTAGGAGGCGACCATTGACCGGCCCCAGTCATCGTTGATTACGAGGAAGGCAAAGCGCTTGCCCTTGATCGCCGCCGGCAGTTCGCCGCCGAAGGCCTCGCCCAGCATCGGCGTTGTCGCGACGGCGCGGAAGAAGTAGGGGTTGTTCTGCTCGGTCAGTTGCGCTGCCGTGGACACCGCGGTGATGTGCGGCACCTTGTGCTTGCGGGCCACTTCCATCATGGCGGCGGTGGAGGTGCTGCAAAAGGCGCCGATCAGCGCGACGACCTTGTCGCGTGTGACCAGCTTCTCTGCGGCGTTGACTGACTGCGCCGGGTTGCAGGCGCCGTCCTCAACGACGAGTTCGATTTTCTTGCCGAGCACGCCGCCCTTGGCGTTGACGTCCTCAACCAGCATTTTCACGGTGTTGGCATAACCATTGCCGTCATAGGCGACTGGACCGGTCAGCGGCTGCACCAAGCCGATTTTGACGGTCTCCTGCGCGGCGGCGGTGCCGGCAAAGGTGGCGAGGGCGAGTGCGACTGCTGTGGCGAAAAATTTTATCTTCATGGTTGAGTCCCTTCTGGAAAGTAAGCGGGAAAGCCGGCTGTCTGGATTGAAGTGCGTTCTACAAAGTGGTACAAAATTCAATGTACGTATTGTATTGAAATATTTTAACAAAACCTGTGCCATTAGTTTGGGTCATTGCAATTTTTTCGCGCTGCGCGATGGCCTGTAATCGGCTGCCTGGGCTGCTGCGCGAGATCCCGGCTCCGCTGCGGAGAATTGCGCGTTGCGGCATCGCTGTGTTAGCGTAGGATATTGATCGGCACATTCCACCTCACGCACCTTATTCGCTCTACACTCGGAGACTCGTCCATGGCCAAAACGAAAGCAAAGCAAAAACTTCTGGTTTCGCACACGGAGAACACGCATTTTGAAGGCGGCGGCCTGCGGCCCCAGTTCGTCTATCGCGAGCTCGGTGTCAGCGAGGCGACCGGCGGCGACTACAACGCGCACGTGATCAGGGGTGTGCCCGGGGCGATTGCGCCGGTGCCCGAGCACAAGCATACCGAGATCGATTTTCTTTTCGTCTACGTGATCAAGGGTTGGGTCAAGTTCGACTATATCGGCCACGGCGAGCACACGTTGAAGGCCGGCTCCTGCCACGTTATCCCGCCCGGCCTCGCGCACAGCGTGGTTGCCTGGTCCGATGACCTGGAAATGGTCGAGGTCGTTTCGCCGGCCGAGTACAAGTCCATCGACACCGTCAACGGCGTCGAGCAGGAAGGGGCCACCGCCTAGCAGCAGGCTTTTTCGCGCGGGCAAAACGCCGGCTCTTGCCGGCGTTTTGCTTTTGCGGAAGCGCTTCATGCCTTCAAACCCATCCGTGTGATCATGATGCGCTGCGCCTCGAACATTTCAAACGATGACTTGGTGTACTCGGGTGAGG
>Ga0114970_10003747_pt1 | contig 11105 bp, 11 predicted proteins | sample M_140205_XF_Meta_FD_87030 | JGI IMG/M metagenome (GOLD analysis project Ga0114970, IMG submission 87030) | Freshwater microbial communities from Lake Montjoie, Canada to study carbon cycling - M_140205_XF_MetaG | ecosystem: Environmental > Aquatic > Freshwater > Lake | place: Lake Montjoie... | reverse complement strand
AAAGGGAATACCGGAAAAGGGAATACCGGAAAAGGGAATACCGGAAAAGGGAATACCGGAAAAGGGAATACCGGAAAAGGGAATACCGGAAAAGGGAATACCGGAAAAGGGAATACCGGAAAAATAGTAGAAAAGTAGAATAATATGATATATTCTTTTCGGTGAATAGTATAGTACTACATACTTAGTAATATAATATTTTCAATAGTCGATTCGAATGAAGGATATTACAAAAAATCTTCTCCATTTTTTAAAGCATAATTTTGCAAAAGATATCAAACAAGCGGTCGATGCGCCACATTTTTCCACAAAATCGGCGCAAATGTTGAAACAACTTCATAAAACACTCGTTTTATCCGAAAAAACGTGGGATTTAGGCAAGATTGCTATTATTGAATCAAACACGGAGCTAATGTCTGGTTCCCAGTGTACAAAAGGAGGTTCATATGATTATTTGCCCCACGAAATAAAAGATATTATAAATGGATCGAAAGTTATTCAAAAAAAATACGAGTTTAATTACGGTGGACGAAAAATAAACATAACATTTGTATTTCCGGTTTCCGAACACAATTCGCGAATAAATTCCGATATATCCAAGTTTTGTCGGGATGCTTTACGAAAAATGTTTATGTGGCTGTTTATTGCAGATAAATATGCAGAAAAGAGGTGTTCGAATACGATGAACATTCATTTTTATGCAACCGATCACTTAAAAAAAGTAGCGAATACCAAGGATCAACCATTGGATCAAATACATATTAATACCGCATTTACCACATCTTGTTCAAAATCAACGGAATTATATATTTTTAGATTGGAAGAGTGGTTCAAAGTGTTTATTCACGAAACGTTTCACAATATGGGGTTGGATTTTTCACACATGGACAATACTATTTCAGACCAAAGAATGCGGAAGATTTTCCCGGTATCAGCTGACATGCGTCTATATGAGACATATTGTGAAATGTGGGCGGAAATTATGAATATAATGTTTATATCATATTTTAGTACGACGACTCAATATAAAACAGATCCGGCATTTATTATTAAAAAAATGGAGGGTTTCTTGCATTTTGAGGCAATGTTCTCGGCTTTTCAATGTGCAAAAGTATTGGATCATACTGGGATGACCTATACAGAATTGATTGAAATATATACGAACCCACAAAAATCACCTAATTCGGCATTAAAGTATAAGGAAAAAACGAATGCATTGTCCTATTATGTTATCAAATCGGTATTAATGGTGAATATGAATATGTTTGTAGAATGGTGTGCTTTAAATAACCATAAATCATTGGATTTTACAGAAACGCGTGAAACGATAGGATCTTATTGTAATATGATTGAACAAATATACCGTTCACCAAAATATTTAGCTTATTCTTTTATTATGGAAAAATGGTTTCAAAACAAACATATTCGTAAAAACACGATGGAAGGTCAAACGTTGCGAATGACTGTATACGAAATATAATATATTTTGTTAATATATATTATATTCTATTTTGACACACTGTTGTCATTTATCAATGGACCCGAACGATATTGATAAATTTATTGAAAGTGCACTTTTACCCAATCCTATTAATTATATAGATGCACCAGATTTATTAGATAAATTTAAACAAGAGAGAAATATTAAAAATTGCGAAAAAACATTTTTGGGTAGTGAAAAGTGTACAACTGATTATTTTAAAAAATTAGCAGGAGGAAAAAGTGGAGCATTTGTTTATAAAGTTGAATATAATACGTCTAGCGTCATAAAGAGCCCCATTTATAAATATTGTGCATTTAAAATATGGAAACCGCGACCGAAATTATTTAATACGGCAACTGATGCTAAAATAGTTAGCGATCAATATTTTAAAGAAAATCAAAAAGATGGCGATTTAACATATTTTAGATCATTGAAAGAAATTGAAATGTCTGTAAAATTAGATAATAAATTTGGCGATAGTGGCACAAAAACCCCTATCACTCCAAAAACATATGAATATGGGTTTGTAAATCAGAATCCATTATTGCCATCGGGTGATATTCATAATAATCAGAAGGGGTTATATCCATATCAAATAACAGAATTTATCGATGGAACCGATTTCAATAAATTTCCGCAAACATTAAAAACGATTATTACCGATAATAGAATAAAAAGCCTAGATATTGATACATTGAGACGTTTAATTATTTTATCAATTCTTGCAAAAATATCAGATGTTATGGTAAAATTTCATGATGCATTTACAGATTCAAATGGAAAACCTGTAGGATGCCATAGAGATTTACATCCGGGAAACATAATGGTATTAAACGACAAAAAGATTATCAACACAATACTGGATAAACTAAAAGAACTAAAAATAAACACAACCTTATCAACTCATTCGACTACGTCTACTGAGTTCAGTCGCTCACCTACGCCTAACGGCTCCGGCTCGCTCCAAGATAATTTGATTGGACCAGATGTAAGATTGATTGATTTTGATCTATCTATATCTAATAACCCATTAATTAATCGTGATTATGTATGTACTCGAAATAATTTGGGAAACACACAATTATTAATAGGAAATGTTATAGCCGGTACTTCCGATTTTCGTCGTAAAAACCAATCTATTCTATCCAATCTTTTAAGAATGCCATCATATATGTCAAAAGATGCCGATTTAAAAGCATGGGGAAATTTATATATATCGTTATTGAATGACATACCACATTGTAAAAATTTTGAGGAGTGTTCTTCCAATATTAAAAAAATATATGACCTAGAATTAACAAATTTTCTAGAAAAATTTGAAATGGATCAAATTCCTTCGATCCCTTCGCCCACATCTAACGTAAGCGCAAATCCTGATAATATTCCGTTTTCATTGAATGGTACATATAATACAACTACTAATATTACCGATTTTACCACATTAACATTAGATGGTCAATCTGTTGATATAAAAACAGGCGGCGTGTCATCTATAAAACATTCGACCTTCGTCGCTGGAAATATCAATAAAAAAACGCGCAATCATATAATAAATAAGCGTAGAAAAACCACACGTAGAAAAACCACACGTAGAAAAACAAGTAGAAAGAAGAGAAAATAAATATATATCTTTAGTTAATATATATAATGAATTTTACGCGTAAGAATAATTCATTATCTCCTTCATCCAAATTTAATAGACTTATCGTTTTTGAAAAAGATTCTGATGGTTATTATTATATTGGATATCCAGATGCTGCAAAAAGTACAAAGACTACTATAAATATTGTCAGTTATGGTAATGAAAAATTTAATATATTAGGGAGAAATACCTTTCTGATGACATTAAAGTATAGTTATTTTGTTGATTTGCCCGTAGAGTTTTACGAGAATAGAGCGTGGAAATTAGGCACAGTTTACAAAGCATTACAAAATAATAATTTTATGCTTTACGATTCGGATGGAGTGTCTCATAAAATAAAGATTCGAGATATTAGAATAAAATCCGAATTTAGCGAAATAAAAGAGGATTCGGAAAAAAGTTTAAATCATATATCTTTTGTAAATTTACGCTCTTTGTCATCCTCGTCGAAAAAATCATCTTCGTCGAAAAAATCATCCTCATCAAAAAAATCAACCTCGTCAAAAAAATCACCACCAAAAAAAGAACTACACGGTATATTTAAATTATTTGCAAAAGTCGCGGCTGACAAAAACAGCAAATAGTGTGAACCCCTTCGACTCCTTCGACCCCTTCGGGAACTGCGCAGTTGCTCCAAATGTATAGTCGAAATTTTCTGTATAATAAAATTGATTTTAAATATTTTAATATTTTAATATTTAAAAACAAACCGTAAATAAACAATAAACAATAAACAATAAACAATAAACAATAAATTAATAATTCATAAACTAAATGGGTATTAAATATTTGAACCGATTTCTTGCCGAACATTGCAATAAGTCTTCTATTTCAAAAAAAAGTATAAGCACATTAAATGGTAAAACTATCGTAGTGGACACGAGCATATACATGTACAAATTTATCGCAGAAGGAACGCTTCTTGAAAATATGTACTCTTTAATATCAATATTTAAAGAAAATAATATAACGTTGATCTTCATTTTCGACGGCAAATCTCCACCCGAAAAACAAACAATATTATTAGAACGTAAACTTCTAAAACAACAAGCGGAACAAAAATTCAAACATTTAAAAGCCGAATTGGAAACAAATCAAGAACTCGATAATGCGCAAAAAAACGAAATGAACCAAGAAATGAACGCCCTGAAAAAACAATTTATTCATATCAAAAATAATGATATTCGAAAGGTCAAAGAACTGATGGATGCTTATGGTGTCGCACATTATGATGCACCTGGCGAAGCCGACAAAATTTGCGCCTATATGGTCGAATCGGGAAAAGCATGGGGGTGTTTGAGCGATGATATGGATATGTTTGCATATGGGTGTAAACGAGTTCTTCGTCATATGAGTTTGATTCACCATACTGTTATCGTCTATGATCTGGACGACATTTTACGCGATTTAAAAATGTCGACCGACGATTTCCGTAAAATACTAATACTCTCGGGAACTGATTATAATTCAACAGAAAATACGTCTTTATATGAAACAATGAAATGGTATAAACAATTTAAAATGTATCTTGATCGCACTGCGAATATGAGTTCGTCTCGTGATACGTTTCGAATCGACCAATTTTACGAGTGGTTATTAAAAACAACGAAATATATAAACAATTATAACACGTTATTATTCACATTAAATATGTTCACTGTCAACATAAATACGGTAGATTCTGATAGATACGATGTATCAATGATTCCACAAAAAACCATTGACCATACAAAACTTGAATTATTATTGAAAGATGATGGTTTCGTGTTCTTAGCAAACGGGTTTGGAGCGAGCCTGAGCCGTTAGGTGTAGATTAGCTTCCTACTGTGGAGCGAACCGGAGCGTCAGCGGAGGTGAGCGACTGAACTCCGGAGATGTGCAACGCATATCGAAGGAGTTTGATGAACTCCACCTTCGTAGTCGAAGGGATCAAAAGAGTTATAAAAATATAACCATGAAAAATATAATAAATTTATAATAAAATTTCTCGTATTATTATAAATGGATTCCGTATTTAGCATTCAAGAACAATTTCCGATATATGCTGTTTTTTTATTAATTCTTGTTATTTCTGCCGCTTTTTTACCAACTTTGTTCCCATGCAGGTTGCAAAACGCGTTAAATCATAGCATTTATTTAAAACACGCATTTGCATTTATGACAATGGTGTTTTTTGTTGTGTTGACAATCCCAGATTCTGACAAAAAAATATTTCATCTTATACCGAAATCGTTTTTATTGTATGCGTTTTTCTTGGTTTTAATTAAAACAGAATTTCCTTTTTTTATTGCAATCTTGGTTTTAATAGCAATAATTTATGTATTAGTAATCCGCAGATCCGAAATACATGACGAGTTGGAAGAGCTAAATAAAACTGGCAATAGTAGTTTGAAAAACAGTAATAATAACAACAATTACGGTAATATTAACTACACGCCGAACAACAACTTGAATAATAAAGTGAACGATAAACAAAAAGAATATGATACTATTATAAAAATCAATAATATATTAACTATTTGCATCATCCCTTTACTTTTGATTGGTAGTTTGTCGTATCTTGGGAAAAAACGTCATCAATACAAGGACAAATTTTCAATTGCGACGTTCATATTTGGTAGATTCAATTGCAATGCTCCGCAGCAAAAAGAAATGTCTACTATTGAATCGCTTGGACAATTATTCAAAATTCACTAAAGTGCCGGGTTGGAGCGAGCCGGAACCGCTAGGTGTAGGTTAGCTTCCTGCGGTGATGAACTCCGCAGACGTAGTCGAAGAAGTGAATAATGGATTATACCCGTGAGATCTTTCGAATCCTTGATGCGATAACCCGTGCACACCAACGACGATAGAAAACAATAGAGTAATAATAACCAATTTATATGGTTCTATTTTTTGAATCGTTGAATAATTACGGTATAAAATAATAGCCGCAATAAACAACAAAATACCGTTCATAAGGTCAGCATAGAAAGAAGGTAAATACAAAAGGCTGGTATTCATTATTATAAAATAAAATAAAATAAAATAAAATAAAATAAAATGAAAAATAATATATATTATATTTATGTTATAAACAAAGATAAATATAACAAATCATAAATATAACAAATCATAAACAGTAAATGCTGATTTTTTATGTATTGACATTTATTTGTCAATTTTTGTATATAAATTATAATTTTGATAAAAAGAATCCAAATGTTATAAAAACGAATTATAAATATAAATTGAAAAATGATGATGTTGTACATTCTGCTACAGTTTATCACACAAATCGCAATGTAAAAAAACTTGTTTTTTTTCTATCAGGTGCATATTCGTTGGAATATCATTATTATATTAACAAAGCGATGGCTGATTTAGATGTAGAATACACTAGTCTTATGTCGAATTATGAACTAATTTGTTATGAAAAAACGGATAAAACTAGTTTTGATATTTATGATGATATTCATAATTATATATTGCATTTGAATGGTAAATTAGGCAATATAGAAGAACTTATTTTAATTGGATTTTCAGCAGGAGGGGTTATCGCTTCACACGTTATGCAGAGATGTAAGGATTTGAATTGTAAAAAAAAGATAATTACTTATGATACTCCTTGGCAAGTTCACGAAAATGTCGATTTTTTTAAAAATAATTTAATTTATCGTTTTGATATTATTTTTTTTTGGAAAGTGTATAATGTATATTTTAATCATTTTAATTATGATGAAATAAAACATAACTTATTAAATAAAAAATGGAATAGTGGGTCAGACGAAATTACGCAGTTGATAAAAAGTGTTCATAATTGTTCATTTGAGTCGTTTTATAATATGACCGGTTTTAATTTTGACCAAACGGAAAATACAGAAGTGTATAATATTTATTCAAAATACGATCCGTTCATAATTCGAGAAATAAGCGATCGGTTTATAACATCAAACCAAGATAAAATAAAATTTGGTGTTAATAATATTGAAAAAAATACAATCGGACATTGTTCTGATATGGCATTTTCAACTGATTATTTGACGGATATTGTGAAAATTATTCTTCGTTTTTAACTCAAATCCTTCGATCCCTTCGACTACGTCGGCGGAGTTCATCACCGCAGGAAGCTAACCTACACGGATGTGGAGCGAGCCGGAACCGTTAGGTGTAGGTGAGCGACTGAACTCCGGAGATGTGCGTCGCATATCGAAGGAGTTTGAGCGAAGTGAAGATAAGTGTTCTATATATTATTTATGTTAGATATAAATATTATATGTAATATATATAAAATACACAATGACCTATTGCAGTTATAAAGATTTACAAATATTTTCATTCAACCACTATACTTATATAAATCAAATTTTTGGTGATCAAACGGTAAGACAAATAATTTCGGAAGTTTTTCCAAATAAATTATTACAATTTGGTGTTGAAAAAACAGACGAAGAATTTGAAAATTCTCATCATCATATTTTAATTAAAAAAAATACGAATGAAATTATTTGTAGCGTAAATCGTGGATTTCAAAATTTAGACGTGAATGAAAATGATACATTATGCCAGTCATACTCATTATTAACATATTTTAACAAAGATATTGATGAGAGCCAAATACAAAGACAAATGGATATGATAAAATTATACCGACGAATACTAAAAAATAAAAGGTTCTTACTAGAATTTAAAAATATTATAATACCTGAAAATATAAATATTTGGATAGATTATTCTATTTCTACTAAAACGAATATCAAGTATATTGAAATGAATAAACGTCATATTATAAAAAAAATAAATGATATTTTGAATGATTGGGAAAATTATGGTTATTGGTATTTTGTTGGAGATGGAAAATGCCCAATTGGATCGAGCCGGAGCAGCTAGGTGTAGGTGAGCGACCTAACTCCGCAGTTCCCTTTGGGAACGAAGGAGTTTGTCAAAACTGTTACACCGACCAATAAAAAAATTGGGAGCAAAGAAAAAAATAAACTAAATTCATTATAATCTTTCGATTATACCCATCAATATTAGTTATTTTATTTATGTTTATTGTTTTTTCTGTTTTTATGTTTTTTCTGTTTTTATGTTTTTTCTGTTTTTATGTTTTTTCTGTTTTTATTGTTTTTATTGTTTTTATTGTTTTTGTTTTTATTCGCATTCGGTAATGGCCCAGCAAATATTGTGATTAGGCAGTTCAATATGAGATATTTTATTTTCAGCAAGTTCTTTTTGAATCGCGCGCGCAGCAACGGTAGGATACCATCGTTTGTAATAAATTCGCGCGTATTTACCGTCCGTTTCTGAGTATTCGAGCATTTCAACGCGATCAATCTGCCCGAATTTAGCTTGATCGATAATATTCCACATTTCTTGTTCTGTATAGTGTTCGTACGGTAATACGTATACATCAATGTGAATCAGTTTCATAGGAGCTTGATGCAAATCATCATTGCGATTCGGTAGCAAAACCCAGTACTTTGGATCGTCATATATAACTCGAGAACCCTTAGGATTGACTGTAATATTATTCTGCATACGTTCTGTCATCTCAGATTTGAACCAGTACTCAAAATGAATAAACGCGCTTTTGTATGGTTTACCATTGAACGTGCGCATTTCCGTAAAATCTACCCAACTTACCTTGGCTATATCGAATTTATAAAAGAACTCTTTTATAAATTCTTCTGTTGTTTCTCCCAGTACCTGGGGAACATAAACACTGTTATAATACACTACTTCCATTTCGAAGATTATTGGTTATTGATTTGTTTGGTTAGGATGTCTTTTTTGGTATAAAAAGAAAAGCCTTTCAATTTTATAAATTTACAAATTAAATAGATTTCGCCATGCTGCACCTGCAGGCTGTTCAACTCGGTCCGATTTTTCTTCCGAAGAGGCTGAATCTGATTTTTCCTCAACCGTTTCCATTTTTTTTTGAAGTATACGTGTAGATTTGTCGGCAGAATTGGGCGAATTTGTTAGCATCAATGATCCGCTTATTTCTCGTTCCATTCGTCTAGTTTCCAATTCCTTTTGTTTAAGTTGCAATTCGCAACTGAATTTTGCCTTTGCGATTTGCGTCTCTTTTTTTATAATATGATTATATTGCGATTCCAAATCAAAATCAACAATGGCTTGCAGTTCCGTTTTCACAATATAATTAGTTATATCAGAAATTGAAATACCAACACTATTCATCATTTTGGAGAAATCGTCGTGCAGTGCGGCTTTTCTAGAATAATCTAAATCGATTATTTCATTGTTTCTACCGTTTTTTCTTTTGGATATATTATTCTTTTCGTGTTCTAATTCAATTCTGCTTTTTTCAATTTCTTTTTCGATATGCATTTTTGCTTTGTTTTCTGATTTTTTGTTAATTTCTACATCTTTGTTTAACAAAGATAAATATACCATTTTATTATCTCGAATCAATTTGACGGCATCTTGCCTTTCCTCTTTCGGTAGTTGCAATTCAGTTGAAATATTAGTAATAAATGATGTCCATTCTTGTTTCACTTGAATACATTTTTCCAAATTTTCGTGAATAAGTAATACTTTAATTACACCGGTAGTTATTGTCATAAAGAATGACATTACGGTAAAAATGGTGGTTAAAACCAACTGAGTTTGTGCAGGAAATATAGAACTCATTTGGGATACACCGATTGATCCAGTTGCAGTGGTTAATATAATGGACTGAATTGTATTGAAACGAATAATGGCTCTGTTTACGGCAATGTTTCGTTCCAATACTTTTATATAATACGAACCAATTGTGATCCATTTTAATAACGTATTTGTATTTTGAACAGTCCAATGTTTATCCAATTCTTTATCATTATCCTTCCCTTTTTCTTTTTCTTTTTCTTTTCCAAATCCGATTTCTATATTATTTTTATCAGACATAATACATAGCATATTTGATCATATATTTAAATCGTTTTTTATATTATAAGTCATAAAATTGAAAGTCTTTTTTATAAATAAATAAATGATATCCTCTCCAAACAATAATCAATAATCAAAATTAATCAAAATGTCAGCATCTCAACTCGATCAATCAAGCGTCTATCTCCCTCACGTGTTTACCGCCATAAGTAAACAACAAATAACCGATGTATTTGAATCTCAATACATTGGTCGTGTTGGACGAATTGATTTTGTAAATAAAACAGACAACAAAGGTAAGTCATATAACGGTGTATATGTTCATTTTAAATACTGGCACGACAATGAAACGACTCAAAAAATACGTAAGCAATTGGATAGTGGTGAAAATGTAAATATTTATTATGACGGAAAATGGTTCTGGACAATGATGAAAAACAAATCATCTGTATCCAAGAAGAAGAATAATAATAATAATAATAATACTAATAATAATAATCCTAAAAAAATACTGGAAAATCCTGCAAAACAAACAAAAATACAACAACAATCTGTATGCTCTTCTTCATATGATGACGATGATATGAATACAGAAGAAATGGATGATTTTGTTCCTGAGCCCGACAGTTCGTTGGTCGATGAAGCGTATGTTCAATATCAAGAACACGCATTAGCTATGGTTCGTAATGAAAATTCTCAACTAAAAATCGCATTAAATGAGCAATTTGAAAAAAACGCTATTTTATGGAACAAAAATGAACAATTACAAAATAAATTAGATAGGAAAAATGATCGTTTGCTCGAAATTATTCAAAATAGTTTAGAGGAAGGACGTCGAATGGGAGAAAAATGAAATTTCTCAAATAAAAAAAATAAAAATATAACCCTGAATAAAAAATCTTGAATAAAAAACTGAATAACCCTGAATAAAAATTATATATATGCCTTTATATTTTGCCTTGTATTTCCTTTCCCTTTTGTAATTTTAAATAAAATGTTTTTTTATTTAAAATTTTTGTTTTGTTTTTGTTATTTTTTATTTTTTATTTCTTTTTGAAATTTTCTATTTTTTATTTCTTTTTGAAATTTTCTATTTTTTATTTCTTT
>Ga0114970_10003744_pt1 | contig 11109 bp, 7 predicted proteins | sample M_140205_XF_Meta_FD_87030 | JGI IMG/M metagenome (GOLD analysis project Ga0114970, IMG submission 87030) | Freshwater microbial communities from Lake Montjoie, Canada to study carbon cycling - M_140205_XF_MetaG | ecosystem: Environmental > Aquatic > Freshwater > Lake | place: Lake Montjoie... | reverse complement strand
GCGATGGTATCTACAACGCATACTTCTGCCACCATCGCTTCATGCAACTGGACCTGCGCAAGCTCAATTTAACCACCTAGGAACCGTATACCATGTCCCCGCACACCCGCTTACCATGTGTCCAGTCTATACAATTTACTAAAAAGTGACCCGAGTATTCGATTTCTGCCGTGGTGCAATGCGGCAATTACCCATCAGACACGGTAAGATGCGCATCGCCTTCCAGTTGGTGTGATCCCGACCATGCAGAAAATCGCCATGACGTTTCATTCAATCGGCATGCTCATTTCATCCAGCAGTCCTTTTTCGCCTGGCAGTGTCCCGCGCAAGGCGTTCATGGCGCTGGCGGTTGCGGCAGCGCTGGGCGGTTGCGCCGCGGTCGGCCCGGATTTCAAGTCTCCTGATGTGCCGGCCATCGAGCGCGTCATGGCCCGCGCCGTACCGGCGGCCACCGCCGGCGCTGCGGTGCCCGGTGGCGATGCGCAGCGTTTTCTCGCTGACGCCGATGTGCCGGCGCAGTGGTGGACGCGTTTCGACAATGCGGAACTGAATCGCCGCGTGCAACGGGCATTGGCCAACAGTCCGACCGTGGCCTCGGCGCAAGCCGCATTGCGCCAGGGCGAAGAGGGCCTCAATGTCACGCGCGGCAGCATGCTGCCTGCCGTCGATGCGCGCGCCGGCGTCACGCGTCAGCGCACCAATACGGCCGCTGTTGGATCGAGCGCGCCCACGGGGCCGGCGTTCACGCTCTACAACTCCTCGGTGAACGTGTCCTGGGCCATGGACTTGTTCGGCGCGGCGCGCCGCACGCTCGAAAACCAGACCGCCCAGGTCGAGGCACAGCGCTTCCAGCTGGAAGGCACCTATCTCAGCCTGATTTCGAACGTGGTCACGGCGTCGGTGCAGGAAGCCTCGCTGCGCGCGCAGATCAACGCCGCCGAGCAAGTCGTGGCGGCCTTCTCGCAGCAGATCGACGTGGCGCAGAAACAGGTGGGCTTCGGCAGCCGTGCCGAGGGCGACCTGCTGCCGCTCAAGTCGCAACTGGCGGCAGCGCAGGCGCAATTGCCGGCCTTGCGCCAGTCGCTCTCGCGCATCGAAACGCAACTGGCGGTTTACCTGGGGCGCGCACCGTCCGAAGCCGGCACCGTGGTGCTGGAACTGGATGCGCTCAAGCTGCCCACCGACATTCCGGTGAGCCTGCCGTCGAAGCTGGTGCAGCAGCGCGCCGACGTGCGCGCCGCCGAGTCGCTGCTGCATGCCGCCACCGCACAGGTGGGCGTGGCGACCGCCAACCTGCTGCCGCAGATCACGCTGTCCGGGTCGCTGGCGTCGCAGACGCCGCGCGCCGCCAACCTGTTCTCGGCCTCGAGCGGCATCTGGAGCGTGGGCATCGGCGCCCTGCAGCCGCTGTTCCGCGGCGGCTCACTGCAGGCGCAGCGTCGCGCTGCCGAGGCCGGGCTGGAGAAGGCCGTGGCCGATTACCAGGGCGTGGTGCTGGGCGCCTTCAAGAACGTCGCCGATTCGCTCGAGGCGCTGCAGTTCGATGCAGAGTCCCTGCAGGCGCAGGCCGATTACTTCAACACCGCGACCCGCTCGTACGAACTGGCGCAGACGCAGTACCGGCTGGGCGCCGCCAGCTACCTGCAACTGCTCGATGCACAGCGCCAGTACGCGCAGGCGCAGAGCGGCGTGATCCAGGCGCGCGCGGCGCGGCTGGCCGATACCGCGGCGCTGTTCGCAGCGCTGGGCGGCGGGTGGTGGAATCGCGAGCAGCCGGTGGCCGAGGTGCGTATCGGCGCGGACGGCAAGGCACGACATTGACAGCGCGATGCAGCCGGCAGCGGCTGGTTGCCTGAACCGAACAAGACGCGGGCGGCTTTGCGCAGGCGTCGATCAGGACGGAATTTCGATAAGCGAGCGCCCGGATGACCGGGTGCATCTGACTGGGCTGGGACGGAACACATGAACAAGAAACTCGTGGTGCGCATGATCGTCATGCTGGTGATCGTCGGCGTGGTGCTGGGCGCCATCGTCGGCTTCAACATCTTCAAGGGACAGGCCATCAAGAAGTTCATGGCCGGCCGCGGTGAACCGCCGCAGACCGTGTCGACCATGAAGGTGACTTTCGAGGAATGGCAGCCGTCGCTGTCGGCCGTGGGCACGCTGCGCGCGGTGCGCGGGGTCGATGTCGCGCCCGAAGTCGCCGGTCTGGTCAGCGACATCATGATCAAGTCCGGCGCCGAAGTGAAGGCCGGCGACATCCTCCTGACAATGCGCGCCGACGACATCGCCGCGCAGTTGCAGTCGCTGCAAGCCAGCGCGCGCCTGGCCGAACTCAACTTCAAGCGTTCCGCCGAACAGCTCGCCGCCAAGGCCATCAGCCAGGCGCAGCACGACGTCGATGACGCCAACCTGAAGGGTGCGCGCGCCGCCGTGGCGCAGCAGCAGGCGCAACTGGCCAAGAAGACCCTGCGCGCGCCGTTCGACGGCCGCCTCGGCATCACCAAGGTCAACGCCGGCCAGGTGTTGAACCCGGGCGAAGTGGTGGTGACGCTGCAGCAGCTCGATCCGATCTACATCAACTTCACGGCGCCGCAGCGCTCGCTCGGCCAGCTGAAGACCGGCCAGATCGTGAATGTGACCATCGATGCGTTTCCCGGCAAGGTCTTCAAGGGCACCATCAGCACCATCAACCCCAAGATCGACGTCGCCACACGCAACGTGCAGGTCGAAGCCGTGCTGCGCAACACCGGCGGCGCGTTGCGTCCCGGCATGTTCGGTAACGTCAGCGTCGACACCGGCGCCAAACAGCGTTACCTCACGCTGCCGCAGACCGCGGTAACGTACAACCCCTACGGCGAGACGCTGTTTGTCGTGAAGCCAGGAGAACCGAAGGACGGCAAGCCCGTGCTCAACGCGCAGCAGGTGTTTGTCACCAGCGGCCCGACACGCGGCGACCAGATCGCCATCATCAAGGGCCTGGCAGAAGGCACCGAAGTCGTGACCAGCGGCCAGCTGAAGTTGAAGAACGGTACGCCGCTCGTCATCAACAACAAGGTGCTGCCGGCCAACGACCCCAACGCCGCGCCGCAAGAGAAGTAGGCGGACAGCAATGAACTTTACCGATATCTTCATTCGCAGGCCGGTGCTGTCCATCGTGGTCAGCCTGCTCATCCTGGTGCTCGGCGTGCGCTCCCTCATCGGGTTGTCGGTGCGCCAGTTCCCCAAGACGCAGAACGCCGTGGTCACGGTGAGCACCACCTATTTCGGCGCCGACGCGCAGACCGTGGCGGGCTTCATTACGCAGCCGCTGGAAGGCGCCATTGCCCAGGCGCAGGGCATCGAGTACCTGTCGTCCTCAAGCAGTGCCGGCGTGTCCACCATCACCGCCACGCTGCGCCTCAACTACGACGCCAACCGCGCGCTGACTGAAATCACCACGCAGGTGAGTTCGGTGCGCAACCAGTTGCCGCCACAGGCGCAGCAACCGGTGCTGTCGGTGCAGACCGGGCAGACCACCGACGCCATGTTCATCGGCTTCTACAGCGAGGTGCTGCCGGCCAACAACGTTACCGATTACCTGGTGCGCGTGGTCAAGCCCAAGCTCGATTCCGTGGAAGGTGTACAGACCGCCGGCATCCTCGGCGCACGACAGTTCGCGCTGCGCGCCTGGCTCGATCCGCAGCGCATGGCGGCGCACAACGTCACCGCCGCCGACGTGCGCAATGCGCTGGCCGCCAACAACTTCCTCGCCGCGGTGGGCAGCACCAAGGGTCAGATGGTGTCGGTGGACATGACCGCCGCCACCGACCTGCACTCGCTGGCCGAATTCCGCCGTCTGGCCATCCGCCAGAAGGACGGCGCCATCGTGCGCCTGGAGGACGTGGCCACGGTGTCGCTGGGCGCCGAGGACTACAACCTGAACGTGGCCTTCGACGGCCAGCAGTCGGTGTTCATCGGCATCAAGGTGGCGCCGGACGCCAACATCCTGGACGTGATCAAGCGCGTGCGCGCGGTGTTCCCGGACATCAAGTCGCAACTGCCCAACGGCCTGTCCGGCGACATCGTCTATGACGCCACCGACTACATCAACACCTCCATCGACGAAGTCGAAAAGACGCTCCTCGAGGCGCTCTTGATCGTGACCGTGGTGATCTTCCTGTTCCTGGGCAGCGTGCGCGCGGTGATCGTGCCGGTGATCACCATGCCGCTGTCGCTGATCGGCGGCTTCTTCGTCATGCTGGTGCTGGGCTACTCGATCAACCTCTTGACGCTGCTGGCCATGGTGCTGGCCATCGGGCTGGTGGTGGATGACGCCATCATCGTGGTGGAGAACGTCGATCGCCACATGAAGGAAGGCAAGACGCCGCTGCAGGCGTCATTGATCGCGGCGCGCGAACTGGGCGGGCCGATCATCGCCATGACCATCGTGCTGATCGCGGTATACGTGCCGATCGGTTTCCAGGGTGGCCTGACCGGCGCGCTGTTCACCGAGTTCGCCTTCACGCTGGCCGGCTCGGTCACCATGTCGGCCGTCCTGGCGCTGACGCTGTCGCCGATGATGGCCTCGCGCATGTTCCGATCCTCGCAGGAGAACGGCCGTTTCGTTCAATTCATCGACCGCCAGTTCGAGCGCCTGCATCACGCCTACCAGCGCCGCCTGGCCGGCTCGCTGCAGACCTGGAGCGTGCTGGTGGTGATGGGCTTCATGGTGCTGGGCGGCACCGTGTACCTGTTCATGACTGCCAAGTCGGAATTGTCGCCGCCGGAAGACCAGGGCGTGGTGCTGGCGCAGATCTCGGGGCCGCCCACTGCCACGGCGCAGCAGATGCAGACTTACGCGAAACAGGTGCATGAAGCGGCCAAGGATCTGCCGGAGTTTGCGCAGATGTTCCAGTTCATCGGCTTTCCCAGTGTGAACCAGGGCTTCAACGGCGTGATCCTGAAGACCTGGGACAAGCGCAGCCGCAGCGCTAACCAGGTGCAGCAGGAACTGCAGGGCAAATGGAACGGCATCGCCGGCGCGCGCAGCGCGGCGTTCCAGTTCCCGGCGCTGCCGGGGGCGTTCGGCCTGCCGGTGCAGTTCGTCATCAACACCACCGAGTCCTTCGACAAGCTGAACGAGGTGTCGCAGGCGGTGCTGCAGAAGGCGCAGGCCAGCGGCATGTTCTTCTTCGTCGACTCCGACCTGAAGATCAACAAGCCGCAGGTGACCGTGGTGCCCGATCGAGACATGATCACGGCGCTGGGCCTGACGCAGCAGGACGTCGGTAACGTGCTGGGTTCCGCGATGGGCGGCGGCTACGTCAATTACTTTTCGATTGCCGGGCGTTCCTACAAGGTGATTCCGCAGGTGGAGCAGACCAGCCGCCTGAATACCGCGCAGGTGCTGGACAACACCATCCAGATGGCGGACGGCACGGCCATCACTGTGGGTACAGTTGCCACGTTGCAAACCAAGGTGGTGCCGCAGGTGCTGTCGCGCTTCCAGCAGTTGAACTCGGCCACCATCGCCGGCGTGGCCAGCGTGTCGCAGCAGGAGGCCCTCGAGTTCCTGCGCGCCACCGTCAAGGAAGTGGCGCCGTCGGGCTACTTCGTGGATTACGCCGGGCAGTCGCGTCAGTACATGCGCGAGACCGGCGGCTTCGCCGTCACGCTGTTGTTCGCGGTGATCATCGTGTTCCTGGCGCTGGCGGCGCAGTTCAACAGCCTGCGCGATCCGATCATCGTGCTGGTGTCGGTGCCGATGGCGCTGTTCGGCGCGCTGCTGTTCATCAATCTGCTGCCGGCCTTCGGCATGGTGGCGCCGGCGCTGGGCCGCATCTCGCTCAACATCTATACGCAGGTGGGGCTGGTGACGCTGATGGGATTGATCAGCAAGCACGGCATCCTGATCGTGCAGTTCGCCAACGAACTGCAGCGCGCCGGCCGCAGCAAGCTGGAGGCCATCCAGGAAGCCTCGGCGGTGCGTTTGCGCCCGATCCTCATGACCACTGCCGCCATGGTGCTGGGCGTGCTGCCGCTGGTGCTGGCTTCCGGCGCCGGCGCGGCGGGGCGCTTCAACATGGGCGTGGTGATCTTCACCGGCCTGTCCATCGGCACATTGTTCACGCTGTTCGTGGTGCCGGCCTTCTACATGCTGCTGGCGGCTGACCACCACAAGGAACAGGCCCATCATCACGAAGCAGGGGTGGACCAGGTGCAGCCGGAGGGCTGACCGGTTGCGAACCGCCCGTTGGGTGTGGCGCCCGGCGCATGAACCGGATAGGGCAGGTTTCTGTAGACGTCCATTCTGCGCGGCTCTTCGGGCAAATACCCCCGGCATGACAGGGCTATTTGCAGGCGCCCCGGCAATCCTTCACGGAGTCTCTCAGCGTACTGACACGGGGCCGCTCCGGGCGGCTAGAATGTTCCCATGCCTCTCATTGAGACCAGTGTCGACGACCTGCAGTTCGGCATGTACGTGTCGCAACTCGATCGGCCGTGGACGGAAACACCGTTCATGTTCCAGGGCTTCCTGCTGAAGAGCGACAAGCAGCTGGACACGCTGCGCAAGTATTGCAAGCACGTATTCGTCGATTCCGAGAAGGAAGACGCTTCGGTTGCCGCCGCCGCCGTGCGCGGCAGCACGGTGTACGTGGAGCAGTCACCGCTCGACCTGGAACTGCCGCGCGCGCAGGGCGCCATTACCAAGGCCGCCAACCTGATCAGCAGCGTCAGCAACGCCGTCAACGTGGGCGCCGCCTTCGAGACCGAGAAGGTGGTCGAGGCCACCACCGAAGTCACCGGCAGCGTGCTGCGCAATCCCGATGCCGCCAACCTGCTGGTGCAACTGCAGGCCAAGCGCGGCGAAACCTTCGAGCGCGGCATCCACGTGTCGGTGATGATGAGCATCTTCGGCCGCTTCCTGCAGTTGCCGCGCGAAAGCATCGAGCACCTCGGCCTGCTGGGCATGCTGCAGGACGTGGGCAAGCTCAACCTGCCTGCCGCACTCATCAGCAAGACCGATCCGTATACGCCCGAGGAAGAGGCGCTGTACCGCACCCACGTCGATCATTCGGTGCGCATCTTGAGCGCCACCGCCGGCCTGCCGCCGGAATTGCCGGCGCATGCCTCGCTGCACCATGAACATTTCGACGGCACCGGCTACCCGCGCGGGCTGCGCGGCGGCGGCATTGCCTTCCCCGGCATGATCGCGGCCATCGTCGATTTCTTCGATACCTGCGTCGCGCCGCGACCGCTGGGCAAGGCCATGACGCCGTCGGATGCGCTCAGCCTCATCTACAAGGGCCGCGGCACGCGTTTCCAGCGCGCCCTGGCCGAGCAGTTCATCCAGTGCGTGGGCGTGTATCCGGTGGGCTGTGCCGTCGAACTCAACAGCGGCGAAGTGGCCGTCGTGATCGCGCAGAACACGCTGCGCCTGAAACCGCGCGTGATGGTGGTGCGCGACGCCAAGGGCTTCGAGAACCGCCCGTTCAAGATGCTCGACCTGTCGCGTGATCCCAAGTCCTCCCCCACCGAAACCTATCAGGTTCTTCGCACGCTCGGCTATGACGTCGTGAAGATCGATCCGCGCGAGCTGTTCCTGTGAGTTCCGCCGACCGCCCCCGCGCGGAGGGCGGCGCCTTCTCCGTCACCGACCGACGATTCATCGAGCAGTTGCATGCCGCCCTTGCAGAGCGCAAGGTCGACGGCCAGGGCCTTGCCCTGCTGGTGGTGCACTTCGGGCTGGTGGGTCGTGCCGATGCGCACTATGGCTACGAGATCGGTGACGCAGTGCGTGCGCGCCTGATCGCCACGGTGCGCAACGACGTGCTGCGTCCAGGTGATTTTCTCGGGGAATTCGGGCGCGACCAGGTGGCCTGTGTGCTGGCGCCGCTGGCCGATCCGCAGATGGCTTTGATGGCCGCCGAGAAGCTGCGTCGCGCGCTGCATGAACCGTTGTGGCTGGGCGAAGACGAGGTCTATGCCTCGCCGGCCATCGGCATCGCCACGCACAGCGGCGACATCGATGACGCGCGCGCGCTGATGCGCCAGGCGCGCACCGCCTGCGTGACCGCCGCAGAACTGCCCGATCGCATTGCCCTCTACGATGTGGCGCAGGATGGCAGTGCCGCGCTGCTGGTGTACGAAGGGCGCTTGCGTTCGGCGGTGGCGGGCGATGCGCTGGAGATCGTGTTCCAGCCGCAATTCGACCTGCGCTTCGGCCAGATCATGGGCATGGAGAGCCTGCTGCGCTGGCCGGATGGCACGCGCGAACTGGTGCCGATGCAGGACGCCATCCAGGCGGCCGAAGCCATCGGCGGCGTCGACCGGCTGCTGTCGTCGGTATTGAATCGCGCGCTGCGCAACTGTGCGGAATTCCGCCAGCGCGCCGGCCTGGACCTGCGCGTCGCGGTGAACCTGCCGGCGCGGGCGCTGCTGATGAACGACCTGCCCGAACTGGTCGAGCGCGCGCTGCGCACCTGGGGGCTGCGCGCCGGCCGGCTGATGCTGGAAATTGAAGGCATTCCGCTGCTGCAGACCAGCGCCGAGGCCCGCGCCACGCTGCAGAAGCTCTACGAGTTGGGCGTGAAGCTGTCCGTCGACGACACCGGGGCACCCGGATCGTCGCTGTTCTTCCTCGCCACCATGCCGTTCCATGAAATGAAGATCGACCTGTCCGGCGTGACGAACCTGCCGCAGGTCGAAACGGCCGAAGGCGCGACCCTGCCGCGTTCCGGCATGGTACTGAAGTCACTGGCCGACCTGGCGCATCAGCTCGGCATCGAAGTGACCGTGATCGGCGTGCCGAACCAGGCCGTGGCCGGGCAGCTGGCCGCGCTGGGCTGCGATTTCATGCAGGGCGATTACCGTGCCGCGCCGGCCGATTCCGAGGAGTTCGTGCGGCTCTATTACGCCTGACGCCTTCGGCGCGGGCGATGTGCGCGGCGCGTGGCATTGCCCTGATCGCAGTCACACGGCCAGTTACATAACTTTACGTGGCAGAGAAAGCGGCGCAACAGCCGGCGACTAACTTGTGGGGCGTGCGCAGGGTCATTCCGGTCCTGCGGATCACAGCCAATCCATCAAGGGAGTCGAACATGTCCACGCAACAAACCGATACCACGCAGTCTTCGTCATCACCTACGGCCACCGCGGGCAGCGCCGACGAACAGAAGTCTTCGCGCCGCGAACGCTGCAGCCGCCAATGCAAGGATGATCACGATGGCGAGGGTCACCGCCACGGTTTCCGCCGCCATCGCCGCGGCGGCCTGTTCTTCGCCGTGCTGCTGGCGCTGGTGGCTGGTACTGCCGGTGGCTACATCGGCAAGACCTTTGCACAGGGCGGCCCGGGGCACTTCGGCATGCATCACGCCTCTCTTGCCCCCGATCCGGAACGCATGAACGAGCACGTGGAGCGTATGGTGAAGCACTTCGCCGTCGAGACCGACGCCTCGCCGGCGCAGCAGGAGAAGCTCTCCGGCATCGTCAAGTCCGCCTTCACCGATCTTGCCCCGCTGCGCGACAAGCTGCGCGCGGCGCGCGTCGATGCCATCAAGCTGATGAAAGCCGACACGGTGGATCGCGCCGCCATCGAACGCCTGCGCGCCGACCAGTTGCTGGTGGCCGAGACCACCAGCAAGCGCCTCACCCAGGCCATTGCCGACGCGGCCGACGTGCTGACCCCGCAGCAGCGCCAGAAGGTCGCCGGCAAGCTCGAGAAATGGATGGAGTGGGCGGACAGGATGCGCGGGTGACCCGGCCATCCACCGCAGCCGGCAACACACCCCGGTCATGCTTGCGGCCGGGGTTGGGCCGCGCGGGTTGTAAACTGCGCGGGCTGTAGACTGCGTGCTTCGACCCGACGTTGACGATCGGGTCACCGCGCAGGTCAATGATCACCCAACCGTTCGAACAGCAGACAGACCATGCAGCGCATCCTCCTCATTGAAGACGACCCGCGACTGGCGGCGATGGTGTCCGATTACCTCGGACAGTCCGGCTATCGCGCCGTGATGGCGGCCGACGGTGCCGGCGGGCTGGCCCGCCTCGATGACGGGCCGTTCGACGCGCTGGTCCTCGACCTGATGCTGCCGGACATGGACGGGCTGGAAGTTTGCCGGCGCATTCGCGCCAATGCGCAACATGCCGGCCTGCCCATCCTCATGCTGACTGCGCGCGGCGACGCCACCGATCGCGTGATCGGACTGGAACTCGGCGCCGATGACTACCTGCCCAAGCCCTTCGAACCGCGTGAACTGTTGGCGCGGCTGCGCGCCATCCTGCGCCGTGCGCCGGGTGCAGCGGCCAACAGCGCCGGCGGCTACAGGCTGGACGGCGGGCGCGGCGACGTGCTCAGCTTCGGCAGACTGGAAATCGATCGCGGCGCGCGCGAGGTTCGCGTGGACGGCGCGGCGCGTGAACTGACGTCGTATCAGTTCACGCTGCTCGCCGCGTTGGCCGGGCATCCGGGACGCGTGCTGTCGCGCGAAGCCATCATGGATCTGGTCAAGGGTGAAGCGCTGGAGGCCTTCGATCGCTCCATCGACGTGCAGATTTCGCGCATCCGCCAGGCCATCGAAGACGATGCCAAGAAGCCGCGGCGCATCATCACCGTGCGTGGCTCGGGTTATGTATTTGCGAAGGTGCAGCCGTGACGAATCGAAGCGCAGAGGTGACCAATCCAAGCGCAACCGCAATGACCAGAGCGCGGTCGTGAAGAAACTCTACGTGCAGATCTACCTCACCGTGGTGGCCAGCCTGGTGCTGGTGGTCATCGCCGCCGGCGCCATGTGGCGCTTTGCACTCGACGCCGGTCCTGGTGCGCAGGCGGTGGAGATGGTGGGTGAGGTCGCGGCCGCGCTGCTGCCGCTGCCGCAAGCGCCGCGTGAAGAGCAGCAGCGCGTGCTGCAGAGACTGTCGTCGAAACTGAATGCCGACTTCGCCCTGTTCGACGCCCGGCAGGATCTGATTGCCGACGCCTATGCGCACCCCGGCGCGAGGCAGCTGGTGCCGCCCGAACCGTTATCACGGCGTTGGGGAGGCTGGCGTGGCGGCGGCCATGTCGTCGGCGACGGCTGGCACATTCGCCTGCCCGATGAGCGCGCACTGGTGGTGCGCCTGCCG
>Ga0114970_10003741_pt1 | contig 11112 bp, 8 predicted proteins | sample M_140205_XF_Meta_FD_87030 | JGI IMG/M metagenome (GOLD analysis project Ga0114970, IMG submission 87030) | Freshwater microbial communities from Lake Montjoie, Canada to study carbon cycling - M_140205_XF_MetaG | ecosystem: Environmental > Aquatic > Freshwater > Lake | place: Lake Montjoie... | reverse complement strand
TCTTTCAAGTACTACGCGCCCTTCGATGCGACCTATCTCATTCAGGTAACGCTGAATTCCAATACCGAGATGGACAACGAAATACAGGCTCGAAATACTTTCGAAGTCCGCGTCCCCCTCAAAGCCGGCATGCGCACCATCGGCGCGTCCTTTGAAAGGAAGCTGAGCCTGAGTGAAGAGCAGCAGAAGATCTACTCGGGCCTGAATGGGTCCAACTTTGGCGGCATCATCATGCCGGACGGTCCGCCAGTTCCGTTGAAGATGAATGTTCAGGTCGACGGAAAGCAGGCGAAGGTCTTTTCGGTGCCGTCCTATACGGGCGGATATGGCTATTTCCAGCAGAACTTCCCGCGCGACATCCTTCAGCTTGTCATCAAGGGGCCGTACGATGTGAAGGGGGCTGGGGATACGCCCAGCCTGCGCAAGATATTCATCTGCCGGCCTTCGCAGGCGTTGCCCGAGGCCGCGTGTGCGCAGAAAATCCTTTCAACCTTGGCCGCGCACGCTTTCCGTCATCCGGTGACCAATGAAGATGTGGCGCCGCTGATGAAAGTGTTCGCCGCCGGCCGTAAGGGTGCGGATTTCGAGCATGGGATCGAAGCCGGTGTTGAAGCCATCCTGGTTTCGCCCCAGTTCCTTTTCATGCAGGAACAGGCGCCGGTGGGCGTTGCAGGCAGCCTTCGCCGGATCAGCGATCGGGACCTCGCTACCAAGCTCTCATTCTTTCTCTGGAGCAGCATTCCGGATCAGCAGCTGATGAATGCAGCTTCGCGCAACCAGCTGCATGATCCCAAGGTTCTGAAGCAGCAGATTGCACGGATGCTGAGCGACCCCAAGGCCGATGCAATTGCGAAAAACTTCGCAGGGCAATGGCTCTATTTGCGCAATCTCGAACATCAGCGCCCGGATATCGCTGCATATCCCACGTTCGATGAGCGACTGCGCAAGGCCATGCTCACCGAAACACAGATGTTCGTCATGTCTGTTTTCCGCAACAACAGCAGTGTGCTGGATTTCCTGAACGCCAATTATTCCTTCCTGAACCAGCGGCTGGCCGAGCATTACGGCGTGCCCGGCGTTTATGGAACGACCTTCCGCAAAGTGCCCATCGATCCGGCACTTCATCGCGGCGGGCTGCTTGGCCAGGGCGCCATCCTCACAGTGACTTCCTTCAACAACCGCGCGTCGGTTGTTAAGCGCGGCAAGTGGATTTTGGACAATATCCTGGCTGCGCCCCCGCCGCCGCCGCCGGCGGATGTCCCGGCTTTCCCGGAAGTGACCGGCACCAATATGACCGACCGTGAACGGCTGGATATGCATCGCAAGAATCCCGTCTGCGCATCCTGCCACGCCAAGATCGACCCTCTCGGGTTTGCGCTCTCGAATTACGACGGTATTGGCGCCTGGCGTACGACTGACTCCGGTAAGCCGGTGGACGCGTCTGCTGTCCTGCCGAACGGGACGGCATTCGACGGGCCGGATGGCTTGCAATCCATTCTCCTGGCCAAGAAGGACCAGTTTGTGGAGGCCTTTACCCAGCGGTTGATGACCTACGCACTTGGCCGCGGTCTGGAATCCTACGATATGCCGGCCGTGCGCACGATCCGGCGGCAGGCTGCGGCGGAGGGCTACCGGATCGAACCAATTATCCTGGGCATCGTTCAAAGCACCGCTTTCCAGATGCGCAAGGTTCCAGAGGCTCCTAAGAGGACGGCACAGAAATGATGATCCCAAGCAAACCCCTTCATCGCCGGACCCTGCTGCGCGGTCTGGGTACAGCGATGGCGCTTCCGCTTCTGGAAACAATGATGCCGGCAAAGGCCGCTGAAGCGGTCGCCAAGGGCCCGCTTCGCCTGTCGATTTTCTACATGCCGAACGGCATGATCATGCAGAACTTTGTACCGAAAGACGCGGGGGCGAATTACACGATTTCCGAGACCCTGAAGCCACTCGCGGCGCACAAGGACAAGTTCGCGGTTATCTCGGGTCTTTCGCACGTCCAGGCGACGCCATTGGGTGATGGACCGGGCGATCACGGACGGGCATGCGGAACCTATCTCACCGGCATGCATGTCAAGAAAACGGAAGGTTACGATCTTTCGAATGGCACTTCGATGGATCAATACGTCGCCAAGGAGTTCGGAAAGAACACCCAAATTTCGTCCCTGGAACTGGGGTTGGAGCCGCCGGGCATCATGGGCAGCTGTGACAGTGGCTATAGCTGCGCCTATACGAATACGCTGTCCTGGAGCGATCGCACGACGCCGCTTCCGACGACCGTCGATCCGCGCAAGGTGTTCGAACGCCTCTTTGGCGATGGTGACAGAATCGACCAGGCATCCCGTCTGGCGCAGGTCCGTCATCAAGCCAGCATTCTCGACTATGTGATGTATGACGCCAAGCGCCTGTCGAAAAAGCTGAGCGCCGACGACCTGCGCAAGATGGATGAGTATATGACGTCCGTGCGTGATATTGAGCGGCGGATCCAGAAAATCGAGGCTGGTGGCAGCGCCGCGATATCGTCTGACATGACGCGGCCTTCCGGCATACCGGAAAGCTTCACGGATCACGCCAAGATGATGATCGATATACAGATCCTGGCCATGCGCGCCGACATAACCCGCGTCAGCTCCCTGATGGTCGCGAACGAAATCAGCAATCGCAGCTACACTGAAATCGGCATATCGGACTCGCACCACTCCATGAGCCACCATGGCGGCGACCCCGAGAAGCTGGCCAAGCTGACACGCATCCAGCAAATGTTCCTGAGCCATTACGGCTATTATCTGGAGCAGTTGCAGGCGGCAAAGGAAGTCGACGGTACGCTATTTGATCGGACATTGGCCATGGCCGGGCCCGGCTTTGGTGATCCGAACACGCATGACCATCTTTACATGGCCGCGATCATTGGTGGTGGCCTGGTCAAGGGAAATCGCCATATTGCCCTGCCGAAGAATGCGCCCATGTCGAACCTGCTGGTCTCCATCATGGGCTTGCTGGGTGTGCAGCAGAACAAGATTGGCGACAGCACGGGCCCGCTTTCAGAACTGACCGACGCCTAGGAGGAACATATGAGAGGCATTGCTCGCGTATTTGGAGTTGTCGTGACGATGACTTGCGCCGCCGCGGCGGCGTCTCCTGTCCTGGCGGGCAGGTTCGACGACAACCTCCTGACGGCCATCCGCAATAACGATATAGCTGCAGCCAGGCTGGCCCTGAAGAATCGCGCCAATCCAAACCTGCCGGCGCCGGATGCCAGCAGTCCCCTCGCATGGGCTGTTGATCGGGGGGCTGCCGACATGGTCTCGTTGCTACTCAAGGCCGGCGCGAAGACCGGGGGAGGCGAGGGTGTAGTTCCGCTCGTTTTGGCATGTGAAAACGGCAACGACGCGGTTGTTTCACTCCTTTTGGCCGCGCGTGCGGACCCCAATGCGAAAAGTATTGACGGCGTAAGGGCATTTCATCTGTGCGCGTCGCGGGCCAGTACCGAGAACGTCTCCCGCATGATCCAGGCCGGTGCTTCCCTCGAGGCGGCGAATGCCGATGGCCAGACTGCGTTGATGTTTGCTGCCGCGGCAGGAAATGCTCCGAATGTCGCCCTGCTGCTTAAGCATAACGCCAATGTCAATGCGGTAACCAAAGGCGGGTTCTCCCCACTCTTCTTCGCCGCGAAGGGCGGCAGCACCAAAGCAGTGCAGGCATTGCTGGATGCCGGCGCGAACAGCAGTTACATGGCGCCCGACGGAACGACCGCGCTGCACCTCGCGCTTTTGAAGAAGGACGGGCCGGTCGCCAGGATTTTGGTGGAGCGCGGCGCTTCGCTGAGCGCCTGGGATATCAACGGAAAGCAACCCCTTCATGTGGCAGCCGCCAATGGCGATGGTGACCTGGTAAAGCTGATGATCGCAAAAGGGGCTGCTTTGGATGGCCTGACGCGCCTCGCCTATAGGGTCGACCCCGGCACGGACAACCGCGGGCCGAACTCTCCGCGCGTGGCACGCGCTGCCAACAACACGGCGGCGGAGGTGGCAGCGCAAAATGCGGAAGCTGCCAGGCGTGTCACTGATCAGAGAGGCGGCGGCGGTGGTGGTGCGGGCCGGGCTGCGCGCGATCCTCTGTATTATGACCCTGCTGCGAAATTGGGCTATCAGCCCAAGATCGTTTTGGGACGGCTCGATTGGGCAGGTTCCGTCGCCGATCCGGCTCCGCCAACCACCCCTCTGCTTGCCGCCGCCGCTGCAGGCCGAGCCGACATGATGAAGCTGCTGGTGGATGCTGGCGCCAACAAGGAATTCCGCACCAGTGACGGCAACAATGTGACGCTGGCGGCTGTTTCCAGCGGATCGCTGGATGCGGTCAAATACGCGCTTGCCGTTTCGCCCGATATCAAGGTGGCGAAAAAGGATGGCACGACCGTCATGCATATCGCGATCGCCAACGCCAACAGAGGTGTCACGGAAGCGAAGTCCAGCGTCGCTGACACGAAAAGGTTGATGCAATATCTTGCGGACAACGGCGCCGACTTGAACGCGAAAACCAACGGTGGCCAGACGCCTCTCGACGCCGCGTCGCGCGGTGAGGCCGAGATTCAGGAATTTTACACCAAGCTCCTAAAGGCGCATGGCACGCAAGCGCAAAACGATAATCTCAAATCAGCCAGCTCAACTCAGTAAACCTCTCGGTACCTGGGCCAGCTGGCCTACCGCCGGGCATTTTGCCGTATTAGCGATGTGTGCCAGCGGCGAACGACGACGCGTATTTGACTTTTGGTTCAGAAATCACATTGGGGCAGGATAGTGATCGATCTACTGAAGAGTAGGGTGCTGGCGGCCGGAATCATCATTGCCACCGTCCTGGCAGTTCCGGGTGTGGTTGATGCCGCCACGAAGCCCGCCGCTCGCTATTCCGTCAAGAAGATCGGCGACATCGTGCAGCTGCGCGACAACCGGGCCGACGCAACGGTCTCGGTGCTGACCGGCACCAGCAATGCCTATGAGTTCGTCGTGCACGGCAAGAATGTGCTGAGCATGAACATTCCCTCGACCACGGCGCTGCGCAACAATCCGGGCCTGAACGGCGTGCCCTTCCTCGGGCCCTTCGCCAACCGGATGGACGAGATGGCCTTCTATGCCAACGGCAAGAAATACAATTTCGATCCGGAGCTGGGCAACGTCCGTTCGCCCATCCCGCAACAGGGCTTTCTGCAGAATACACACGATTGGAAGCTGGTCAGCGCCAAGGCCGATGCCAGCGGCGCCACGGTAATCAGCAAGCTGGAATTCTGGCGCAACCCTGATTGGATGAAGCAGTTCCCGTTCGCTCAGACCTATACAATGACCATTCGGCTGAAGGATGGCATGCTGGAAGTAAACACCAAGATCGACAATCTCAGCACCCAGCCCTTGCCGGTTTCGATTGGCTTTCATCCCTATTTCGCTTTGCCGGAGGGGGACCGCAACCGTTGGTCGCTCGACTTCGGTGCCCGAACGCATTGGATCGAGACGGACGCCCATCTACCGACTGGTGAGACCCAAACAGCTGAGAAGTTCTTCGGCGGTGATCGTCATAACGTCCCGCTCATGCGCCTTGCTGACAAGAGGCTGGACGAGGTGTTCAGCGATCTAGACCGAGATGCCCAGGGACGCGGCAGCGTCGTCATCAAAGGCGATACGACGTCGATCAAGGTGACCGCTGGTCCCAAGATCAAGACCTTCTTGCTCTATTCAGAAATCCTGCCGCTTCCCGGCGCTCCGCCGGCTCCGGGCCGTGGCGGCGCGGGGCGCGGCGCGCCTGCCACATTTCCTTACGACGGCCCAGTGGTTCCATTGACCGCGCCGAACGACGTGCCGCGATCCACGCGTGGCTTCATCGCCATCGAGCCCATGGTTGGCATCACAAACTCGATGAACCTGGCCCAGAAGGGTCAGTACAAGGAGCTGCAGTACATCGCGCCGGGCGGCTCGTGGAACGAGAGCGTCTGGATCACTCCCAGCGGATATTGAAAACAAGATGTGCCCATTCGACAAAATCGAAGGGGTGCTTGTGGAAGATAATGTAGAGCAATGGTTTGCGCGCGAAGTATTCCCGCTGCAGCCGATGCTTGACCGCTATCTGCGTCGCAGTTGGCGAGATCAATGGGAAATCCCGGATCTGCGACAGGACGCTTTTGTGCGCGTCTACGAGGCCGCGTTGCAGGAAAAGCCCTTCAACCCGAAGCAGTTTCTTTTCCAAGTGGCGCGCAACCTGATGATTGACCGGTCACGGCGGAAGAACGTGCTGTCTTTCGATTCCTTCGCAGATTTTGACGAGATGGAAGCGGATGCTGACAAGCCAAATGTAGAGCAATCGATGGCGGCGGGGCAGGAGCTGCTACTGCTGCGGGCCGCCATTGGTGCGCTGCCGTCGCGTTGCCGGGAAGTCGTGACCCTGCGCAAGGTTGAGGGACTTTCCCAGCGTGAAGTCGCACGAAAGATGGGTATCTCCGAAGGCACCGTCGAGCGCCAGGTCGCGAATGGCATCCGTCTTCTCAGAAAGGCGCTCTATCCGCCCCCATTGAAGGAAGCCGATGGGAAAACCGGACTGGCCGCCTCGAATAGTGAGGCATTCATTGCATGATGCGTATTAAGTCATATACGTGACGTATCACAGCAACGGCGGGCCGGAAGAGCCACGAACGACGATATCGAATTCTAGAAAGCGGCCCACGGCGCCGTCATCTGGGGAGCCATTCAGCAGCATATCAGCTGCCTGCGCCGCCATATTTGCCAGTGGGAGGCGGATCGTTGTCAGGGGCGGCCAAGACATGCGCGCCGCCGGGATATCGTCACATCCGACAATGGAGATATCGCCTGGAACGCGCAGACCTTGGTTATGGGCAACCGTCATCAAGGCCAGAGCCATCAAGTCGTTTGCTGCGAATATGGCCGTCGGCCGATTTCCTTCCAGAAGACTCTCGGCTTCTGGCAGGCAGCTGTCGTAGTTGAATGATCCCACCCGAATCCAGGATGGATTCACGTCCAGGTGCGCGTCACCCATAGCCTCCTTGAAGCCTTCAAGGCGGGCATTGGAAATTGGGTTCGTCAACGGGCCGCGCAGGAAGCCTATGTCTCGATGGCCGAGGCCAATCAGGTGCTTGGTCATGTCATAAGCCGACTGCCTGGAATCGACTTGAACATAGGAGCTACGCTTCAAGTCGGCGCCAGGCAGTATCCGTACGTAAGGGATGCCTCGCTTCTCAAGGAGGGAGAGGACTTCATTCGAAAAGCACAGGGGAGGCGGAACAATAACACCGCCAAGCTTTATCCTGTCCAGAAGGTGCACGAGCCCTGTGGCTGGGTTTTGATCAGGGCCTTCCAGCCACTCCACGATAAGGTGGTACCCATTGGCCTTGCATGTGGCGCCCGCACCGATCTGCATATCGGCGTTGAACGTCGGGCTGACGATTTTGGAAAGAAGGAGTCCTACCAAGTAGGAGCGAGAACTCCGCAGGGATCGGGCTGCAAAGTCGGGCTGGAAACTTAGTTTCTCGGCGGCAGCCAGGACCTTCGCCGCCAATTTTGGTGTGACGTTGGGCTCCTTGTTCAGGACGCGCGAAACAGATTTCACAGAAACCTTAGCCTCGGCCGCGACGTCTTTGATGGTGGCCGGCACCCGGGGTCTCCAAAGCTCTATTCAGTGGGTCGAAATCGAAAATAACATAGCATATTCAAGGGATAAGACGTAGCGATATTTTTGAATTTGGCTATAGTGGAACCCGGCCGGGGGGCAGGAATTCATCGGCGCGCCAAACAACAGTGGGTAACCATTGGATCACGGGACCAGCGGGAAATTCGCAGGCGTAGGAAGTCTGATTTGGGCAATGTCCTTTGCCAAATTCGGGATCTGGATGCTGATTATCACGCCGATAATCCTGTCTCTCCCGTTGCGCATCTCGCAAATCGATCCTCAAAACTCAGTCGCAATTCAATCCCTCATTATGGGCTGCGGGGCCTTCGTGATGTTGTGCTCGGCTCCATTCTGGGGGGCACTCTCAGATTTCACCGTCTCTCCGTTTGGCCGCCGGCGGCCCTATCTCCTTGGGGGATATGTGTTGGGGGTTCTCGCCTCCATCGTGATGGCGATATCCAACAACCTCTGGGTCATAGGGATCGCATGGTGCGTCGCCTATACATTGCTTGAGGCAGCAGTCACCGTGCTTATGGCTTGCGTAGGAGATTTTGTGCCACCGGAGCGGCGCGGTACGGCAGCATCGGGCATTACAGTTGCTACCTCTGTCGCGGCAATAGCCGGCTCATACATCTTAGGCTGGGCTAATCTCGACCCTGTCGGAATGTTCTGCTTGCCCATAGCAGCTTCAATCCTAGTGGTTCCTTGGCTATTGTGTGTGCTGCCTGATAAGTGCGACAGGCCTGGATTTCAGGTGGATATCCGTTCTGCTGTCCGGCTCACGTTCAGCCGAAATGCTTTCCGGCTTAAACGGGATTTTCTTGTAATATTGCTGAGCCAGTTTCTCGTATTCGGCGGTTTGGCGGTCTACGTCATCTACCAAGCCTTCAATATTACGGATCATATCAAGGAGCCGGTGACCGCCGTTCCCCGAATAGTGATGTTGGGAGCATTAGCGGCAGCCTGTGCGTCGCTTTTGGCGACACCGTTGATTGGCTATTTGTCTGATCGATTTGGATGGCGGAAACACTTCGCGCTTCTTGGTGGATTTATGCTCGCTTGCGGACTTCTGACCCTGGCTGTAACTGCCAATCCCGATGGATTTATCTTAAGCACCTGCCTGATTGGTGCCGGAATAGGAATATATAATACCCAAAGTATTGCGCTGTCCGCCGCCGTCATGGATGGCGAGAACGTCATGGGGAAGGGCATGGGCTGGCTTAACATGATAGGGATGCTGCCCCGCGTTATCGTGCCCCTTTTGGTGCCTGTCTTCTTGTCACTCAAGGGCGTCGATAACTATCCGATACTCTTCCTGGCGGCAGCATTCGTTGCTGTCATCGGGGCGCTGGCCATTTTGCCCGTCAAGGCTTCGGCATAACGCTGTTCACTTGAGTGCGGTTATGAGCAGCTGCTCCATGAAATGACTGAAAATCGCTGCCGCCAATAGTGTGATTGTATGAAAAGCCACTATTGGCATTGGAAAAGTCAGGTGCAATCAGCACTTTGCAGCTGTTATGACCGGGTGTGAAATGGTGTGCCAACTCGTCAAAGCGCCATTTCGGCTTGCGCTTACAATCGTATGCGCAAGACAAAGCGGGCGAGGACGGTTCCAACCAGCAACAACGTCACCTGATTCCCCAACCGGCTTGTCCGATCAAACAGGGGAAAGGCGGCATAGTGGTCGATTACCCTCTGCGGGCTTGGCGGTGCCTGGGTGGAGCTGTCGGCAAGCCGCGTAATATAGGCCGCTTTCTGATCACGCCGTCCGTGCCCGATTCACACCAGTTGGGATGGGGGGTAATATCTGGCTCTGACGCTCTGACAGGGGCTCGAGAAGCCAAGATGACGATCAATCTTCCACGCAGGGGCCCGCCATACGGCAACCAGAACGCATTCCGTCACGGGCGCAGATCAGCTCGGGCAGTCCTTAGCCGCAAATTAGGCCGGGCTAAACTGAAGGGGCTGGCTCACATGGGGCTGGCTACTGGGATGTTCCACAAAGGCTGCCTGCCAAACCCTCGCCCTATACGCAGTGATCAGATCGCCCTTCTGCAATCCCACGACCCGGAAATCGCGGCGTACTTGGCAACAATATTTCCGGACATAACCGGGTTATCTGGTCTGTAGTCGCCTGCTATCGTCAAATCCAAGGCTTAACGGCAGTAAGCGTGGCGCTGATGAGCGCCCTCTCCGCGTTTACAAGCGGCTGCACCGTGGACCCACCTGATTTCATGAGCTTGTACTCGTGCTTAATGCCGCGACGGAGTGCGATCCGGGCCTCTTCGCAATCATCAAGGATCACCGGTACTACCCTGGTAGCCCTAGCGAGACACCCGTTGACGACGGATGGCGGCACTCCGTCACGAGCCAAAGCCTTGATTGCCGGTACCACGTTATACGCAAGGTCATAGGCTATGTTTTGTGGGCGGCGCTTCAGCCACAGGGCGGCGTCGTTAGAGGTGCAGCAACCTAAAGGACGGCCACCCCCGCGCCGCTTGAACTTGCGATAGGCGGCGATGTTCGTAATCGTCTCTGAGGCGCGCTGCGGGGCGTCTAGAGACTCACCAAGTCTGCGGGCACCCGAGCTAAGGTCGTACGCCTTGCGGTCGTCTAGGCCCCTTTGAAAGGCGTCGTGGCAGGTTTCGGTCATGCTGGTTCTCCTTGTGTCTGGTTTGCAGTGAAATTTGTCAGAACGAGCGTCACACGCGGGCTACGCTTCCCGCGCCTCTCGACGGCGATCAGCCCAGCCATCTCAAGTTTGCGTAGGGCGCGTGACTTGGCGTCCGGTAGAAGGCCCCATTCCTGCGCCATCATGTTGGAGACGAGAAAGCTATCGGAGCCCTTGAGCCCCCTTAGGAACCAGAGACAGATACCTAGCCATAAAGCAGTCACGCCGAGCTTCTGGGCGCTGGACAACCAAGCGAAGTCTACAGGCCCTTTGATAAACTTGTTCTTTATTGGGGATATCCGACGCCCCCGACGAGTAGCTAACGGGGCCTGTGGAACCGCACTAGGGTCAAGCCTGAGGCTACTTGGATCCCAATAGGTACTATCACTATTATTATTAGACATAGAGGAGACCTGACGCATCCGCGTTTCAGACCGAAAACATCCGCGTTTTGGTACGAGTTCAGGCCGCCGCATTTTCGGACTCCGTCAGTTTTTCTGAGATCAACACCATGATGCGGTCCCACATGGCCTTGCCACGCTCGTCCATGAACCTGTCCGGGTAACGCCAAACCTGGGCGTCAGTACCCAGTTCAAAGCCAGCTAGGACGATTCTGGATGCTTCGCGCATGGCGTCCTGCATCCGGGCAATATTGGTGCTGGCCGTCGCCGCAGCGCTGTCGGGCGTGAGCATGGCGCTGTGCCTGGTGATCCTGATGCTGGCGCCCGCCGTCACCGTGGCCGGATATGAGATACGCGGGCACCGCCACCAGGCCG
>Ga0114970_10003739_pt1 | contig 11114 bp, 5 predicted proteins | sample M_140205_XF_Meta_FD_87030 | JGI IMG/M metagenome (GOLD analysis project Ga0114970, IMG submission 87030) | Freshwater microbial communities from Lake Montjoie, Canada to study carbon cycling - M_140205_XF_MetaG | ecosystem: Environmental > Aquatic > Freshwater > Lake | place: Lake Montjoie... | reverse complement strand
GTCGCGATCACAATCCCGACGCATTCACCACTTGGATGATGGGCGCGGGCGTCAAAGGCGGCGTGAGCTATGGCGAGACGGATGACTTTGGCCGCCGCGCCGCCGTCGATGTCGCCACCGTGTATGATTTCTACGCCACCGTGCTGCACCTGCTCGGGCTCAATCACGAGAAGCTGACCTATTATCACAACGGAGCGAACCGTCGCCTGACCGATGTGCATGGGCACGTCATCAAAAACATCCTCGCATGATCGCTGCCATGAAACCTCTCGCGATCCTCCTTCTCGCATCATCGTCAGCACTCGCCGCAGATCCGGCGGGCATCGCCTTCTTTGAGCAAAAGGTTCGTCCAGTGCTCGTGGAGCATTGCTACTCATGCCACAGCGCTGAGGCGAAGAAGCTCAAGGGCAACCTTTACCTCGACTCAAAGGCGGGCTGGGAGAAAGGCGGCGACAGTGGCGAGCCGGTTATCGTGCCCGGCAAACCGGAGGCGAGCCTGCTCATTCGCACCGCGCAGCATCTCGAAGCCGACATGGAGATGCCGCCGAAGAAGCCGAAGCTGCCCGATGCGCTCATCGCGGACCTCGTGACGTGGGTGAAGATGGGTGCTCCCGATCCACGCGATGGCGTGAAGATCGAAGCGAAGCGCGGGGACAAATCGTGGTGGTCGCTGCAACCGCTCGCGAAGCAGTTCGCGCACGACAGCATTGATGGCTTCATCACCGCGAAACTCGCAGAGAAAAAGCTCACTTTGAATCCCGCCGCTTATTCGCGCGCGCTCATCCGCCGCATGAGCTACGACGTGATCGGACTGCCGCCGACGGTCGAGGAGGTCGAGACGTTTGCGAAGGCACATCAGGCGAATCCGCGTCAGGCCATCGAAGCACTCGTGGATCGCCTGCTCGCCTCCCCGCGCTATGGCGAGCGCTGGGGCCGGCATTGGCTCGACGTGATTCGCTTCGGCGAGAGCAACGGCTTCGAGCGCAACTTCGTGATCGATGACCTCTGGCCGTTTCGCGATTACGTCATCAAATCCATCAACGATGACAAGCCGTTCAATCAGTTCATCACCGAACACCTCGCGGGTGATGTGATTGGCAAGGACAAGCCGCAGGTGGAAGTCGGCAGCGCCTTCCTCGTCGCGGGGCCTTATGACGATGTGGGCAATCAGGACATCGTCGCGCAGAAGAACATCCGCGCCGCCACGCTCGACGACATGATTACCGCGACGAGCGGCGCTTTCCTCGGCCTCACCATCAACTGCGCCCGCTGCCACAACCACAAGTTCGATCCCATCCCGACCGAGGACTACTACCGGCTGCGCGCAGCGTTTGAAGGCGTCACGCATGGACGGCGTATCGTCGCCACCAAGGAACAGCGTGACGCATTCGCCGCCTCGACGAAGCCGCTGGCTGTCGAGTTGAAGAAGCTCGAAGCGGAACGCGCATTGCTCGATCAAGCCATCGAGACACGGGCCAAGGCGGCATTTGCCAAAACCAAATTCACGCGCCCGAAGATCGACCAGAACGGCACCGACGAATCCTTCGCCGCTACGGAAGCGAAATACGTCAAGTTCGTCATTCACAGCCTGACGGGAGATCATCAGCCAGCTGCAAAAGGCAAACGCGGCGGCGGCGGCAAGCTCACCGAGTTCCAAGTCTGGAGCGCGGCAGATACGAACCGCAACGTCGCGCTCGCGAGCCACGGCACCAAGGCGGAAGGCGCGAAATCAGCGACAGCGGAAGACTTTCCCGAAGCCTACGGGCCGCAATACTGCATTGATGGAATGCTCGGCGAAGCGTGGTTCATTGGCGAGCCAGCCGTGCTGACGCTGACCTTTGCGCAGCCGGAAAAGATCAACCGCATCACCTTTATCAATGCTCGTGGTGACCGCAGCCTCGACGAGGGCAAAGTCCGTGGAGCCACACCCTGTGAGTATGAGATTCAAGTGTCGTCGGACGGACAGACATGGCGCACCGTCGCCAGCGACGAAGGCCGCGAACCGTGGACGCCGGCGCATGGCATCGCGCGTTCACGCCATGACGTGACGACGAAAGACGAGCAGGCAAAGCTTGCGGACCTCGACAAGCAGATCGCCGCCGTGCAGGCGAAGCCGAAGACCGTGCCCACGCTACAACAAATGTGGGTCGGCACACACACGCAGCCGAAGGAGTCCACCTTTGTCCACAAAGGCGGCGACCCCATGAAGCCCGCCGATGCCGTCGTGCCCGCGAGCCTCAGCGTGCTTGATCAAGTCACGAAGCCCTACGAGTTGAAGCCCGATGCTGGTGAAGGCGAGCGCCGTCTCGCTTTAGCAAAGTGGATTACCAGCAACGAGAATCCGCTCACGCCTCGTGTGCTCGCGAATCGCCTGTGGCAATGGCATTTCGGCACCGGCATCGTCGATACACCGAGCGACTTCGGCTTCCTCGGCAGCAAGCCCACGCATCCCGAACTGCTCGACTACCTCGCGAGCCGGATCGTCGCGAACGGCTGGAAGCTCAAGCCGCTGCATCGCGAAATCCTGCTCTCGCAGACATACCTGCAAAGCGCCGACTATCGCGAAGATGCGGCGAAGGAAGACAAGGACGCACGCTTGCTTTGGCGCTTCCCGCCGCGCCGACTCAGCGCCGAGGAACTCCGCGACACCATGCTGACCGTCGGCGGCAAGCTGCAACTCGAGCCTATGGGTGGCCCCGGCTTCCGTCTCTATCGCTACCTTGCCAACAACGTCTCGACCTATATCCCGCTCGATACTCATGGCCCCGAGACTTACCGCCGCGCCGTCTATCACCAGAACGCTCGTGCCAGCGTCGTCGATGTCCTCAACGACTTCGATCTCCCCGACATCGCCTTCGCTGCGCCGAAACGCGCGAACACCACCACACCGCTGCAAGCCCTCACGCTGCTCAATCACAGCTTCACGCTCGACATGGCCAAAGCCGTCGCCGCCCGCCTTCAAAACGGCGACGCCGTGACCCAAGCCTACCGCTTCACCTTCCAGCGCGAACCCAGCGCAAAGGAACGCGCCGCCGCCACCCAACTCATCGACACCTGCGGCACGGAGGCCTTCTGCCGCGCACTGCTCAATGCAAACGAACTCCTCTATCTCGAATGAAAGCCACCTTGATCCTCACGTCCGTCCTTCTCGCCACCTCCGCCTTCGCCGAGGTCAAAACCGAAACCATCAGCGTGCCCATGCGCGATGGCATCAAGCTCGCCACCGACATCTACCGCGATGACGCCGTGACAAAAGCTCCCGTGGTCCTCATTCGCACGCCTTATGATCGCACGAAAGCGAAGGGCACGGCAGAGCGATGGGCGAAAGCGGGATATGTCGCCGTGATGCAGGATTGTCGCGGCACACGGGCATCTGAGGGCGTGATGGCTCCTTACAACAACGAGGGGCAGGACGGCTATGACACCCTTGAATGGATCACGCGCCAGCCTTGGTGCAGCGGTCGCGTGGGCATGATGGGCGGCTCGTATGTTGGCGCGGTGCAGTGGCAGGCAGCGGCGGAGAATCCGCCCGGCCTCGCCGCAATCGCACCGCAAGCAACATGGAGCAGCTTTTATCGAAACCTCTACCTTGGCGGCTCTGTGCGGCTTTCGCTTATCTCTGGCTGGATCGCAGGCAACACTGCGAAGCCCGAAGGCGTGAAGCCTGCGGACATGAGCGAGGCCTTGATGCGCCTGCCGCTCAGCGAGGTGGACAGCGCTATCGGCTGGGACATGCCGTGGCTCGATGCCATGCTCACACATCCAGAGCCGAACGGCTATTGGACGCGTCTGGATCTCACCTCGCGTCTTCCTGAGCTGCAACTGCCCGCGCTGCACGTCGTCGGCTACTACGATTTCTTTTCGCGTGAGTCCGTGGGCAATTTCATGATCATGCAAAAGCAGGCGCGTGATGCGAAGACCCGCCAGCAGCAGCGACTCATCCTTGGCCCCTGGGATCATGGCAGCGTGGGCAAGACGAAGGTCGCCGAAGTTGAGTTCGGACCCGAGGCCGCCGTGGATACCTTTGCACTTCAGATCGACTGGTTTGATCGCCATCTCAAGCAAGACCCTGCCGCTTTGTCGAAGCCCTTCCCACCCGTGCGCTACTTCTCCATGGGCGACAACGTCTGGCACGATGCGCAGACGTGGCCGCCAGAAGGCTTCAAGGCGACTTCGTTCTACCTGCATTCGGCAGGCAGTGCGAACACACGCAAAGGCAATGGTCGCATCACTCGCGAAGCACCTACTCAAGACGAAACACCCGACTCCTTCCGCGCTGATCCCGCAAAACCCACCCCCTCCAACCCCATCACTGAAGCACGTCCTATCAAAGCCTCCGTCTGGGGTCCAGTCGATCAAAGCGCTACCGAAGATCGCGATGACGTGCTCGTTTATACCAGCGAGCCGATGACCGCGCCGCTCACCTTCGCTGGCAACGCGGAGGCAAAGCTCCACGTCAGCACCGACACGCCCGATGCCGATTGGGCCGTGAAACTCATCGACGTGCATCCCGATGGCTTCGCGCAAAACATCGCGCGCGGCATCCTGCGCGGTCGTTATCGCACCTCGCTGCTCAAGCCCGAGCTGATGAAGCCCGGCCAAGTGTATGAGATCACCGTCGATCTCGGCCCCGTCGCCGCAACCATCGCCAAAGGCCATCAACTCCGCGTGGACATCAGCGGCGCCGACTTCCCCCTCTACGACCGCAATCCCAACACCGCCGAAGGCATCACCAGCAGCAAAGCCGCCATCGCCACCGAGCAAGTGCACCACAAGCCAGGAGCGTTGTCGCGCATCGTGCTGCCGGTGAAGTGAGCTTATTCCCACCGTTTGCCTCATGAAACCCACCCTCACTCTCCTCACCATCGCCATTCTCGCGACCGCACCCGCGAGGCTCACCGCTGCCGACGCACCGTCCATCTTCGACCGCAAGAACATCTCCGCATTGTGGATCGCGGATCCGTGGGATGCGAAGAAGCGCGGCCCGGAGGAACGGATGCAGATGCTGCAGGAGCTTGGCTTGAGCAAATTCGTTTACAACGGAAGTGGCGCGGTCGATGCGGAAATCGAAGAGGCGAAGAAGCACGGCATCGAAATCGCCGCATGGTGGTATCCGGCACGGAATACGCAAATCGTCGATGCCACCAAGCGCCACGGCATCCATCCGCAGTTCTGGGTTTGCGGATCACGCGCCATCACGGCGACAAACGAGGCCGAGCGCATCGAAGCCGAGGCGGCGCGCATCCGGCCCATCGCGGAGGATGCGGCGGCGCTCGGTTGCAAGGTGGGGCTCTACAATCATCGCGAGCCGTGGTTCGAAGAGCAGGATCATCAAATCGCCATCATCGAGCGCCTGCGCCGCGACGGGGTGGCGAACGTGGGCATCGTCTTCAATTTCCACCACTGGCGCGGCTCGCTGGCAGAGTTCCCCGCGCTATTCAAACGCATCCAGCCCTATCTGATCGCGTTGAACCTCAACGGCATGAAGGCCGACACCTCGCAGTATCCAGGCGTGCGCTACATCGGCTCCGACGAGTCAGAACTGGCGATGATCCGCGTCGTCGAAGCCAGCGGTTGGCGCGGTCCGATCGGCGTCATCCACGAACGCCCCACTGTGGACGCCGCCGAGGGGATCAAGGGCAATTTGCAAGGCCTCGAATGGGTGCAAAAGGAATTGCAGCAGCCTGGCTCCGGCGGACCCAAGCCTCAGGAACCAGTCGTGGCGAAGCCAGCATCTACCGCAAGTCCGCAACCCGAATCGAAGAACGCCAAGTGAAACCGCTGCTAATGAAACAGAACGACAAAAAGATGGCAGACAAAAGCATGAAGAGCCTCACCCCATTTTTCTGTCTCACATCTTTTTGTCTTATCCTCACGCTGCCCGCAGTAGCGGCCACGAAGCGGGCTGGTGGCGATGCTTTGGATCTGCCGGAGCCGGTGAAGCGGCCGGTAAAATACTTTGGCGACATTCATCCGGTGCTCGCGGAGCATTGTGTGTCATGTCACGGACCGGATAAGCAAAAGGGCGGGCTGCGGCTCGACTCCCGCGAGATGGCGCTGATGGGCGGCAGTGGCTATGGACCGGCGATTGTTCCGGGGAAGAGCGCGGAGAGTCCGTTGATCCTTTTCATGGCTCATCTGGAGCCGGAGATGGAGATGCCGCCGAAGAAGGACTCTCTGCCGGACTCGACGGTGGCGGTCTTGCGTGCTTGGATCGATCAGGGCGCTGTGTGGCCGAGCAAAGGGCTTGAGCCCAATCAAAAAGTCCTCGGCAATCAGCCGTTGTTTTTTGAGAAGGCGGTCACGCATTGGTCTTTTCAGCCGGTGGTGAAAGCGACGGCAGAATCGCTGCAGCAGGGACCCGCGACGATTGATGCGCTGGTCGATGCCCGGCGCAGGGAAAAGGGCCTCATCGCATCGCCGCGTGCGGAGGCTCCCACACTTTTGAAGCGGCTGCATTTCGATCTCACCGGGCTGCCGCCAAGTGATGCGGAGATGAAAACCTTTGTCGCGGCTTTTGCCAGCAATGCCGATGCGGCCATCGCGGCCAAGGTCGATGAACTGCTCGCTTCGCCGCATTTCGGCGAGCGCTGGGGGCGCTACTGGCTGGACATCGCGCGCTATGCGGACACCCAGGATTTTTTCCCGACGGTGGATCTCCGCTACCCCTTCGCCTGGACTTACCGCGACTATGTGATCGGTGCCTTCAATGACGACAAGCCCTACGGTCAGTTTATCCGCGAGCAAATTGCAGCGGATTTGCTCGGCTTGAAGGCGGACGATCCTGCGTTGGCAGCGCTGGGTTTCCTCACGGTGGGGCCACGCTTTTTGCGGCGCACCGAGGAGCAGATCAATGACCGGATCGACGTGGTGACCCGTGGCCTGATGGGACTGACGGTGGTTTGTGCCCGCTGTCATGATCACAAATACGACCCCATTCCGACGGCGGATTTCTATGCACTGCATGGCATCTTTAGCAGCTCGGAGATTCCTGAGAAACTGCCAGAAATCACGCTCACCTCTGTCAAGGTGGATGCTGAAGTCCATGCCGACTACGAGGCGAAAAAGGCCAAGGCCCTGAAGGCAGTCGCCGATCTCACCGCAGGACTGCGCAGCAAGGCGATCGCCGACGTGAAAGCAAAGCCGGAGGCTTATTTCGATGCTCTGTGCCGCTTGGAGTTCGACAAAAAAGCGATGCCCAGAGTCCTCACCGATACCAAGCTTTCGGAGGTGGCTCTCGACCCGTTGGTGCGGCAATGGAAGGCCTTGACGAAGTCGCCGGACGCACTCCAGGACGCCGTGCTCGGGCCACTGGCAAAAGTCGCCGCCGCTCCTGCCGCCCAAGAGGCTGCGCTCCTCAAAAGCCTGCTGTCGAGCGACCAAGCGGCGGAGACGAAGCTCCAGATTCATCCTGTGGTGCTCAAAGTCATCCAGGAGAAGAAGCCCGACACCCTAGCGGCGCTGGTGCGTGCCTACGGGTCGGTTTTGGCTGCGGCAGGCAAGCTGCCCAAGGCTACCAGCGGACCTCTGCTCGACGCGTTCCTGAAAAAAGACAGCCTGCTGGATCTCCAAGTGGCGGATGTGGAGAGGGTGGCCCGCCCTTCTGTCGAATCCCGTAAAGACTACGCCAAAGTGGACCCAGCGGTCGCGGAGGTGGAAGCCATGCACCCAGGTGCACCGACTCGTGCGATGGTGATGAATGAAAAGGCCAAGATGGTCAAGCCGGTGATCTTTGTCCGCGGTGATCCAGCAAGGCGGGGCGATGCTGTGGACCGGCGTTTCCTCGAAGTGTTGGAGCCCAAGAAGACGCCCTTTCCCGAAGCGCAGAGCGGCCGGCGAGAACTGGCCGAACGCGTCAGCAGCCCGACCAATCCACTGACACCGCGAGTGTGGGCGAATCAGGTGTGGCGTCATCTCCTCGGCCAGGCGCTGGTGAAATCCACCGGCGACTTCGGCTTGCAGTCGGAGCCGCCGAGTCATCCGCAGTTGTTGGATTGGCTGGCCTCCGCCCTCACGCAGCGGAATGGGTCCACCAAACAACTCGTGCGGGACATTGTTTTGAGCGGCACCTACCAGCAGACCAGCACGAACCACCCCGATGCAGCCAAGATTGACACCGAAAACACGCTGCTCTGGCGTGCGAACCGCCGTCGCCTCGACTTTGAGGCGATGCGCGATGCGATGCTCGCCACCAGCGGCCTGCTCGATCCCGCCATGGGCGGACGCGCCGTGAATCTTTCCAGCACGCCTTTCACCGGGCGGCGCACCATCTACGGCTTCGTTGATCGCACGAATATCGATCCGCTTTTCACGACCTTCGATTTTCCCTCGCCGGACATCTCCAACACCCAACGCACCGAGACCCTCGTGCCGCAGCAGGCGCTCTTCGCGCTAAACGACGGCTTCATCATTGAGCAAGCGCGGAAGCTCGCGGCAGATGCGGAGAAAGCGGCTGCCAAAACTCCTGGAGATAAGTTGATCACAGCAACGCGTGAGCTTTATCGCCGGGTGTATCAGCGCGTGCCGCTTCCCGAAGAAGAGTCGATGGCGCGGAGTCTCCTCTCCGATGCCAACACGCCGGAAAACAACACGTTGCAGGGCTCCTGGCAGATTGGGTTCGGCAGCGCTGATCCCGCAGTGGCAAGAAGGGCTGCCTTTTCGCCGCTGCCCTATTTCGATGCGGCCACCAGACGCTACCAGGGAGCGCGTTTGTTTCCGGATAAAGAGCACGGCTTCGTCAGTCTGAGCGCGAGCGGAGGTCATCCAGGAGCGGGGCTCGATAAAGCGGCCATCCGTCGCTGGATCGCGCCGCATGCCGGAGAGTTTGGCATCGCTGGCGAGATATCCGTCGGAGCCAAGGGCAGTGGCGATGGGATTCGCGCCCGTCTCATCTCATCACGCTCCGGGCAGATCGGCGAATGGATCGTGGATCGTTCCAATGGGGTTTCTGCGCCGACCACGCTTCCAAAAGTGACCGTCAAAGCGGGCGAGATTCTGGATTTCACGGTGGATTGTCGCGAGAACACCACTTCCGATGGCTTTCGCTGGGTGCCGACCATCCGGCTGCTCGTGATGCCGGAGAAAGCGCCGAAAGACATGCAAACCGTCTGGGATTCCCAGGCCGATTTCAAAGCGCCGCCGCCGCCGAAACTCACGCCTTTGGAGCAAATGGCGCAGGCCCTCATCATCACCAACGAGTTCATGTTCATCGACTGAACCAACACCCATTTTTTGCATCCTATGAATCCACACAATCCTTTCCTCACCCGCCGCGAAGCGCTCAGCCGCGCAGGATTCGGCATCGGCAGTCTCGCTTTGGCTGGCCTGCTCAATGACATGGGCCTCACCCAGGCCAATGCCGCAAACCTTTCGCCGCTCTCGGGGCGGCAGCCGCAGTTCCCCGGCAAGGCGAAGCGCGTCATCCATCTCTTCATGAACGGTGGACCGTCGCAGATGGACACCTTTGACCCGAAGCCCAAGCTCAATGCCCTGCACGGCAAGTCGCTGCCCATCGCCAAAGATTTGAGCAAGGACAAACGCCTCAGTGGCGCGGCTCTCGGATCGAAGTTCAAGTTCAGCAAACACGGCCAGAGCGGCATCGAGATCAGCGAGCTTTTCCCCCATGTGGCCAAACACGCCGACGATCTCTGCGTGGTGCGCTCCATGTTCAGCGACGTGCCCAATCACGAGTCCGCGCTGATGATGATGAACACGGGCAATCTGACTTTGCCGCGCCCCAGTGTCGGTTCATGGACCCTCTACGGCCTCGGCACGGAGAACCAGAGCCTGCCGGGTTTTGTCGTCATGTGTCCCGGTGGACTGCCCGTGGCCCAAAGCTCGAACTGGCGCAGTGCCTTTCTGCCAGGCATCTATCAGGGTGTCCACATCGACACCAAGGAAACTCAGGCCGACCACCTCATTTCCAATCTGCGCAACACCGCCATCCTTCCCGGACAGCAGCGCCGCCAACTCGGCTACGTCCAGCAGCTCAATGAATTGCACCGCAAGCCACGCGCCGGCGATCCGCAGTTGGAAGCCCGCATCCAGTCGCTCGAACTCGGCTTCCGCATGCAGACCGAGGCCACCGATGCCTTTGACGTCACGAAGGAACCGCAATCCATCCGCGAGATGTATGGCGATACCCTGCAAGGCCGCCAAATGCTCATGGCGCGCCGCCTCGCCGAGCGCGGCGTTCGCTACGTGCAGGTCTGGCACGGTGCCGGCCAACCCTGGGACAGCCACAACAGCATCGAAGAAGCCCATCAGCGCCTCGCCACCGAATGCGATCAACCCATCGCCGCGCTCCTTCAGGATCTCAAAGATCGCGGGATGCTGGAAGACACCCTCGTCATCTGGGGCGGCGAATTTGGTCGCACTCCCACTGCGCAAATGCCGCTCACGCCCAAAGTAGGCCGCGATCACCACAACGACGGCTTCAGCATCTGGATGGCCGGCGGCGGAGTCAAAGGCGGGCACATCCACGGAGCCACCGATGACATCGGCCTCAGCGTCGCCGAGGGAAAAGTCCACGTCCACGACCTCCACGCCACCATCCTCCATCTGCTCGGCTTCAACCACGAAACGCTGACCTACCGCTACGCCGGCCGCGACTTCCGCCTGACCGATGTCGAAGGCGAAGTGGTTAAGGCCCTCCTCGCCTAACATCAGCAACTCCACTTTAGGCTTCGCAGCGCATAGTGTTCAGAGCCTTTTTCCCAACTCACCGATGATGAAACCCACCTTAAGCTCCTCACCGCCCTGCTGCTCACATCCTTGGCCGCTCTCCACGCCGCCGATGTGAAGGCGTTCCCTTGAGACGAATTGCTACGACTGCCATGATGCGGATGCGCGGAAGGGGAAGTTTCAGGTGGATGTGTTGCCGACGGAGACGGTGCAGGCTACTCGGCTGCCTAGTTTGCTTTTCTCCAGTCGGTGGTGCATCTGCGCACTCTCACGATTGAGCTTGTGCCGAAAAGGCGGACACGAAAACAAACCTGAACTAGGAACCGTGTCCCATGAACCGAAGGATAGAACCTACTGAGAACCGAGTGCGCCCTGCGCAGTATGACGCCGCCTTCAGAGAACAGGCGGTCAGCCTGCTGGAAGAAGGCACG
>Ga0114970_10003737_pt1 | contig 11116 bp, 5 predicted proteins | sample M_140205_XF_Meta_FD_87030 | JGI IMG/M metagenome (GOLD analysis project Ga0114970, IMG submission 87030) | Freshwater microbial communities from Lake Montjoie, Canada to study carbon cycling - M_140205_XF_MetaG | ecosystem: Environmental > Aquatic > Freshwater > Lake | place: Lake Montjoie... | reverse complement strand
TGATTCAAATGGTCATTTAAAAAATATTAATATAGATTATTTATTTTCAAGAGGTCCTAAATATACTCAATCTGGAAATATTAAGAAAAAGGCAAGAAAAAAGCCTAGTGAATTTATTTTAGAAGATTATGAATACACTGATTATATTAGTGGTAATTTATTTAGCAGAACATTTCATCATCTTATATCTCGTATAATTATTGATGAAAAAGATAAATTAGAAACATGGGCTACCTTTTATGAAATCAACCATGATCGTATTGCTAAACCTGTAGATGATGAAGAGGTTGAGGGAGACATTTCTGCAATTCCAGAATGGGTTGCAAACGTACTTGTTCAAATAAAAACTGAATCAGTTGTAAGGTTTAACCAAGCTGTATCTGAAGAATATGATTCTACTGAAAATAATGGAGTTATGCAAGAAGGCGGCTCATTAGATTTTAATATTGTAGAATTAGGCATTGATCCTACAGTAGATTTTATTATAGCTGTAGCAAATGTTCTTAATAATGGTAAATTTACAAATGATATTAATAATTTTTATAAAGATTATGATAATAAAGAAATAAATATTATAAAGATATTAGAAATAGCATATACATTTTTATCATTTATTTATCCATTTTACAACTATATAGGTTCAAATTCTACAGATCCTATTATTTTAGAAAACCTTTTGCAATATTATTTTAAAAATGAACATGGTAAAGATATATTTGGAGAATTAAATCATATATATTCTTTAAAAGAAATTATGTCAGTTCAAAATAAGAATTCTAGCCGAGTTCAAAATGCAAGTGTAGGTAAAAATAGTAATAAATTTAGAAAACCTTTAAACCTACAAAGAAGAGGGTTTAATGAAAATCCAATGCCTTTTCCTGCTGCAGCAGCTGCAGGTGGTAAACGTAAAAATCGTACTCGCAGATATCCCAGAAATTCTCCACTCTCTAAAAAGAACCTTTAAAGAAAAATTAAATACTATTCTATAATATGAGTTTCTGGAGCCAGAATCCAGGTCCAACCTGGGTTCAGTTTCTTATAGATAAATTATTTGGAACAAAAGCCAGGATTTTACGAAACAGTTTGCCAGCATTTCAAAAAAAACCAGAATCTCTCAATGATATCCAGTTTCAACCAATGGATCCTGCAAAAGAAAATGAATATAGACTTTTTCTAAAAGAGAATTTTCGAACAGCTATCTTCTCTTATTATGTTATGCCGCCGTGGTCTGAAGACTGGATAGGTGTGGAAGCCAGGAAAGATGGAATTCTTATTGGAACTATTGTTAGCATGAAACAGACTACGGAAACCGTACTCTGCCAGCCCCCAGAGTGCTCCGTTTTAAAGGCACATTGTGCCTTAACTCCACACTCTGGCATGAAAACAGTGATTCCTGAACTTGCTGCTACTGCTGCTGCTACTGCTGGCATAATAGATTTATATTGCGTACATCATTCCTATAAGAAATCTGGAATTGGATCCAGACTTTTATATGAAATTGACGTGCTAACCAGTAAAGCTGGAAGACTTGCACATATTTTTCTAAAAGAAGGAAAGCCTCTTTGGTTCTTACCACCCATAAAGTCTGGACAATGGGTCTGGAGAATTAAACGCTCTAATGCAAAAAATCTAAGCACATCTGGAAAAATAAAGCTGGCAGATTTTAATGAACGAACAATTCCTCTTAATGATCCTATAGGCTATATTGATCATTTAGAAGAAGGTGTAACTCAAGAGGAAATTGATACAGCATGTAATACAAGCCCCTATAAAATTGTTATGGCAACAAGGGCACAATGTCCTTCTTGGCAAACAGATTCTTATTTTTACTGGTATGCATACAACTGGTCTGGGTCTTAGACAGCCTTCATTTCACCACGATTTGCCAAACCATCTGATGCTAATGCATATAATCCTTCGCATTTCGTATAATAAATTGTTAATAATTGTTTTGCTTGCTCTGCAACAGCATTCAAATAACGCATACCGCCAGCCTCTGCATTCTTATTCAAATATATACTTCCATCTTTTTCTCTTTGAAATAATTTATCTATAATTAATGCAGCTCTACCAGCATGTTCAATCTGATGTTTAAACATGCTGTTAATATACATATTTGTTCCAGCAATAGCATCCTTATTAGAAACAGTTGCTTTAAATTTTATATTTTTACAATTAGCAGGTAATCTTGCTTTAATATCATTTAATAAATCAGATGATTTTTTATAATCTTTATGATTGTCACGATCATTAAATGCTAAAGCCATGTTTTTAATAAATTCAATATATTCTTTTTCAGATTCATTTGACATGCTGGGAGTAGTATTTTTTATAACATCATAAAAAAGCACAGCAAGTGATGATAGACCAACACTTTTACTAATATTACCATCTTTTTTAGGGACCATATAGGAGTCACCAAGGGATTCACCAAAGGATGTATTACAAATTTCTGTGAAAACTGGGCCTGATACAATGGCTCCAGGATCTTGGCGAAGCAATTGCATTGCTCTTGATACACAATATGGTTTTATCACAATTGTTTTTGCAAAAATATCATAGTATTTTTTTGTTTTTAAGGCATCAACCCTAGAATTTGTAATTCGTAATTCTGGTTGTCGCTCTGTATATAAGTGATATCTAGGATCTCTAGGATCTCTAGGATTTCTATATAAGGGATTTTGCATATAGGTTGTTTGAGGATAACCAACGTAGTTCTCTAAAAAAGAAATATTATCATAAAAATAATCTTCCAAGATAGTTGCAATATGTTCATCAATATTAAATGAAATCTTTTTAAAAAAATTAGGTTGTATTTGTAAAGGAGAATATGCAGTACCATTCGCGTTTTTAAATACCTGTTTTATATTTAATTTATATTTCTTGCCATTTTTATCATCTGTAATTTCATAATAAAATTTATATCTATTATTTATTATTATATCATCTGATGAAAAAGTTAACTTTACTTTTCTTATATCTTTTAATTTTGTACTATCTTTTAATTCACGAATGAAATCCTTTTTTAAAGAGTCGCCCCCACGGAAAGGAACGCCTGTAGGTCTAGCACCAGGAATACCACCTTGTCCTACAGGTGATTCACTAGGAACAAAGGATTCATCAATCACTGAAAGCGCAAGAGCCGAATATATTTGAAAAATTCGTATGTAAAAAAACGCAATTTTTTCACAATATTGCTTACGCGTACCTTCGGTTTCTCTTTGCAAATCTGATACCTTTTTAAAAAAAATCATACCCTTTTTATTTTGACCAATATCAATATAGAATTGATTGAAAAAACGCATTAATGCATCTCCCATAAAAACAATATATTCTTTACATTTGTTACTGTCTTGAAGACTTACAACATCTGTAATATTTAATTTTTTAATCATAAAGTTAAATATGTGTGAAAATAATGTTGTGTAATTTTTTGTTCTATCACGAACAATATCTTCTGTTAATCTTCCACTTAATTGAGAAACTGTATTTCCCATCTTACTAATAGCAAAGAAAATTGCGTTATTAGTTTGCAATCCAGTCTTCCAATTTTTTAAGACATTTATGTAAGGTTGCTACACTTACATTTGAAACAGATGCAATTCTATCATATGATATATCAGCATGACCATTATTGTGTAATATAAATGCTATTACACCAGCAGCAAGTGACGACGGCATATTCTCAGGACTAATTGATTTTTCCTCAGCAAGTTTAGCCAGATGTATTGCTTGTTCTTGCAATGATGCAATTTCAATACGTGTAAGAGGAAGTTTGCTTAGAGGGAGAGAACAGTAATCTGCAGCCGACGTTGTGCGTAAATCAGATGGTGTAATTTGTTCGGGAAGAAGATTTCTTTGTTGTGCAAAAGCAAATACCTCTTGGAAATGTTTAAATGATTTAGTAAATTGTGCCGTTGTAAGATGAAACATGTCAGCAACTTCTTTTGGTTTTCTAGGTTGTCCAATTTGTTTTAATGCCGTATAAATACAAGATGCTATTACACTTTTTCGCGATAAACCTCTCTTGTCACAATGATCAATAAGTGATGAATATAGTTGCTTTCCGTTGTCAATTGCCTGTTGATTGAGTCCATTGTTTGAAGCTGTCAGTGTAAATGTCTCAAAGACATGAAGCAGTGATCGCTCTTTATAGGGTAGCATGTTCCACATGTGATAGCGGCGAATTTTTGTCATAATTCCGTTTTTTCCTTTGCCACATGTATTCAATATCATCGTACCAAGACTTGACTCTGGAAAACGACTATCAACAGGCGCCCCGACACGTGACGGATCTGTTGATCCTCTGTCGTCACCACCGAAGAAGCGATATTCTGCACACAAATCAATTTGTCGCATAACAACATTTCCACAAGTAATACATGTCCAAGCCTCTTCTTTGTAACAATCTTCAAGAGAACAGCCACAGTTATCACATTCAGTAATTTCTTTTGGAACACTTAGAACATTTTCTTCATTCCAAAAATTCTCTAAATATGGTTCCATTTTACCATCCATATAATAAATCAATTGGAATCATTTTTTCAAACTTTGGCGCCCTTTACTTTTTGATTACCCACAATAGGAATATGTCCCAATTTGGTAATGAAAAAAGAACAAGTATTTTGCCAGTTATGAGTCCTACAGCATCAGCTGCAGCAAATTATGATCCGTCAAATGAATTACCTAATCCAGCACAACTTGGTGTCCATCGTGAAGGATCATTAAACATGGTAGGAAGATCATTTGGTGCGCTAGGTTATTATGTTGATATGATAGGCTTTGGTGAAAGATCATCCGATTTATCACTTGAAGGTTCATTCCCTATGGGTAATAATTATTTTATGAATACCAGTGCAATATGTGACAATGGTGCCGCAATGTGGTATTATGTAAAAGGAATTCCAACCGGTAATGCTCTAGGTGAAAATGTTAAAAGGGCTCTTCGAGATATGAAATTACCACAATTAAGAGGTCTTGCTCCAGGTATTATTGAAGATGCAAAAGATGCTCTTGATGCAAGACCAGTATTAGGCGCAATGTTTGGAAAAGGATATCCTCGGTGTAAAAAAATGGAGGCACAGGTTGGTGATATGAAAGGAAAAAGACAAAATGCAGATGGTGAATATTGGATTGAAGATCCTGATTCTTCATATCAAAAGAGCGATGGACTCTGGTATCAGGAAAAATGGGTTCAAGATACTAATTCAAAAGATCAACCTATTTTTATAGATCAAAAAGAATATAAATGTACTCCAAAACGTTTAGATCTAGATGGTACAGAACTAGATGAGAGTGAAATACCACCATTAGATGATTCTTGCAATGCGCCCGAAGGATTTTTAACTTTAAAAGAACAACAAAAAATTGGTCTTTTAACAGTGGGTGTATTAGTCGCTAGCGCAGTGCTTTTTATCTTTTCACGCAAACATTAGAGAAAAGACTTATAAGTATAAAAAGCTGCAGTGCCTCCTAAGACTTGTGCTACAATAAATCCAATTAATTCATTTACACTTAGCGCTCCTTTCAAAAAGAAAGCAAATGAAACAGCCGGATTTACATGCGAACCAGATGTTGAACCTAAGAGGAATATACATAACGCGAGTGTTGCACCAATAACAATTGCGTTTCCTGTCGCAAGAATTGATAAGATTAGTAACATTGCTCCAAGAAATTCTGCTAAAAGTTGTAAATACATTATATCTATTCTTGCCTTCTAAAAAAATGATTTATAGAATCTCTATAAAAAATAAGTAGACAAAATGTTTCCTTCATATAAACATCTCTTAGATCTCTATTTTGCCCAGGCAAATGGTCGGCAAATTATTGCCCATCAAATTGAATCTTTCAATCACTTTATGGATGTAGAAATTCCTACAATCATTAAACAAGTAAATCCTGTTCTAATCCGAGGGAGCCCAGAGATTCCTCTATCAGGACCACGATCGGCTCTTGCATCAGCAACAGGATTATCAACAAGTGCAGCCAATGCCCTCTTGGGAAAAGAGGCAATTGCATTTAATCAAGGTGGAGCCAAACATGAATACGAAGTATGTATTGAATTTGAAAATCCACAAATTCGGAAACCAACAATCTTTGAAAACAATGGTTCAATTCAACCAATGATGCCAAATGATGCTCGTCTTCGCAATTTCACATATGCAAGCCCTCTTTGTGTAGACATTCGCATTAAGACGACTTTTATTGACAATACACGCGGTTCTATTAGAGAAACAAAACAGCGTGTATTTCCAAATGTCCATCTCGGCAAGATTCCAGTGATGGTAGGATCAAAATACTGTCTTCTACATGAACAATCGCATCTAGAATCTCGTGAAATTGGTGAATGTGCAGAAGACCTTGGTGGCTATTTTATTATTCAAGGCGGTGAGCGTGTAATCATTAGTCAAGAACGAATGTCAGAAAATCGTCCATTTGTTTTCCGTAATAATCGCAATCCTATTCGTGATGTAGAGGTTGTGGAAATTAAATGTATTAGTCCTAAAAATGAACAAGTTCCTAAATCAAATGCTGTGAAAATCATGTATCATCCTAAAAATCCACAAATCCACCTTCTTCGCGTCCAGATTCCTCGGATTAAGACCGAAGTTCCACTTTTCATCGTCTTTCGTGCTCTTGGTATTCTTGCCGACAAAGACGCGATTGATCTGATTCTCGGACCCGATGGCGACAGTTGTTATGATGATATTCTACAAGAATCTATTGAAGAGGCTGGATTTGTCATTACACAAGAACAAGCACATATGTATTTGAGTGAACAAGCGGCTGTAAGCACAAGCAAAGCTCAGCGACACATTCGTGTTGAAGATCTTCTTGCTGAAGAACTCTTTCCTCATATTGGTAAATCAAATGTTGCCTATGAAAAGGCGTGTTTTCTTGCACATATGACACGGAAAGTACTGTGGATTTCTTCACGACGCATTCAAACTGATGACCGTGATGGATATCCTAACAAGCGTGTAGATTTACCAGGATTTCTTCTGGCTAATTTGATACGGTCGTATTTCAGCATGAAGATGGTGAAAGACATGAAGGCTGCAATTGCTAAAGAAATTCATTCTGGTTCTTGGCGAGCAAATGGAAATTACGAAGACATCTTGAATATTAGTAATATTTACAAAGTTGTCAAATCTACAATTCTAGAAGTGGGCTTGAAGTCATCTCTTGCTACAGGAAATTTTGGCAATGCAAAGCTGGGAGGACCTGCAAAAATCGGTGTGAGCCAGGTTCTTAATAGGCTAAATTACATTAGTGGTGTGAGCCATTTGCGCCGTGTAAGCACACCTATTGAAAAGACTGGGAAACTTGTTCCACCTCGTAAATTGAACAATACACAGTGGGGATTCATTTGTCCCTCTGAGACCCCAGAGGGACATTCAGTAGGTGTCGTGAAAAACATGTCGTCTGTGGCAAATGTGAGCATTTATAGTAATCCTGCAAATGTCCGTGAATTTATTGAACGAACGGGGCTATGTATAAGTCTAAAAGATAGTACAATTGAGGAGAAAACAGTTGGAGCAAGAATCTTTCTGAATGGTGTCTGGCTTGGAACAGTTATACCCGAAAAGACGATGATGCTCGTAAATTCTTTGCGAAGAGCCAAGAGGTGTGGCCAGATTCATATTCACACTGGGCTTGTCTGGAAGAGTTCTTTGAAAGAACTCTGGATATCTGTAGAGGCTGGAAGAATTCTGAGACCAGTTCTATATGCTCCTGCAATTCGTGAAATTGCTGGCGATTTAACTGGATCACTAAGGAAGCAGATTGATGAAATGACCGACTGGGAAAGTATTTTACTCTGGCAAACACCTTCTGGTAAAAATTTGATTGAATATATTGATTCTGGAGAATCCGAAGGAGCATATATTGCTATGACTCCTGAGAAAGCCCTAGAGGATGCAAGTACAACACATTGTGAAATTCATCCCAGTACAATTCTGGGAACCATTGCTTCCAATATTCCTTTTCCTGATCACAATCAGTCACCGAGAAACTCGTATCAATGCCTGTGGGTTGGTGAAAAGGTTCGCATGGCAAATGGAACTGAAAAGCGTATTTGTGATGTAGAGGTTGGCGATGAAGTTGTTACAGTAGATCGTGATACTCATGAAACATCTACTTCACGAGTATGTTATCAATATGTTCGCTCTACTGATAAAAAAATATATAAAGTAAATATTAGTGGCAATAGGGAAGTTATTGCTACAGAAGATCATTGCTTTATGACAGATCATGGACCGATTCGTGTAGATGAACTTGACTCTACAAAACATCAAATGGCAATCAATATTGGACCTGATCCAGTGTCAATTTATGTTGATCGTACAATCATCTTAGATGAAGAGACTGTTCTTACAAAAGGTACAGAGGCAGGAATTCATAAGAGTATGCTTGAATCACATATTGAAACTTTGAAAGCAATTGGACTTCTGCCACTTTATAGTGATCATTCACATGTACCTATCTTGGCTCGTATATGTGGTCTTGCTTGTACAGATGGATCACTAAATGTATATATTAAGACAAAGACTATTGGAAATAAAACATATACATATTCTCTTCCACAATTTCAAGCACATTTTGGAGGCATACTCTCGGCAAATATCTTTGAGAAAGATATGGCTACTCTTAAACTTCCAGAAGTAAGTGTTAGAGAAAGTCTTCGTATTCTTGATGGAAGACAGCGGCATACATGGTTTGTTCAACACAACGGTCCTCTGCCTACACTTCTTATTGCACTGGGTGCAAGTTTTGGGAAAAAGACGGAGACTGCACAGCTTCCTGTTCCAGAGTGGATTATGAATGGATCTCTTATGACGAAGAGGGAATTTCTAGGAGGATTTCAAGGTGGAGATGGCTGTAGGATTACTATAACAAATAGTGGTCTGTCATGTTATGCACGATGTGAGCAAACATCGCAACAAGCACACCCTGAAATTGCTGATAAACTAAGAGAATATATGATGCAAATTATTAAGTTATTTAGTAACTTTGGTATATCTGTACATATGCGTGAAGATGAAGAAATAAGTGATAGTCGTATTCGTCTTAGATATAAGATGGAAAACGGTGTAAAGACGCTTATGAAGTTCTGGAAATCAATTGGATATCGCTATGATGAGCATAAAAACTCAGCAAGCGCAATTGTTATGGAATTTCTAAAGGCTCATTCTGAAGAAAAGATTCCATATACAAAATGGACTGAGTGGCTGTCAAAGGTGCGGTGTCTTGGTGAAACTATCTTCATTCCTCTGCTCTCTGTAGAACCCCATAAAAATGTAAATATTGCTGATATTACGGTTTTCAACGACAATCACACCTTCGTGACGACTAATAGCACTATCGTTGGGAACTGCGCGATGGGTAAACAGGCAATGGGTGTCTATGCGCTCAACTATAGAGAACGCTACGATGCAATGTCCCACGTCCTCTGTTATCCAAATGTACCACTCGTATCACCATTTATGAGCAAATTCTATGGACTACAGACAATGCCATCAGGAGAAAACATTGTTGTAGCAATTATGACATATAGTGGTTATAATCAAGAGGATTCAATCATGATTAACAGGGCATCGTTAGAGCGTGGAAGATTTCGTTCAATCTTTTACCGAACATACAAAGATGAAGAAAAGAAGAATCAGAGTTCAGGAGAGGAAGAGCGATTTGATTGCCCTGATCCAGCATTTACGCGGCAAATGAAACATGCAAATTATGACAAGCTTGGACCCGATGGATTTATTCCAGAAAATACATATGTTGATTCTGATGATATTCTTATTGGTAAAGTAGTTCCTCTTCGTGTTCCAACAGGCATGGTTCTACCAGCGGGGACAAAGCGATTTCGTGATGTGTCACGGATGCCACGAAATAATGAGTGGGGATATATTGATAAGATTTTCAAAAACAGGAATGGCGAGGGATATTCTTTTGTGAAGATACGAGTGCGACAGGATCGTATGCCGGAGATAGGTGATAAATTCTGTCTAACTGCTGATCATGATGTTCTAACAAAGGAAAGAGGTTGGGTTCCTATTACTGATGTAACTCTTGATGACAAAGTTGCTCAACTCAATAGAAATACTGGAAACATGGAATATGTTACACCTCTTGAGACACTTGTCTTTGATCATACAGGTAAGATGTATGAAGTAGAGACACAAGGTATAAGCTTACATACAACACTCAATCATCGTATGTGGGTACAAAAACGTGATTCAGATGTATATGAATTAATTACTGCAGAGAATATTGTAGGAAAGCGTGTAAGATTTCAATGTGATGGACCCATTGTAGGCAATGATATACCAATTGATATTCTTGATCATCATTTTACAGGTGAATATGCTGATGCATTCTTACGCTTTATAGGAATATGGTTTGCAGAAGGTTGGACATCTATTAGTGAGAAAAATTACACAAAACGCATTGAAATTGCTGCAAATAAACCTCGTGTGCAACATGCATTGATGGAAGATTTAATGACTCTTGGATGGAATTGTAATTTTAGAGAGATTAATAAAAAGTTGTACATTAATGAAAAGGATATTACTGAATATCTTTCAGAATATAGTGTAGGTGCTATTCATAAATCACTACCCTCTTGGGTATGGGATCTAAGTGCTCGTCAATCTCGCATACTTTTGGCGGGACTTTTGCTTGGCGATGGACATGAAACAACAATTTCTTGTCATTATTTTACAAGTTCAGTAAAATTACGCGATGATGTACAGCGTCTTGCGCAACACTGTGGTTGGACAGCATATTATGTAAAACGAGCAGGTCCAGGCAATACAACACAGTTAAAAGATGGCAGGACTATTACTAGCACTGTTGATTCATGGACTGTTCAAATTCGTAAAACACGTTTGCGCCCTACATTAAATCATGGGCATTCAAAGACACAGGGTGGACAAAAGGAGGTTATTAGAGATTATGATGGAAAAGTCTATTGTTTGCGAGTACCTTCAGAAGTATTCCTTGTAAGACGCAATGGACGATGTGTATGGACAGGAAATTCATCAAGACACGGTCAGAAGGGAACCTGTGGTATGATTCTGGATCCCCAAGATATGCCCCAGACGGCCTCTGGGAT
>Ga0114970_10003733_pt1 | contig 11118 bp, 8 predicted proteins | sample M_140205_XF_Meta_FD_87030 | JGI IMG/M metagenome (GOLD analysis project Ga0114970, IMG submission 87030) | Freshwater microbial communities from Lake Montjoie, Canada to study carbon cycling - M_140205_XF_MetaG | ecosystem: Environmental > Aquatic > Freshwater > Lake | place: Lake Montjoie... | reverse complement strand
TGGGTTCACCGGGCTCTGGACGGCGCTGCGAGCGGTTGAGCGCGACCCCGGGCGCGACGTCGTGCTTCTTGAAGGGGCCACGGTGGCGCACGGCGCCACCGGACGCAATGGAGGCTTCTGCGCGGCCTCCATCACCCACGGCTTCGGCAACGGGCTCACCCGATGGCCCGACGAACTCGCGACCCTAGTGAGGCTCGGACACGAGAACCTCGATGCCATCGAGGAGTCGGTGGGGCGCTACAGCATTGACTGCGACTTCGTAAGGTCGGGTGGCCTCGACGTTGCCTTCGAGGAGCACCAGGTTAACGACCTGCGCGAGGAAGTCGAGGTTGGAACCCGCTATGGAATCGACGCCGAGTTCCTCGACCGCGAGCAGGTGCGTGCGATCGTCGACTCCCCTCGCTACCTCGCTGGTGTGCTCGACAGGCGCGGGACCGCGATCGTGAACCCGGCACGACTCGCCTGGGGGCTGCGTCAAGCGTGCCTCGACGCCGGGGTCCGGATCCACGAGCAGTCGCCGGTCACCGCCATTAACGACGATGGCTCCGCCCTGGTGCTGCGCACCCCGCTCGGGCGAGTAAGGGCCCGTCGGGTCGCACTCGCTACTGCCGCCTTCCCGCCTCTGCTGCGTCGGCTCACCTCGTACGTGGTGCCGGTGTACGACTACGTGCTGATGAGCGAGCCGCTCAGCGACAAGCAGCGCGACGCCATCGGGTGGCGCGACCGGCAGGGCGTGGGAGACGCCGGCAACCAGTTTCACTACTACCGGGTCACCGACGACGGTCGCATTCTCTGGGGCGGCTACGACGCGGAGTACCACTGGAACAACGGTTTCGGACCGCACCTCGACAACGACCACGACTCGTACCTTCGGCTGGCCACCCACTTCTTTGAGACGTTTCCCCAGTTGCGTGGGCTGCGCTTTACGCATGCCTGGGGTGGGGCCATCGACACCTGCTCGCGGTTCTCGGCTTTCTGGGGTCGAGCCCACGGCGGGCGCCTTGGCTACGTGACCGGCTTCACCGGGCTTGGTGTGGGGGCGTCGCGATTCGGGGCCGACGTGCTGCTCGACCTCATCGACGGGCTCGACACCGAGCGCACCCGCCTCGAGATGGTGCGCACTAAGCCACTACCTTTCCCGCCCGAGCCCCTGCGCTCGGTGGGCATCTCGCTCACCCGCCGGTCACTCGACCGTGCTGACCGCAGTGGGGGTCGGCGCAACCTCTGGCTGCGCGGGCTCGACCGCGTGGGGCTGGGCTTCGACTCGTAGCGGCGAGCGCCGCACGAGCCTGAGCGAGTTGGTCAGTGCGACATGGAGTCGTGCCCCGAGTGCTCCGGGTGCTGCGGGTGCTCTGCGTGCGTGTGCGGCTGGTGTGCCGGCACGATGTCGAAGCGCCCCATCATGCCCATGTCCTCGTGAAACAGGATGTGGCAGTGGAACACGGTGGGTCCGGTGAAGTCGGCGAATCGCGTGCGCAGCACCACGTACCGGTTCGGCAGCACGTTCACGGTGTCCATCGCTCCGTTGGGGCGCACCGTCTCGTGCGTGAGGACGGTGTTGGTGTCGGGGTCCCAGAACCCCTGGCCCACCACCTGAAAGTCGTTGACGTGAATGTGGAAGGGGTGGTCTTCGGCCACGCCACCCGCGGCGAGCGACGGCGCGTTTCTGACCACCCACTCCTCGGCGGTGCCGAGCACGGGTCGGAAGACGTCGCCGGGCGTGATGTCGTCGTACAAGACCCCATTGATGTAGAAGAGGGGTCCGGTGGCGTCGCTGTAGCTCTCGCTGAGGGTCACGACGCGCCGGCGCACGATCTCGTGGTCACTAATTTCGTCGCGTCGGGCGAGCTTCGACGGCACCCGGCGGCTAGCCACTGCCCGGCCGGCAACCTCGATGGTGGCGAGGTCGGCAGGCGCGTAGTCGCCGAAGGGCCCCTGGTAGTACCCGCGGGTGACGAGCCGCAGCGACTGCGGAGTGCGGGGCGCCGTGACCACAATGCCGAAGCGCTTGCCCGGGGTGAGCAGCACCTCCTCGGCGGTCTCGGCCTGCCAGAGCATCGAGCCGTCCTCCTCGACGACCGTGAACGAGTGGCCAGGAAGCGCCAGCGTGTAATACGCCTGGTTCGAAGCATTGGCGAACTGCCAGAACTGGGTTTCGCCCGGCTCCATGCGCAGGGTGGGCATGACCTCACCGTTGAGGGTGGTGGTGACCTGCCTCGTGGGCGCGGCAGGATCGAGCACCAGTTGGCCGTTCGACTCCATGGTGCCGGTTGACTGAAGCGCAAAGATCCGGCGCCGCGCTCCGCGCAGCTGCTGCAGGTCGGCGGCGCCGCCGTCGATCACGAGCAGACCGGCGAGCCCCTGGTACACCGAGGTGTCGGTGTACATGTGGCGATGTGGGTGGTACCAGAAGAGGCCCCCCGTTTGGTTGCGCGGAATTCGCACGTCGTACTCGTAGTCCTCGCCGGGCGCCTGGTCGAGCAGCACGTAGTCCTGGTGGGGGTCGGGCGAGACGTGCAGACCGTGGAAGTGCGTGTTGGTGGGGATGTCGAGCCGGTTGCGAGTGGTGAGTCGCAGTCGGTCGCCGGGGCGGGCGCGCAGCACGGGGCCGGGGTAGAGGCCGTTGTAGAGCATGAGCCCGCTCACGAGGTTGGACCCCACGCGCGCGCTTCCGGACGCGAGGGTGAGCGTGGCACGCAGCACGCCGTTTCTGCTCGTGTACACCTGCTGAGGGTGCCTCGCTTCTGGGGCCCCTGCCGCGCTCAGCAGGGGCGTTACCCCCAGGGCTAGGGCGCCGGCTCCGGCGCCGTACAGGAGGGTTCGCCGGGAGATGTGGCCGGACTCTTCGCTCATGGTGTCCTCGCGATCGATGGATCTGAGTGTCCAGCGAGCGTATTCGGTGGGGGCGAGCGGAGCCACACTCACCGCGGGCACCGGGGGCACGGCGAGGCGGGATTCCTGCCGAATGAGAATCACAGTGTGACCTGAGTCACATTTTGAGGGCCCTCAGTCCCTAGGTGCCCCGATAGTCGGACAAGTCGAGGGTGTCGTTGCCCGCTGCGCCGGTTAGCGTCGCCCCATGTTCGTTCGCGTCGCTCCACGGCTGGTCGCCACCTCGGTGGCACTGTCGTTGGCGGTCGCCGCGTCCGTGGGGGCGGCCGCATCCTCAGCGGCCGTGATGGCCCCGGAAGCCGCACGCCTGTCCGTTCCCGCCTTCCCTTCGGACCTCGTGCTGGCCACCAGTTGCGCCTCGATACCGGAGCCGTGTCGAACCAGCGGGGCGCAGGTAAGCGCCGTGCAGAGCGCGCTCGTGCGTCGGGGCTGGGTGATCGGCCAGTACACGCCGGGGGTCTACGGGAGCACCACCGCGGCGACGGTCAAGCGATACAAGACGGCCCATCCCGGTCTAGGCCCCTCGAACATGGTGGGCCCCCGTACGTATGCCTCCATCACGCGCAGTAGTGCGGCTGATTCAGGCTCTCCGACTCCCACGACCTCGCCGCGGTTCACGCGCATCGAACAGTGTCTGTCGATCGGTGGCACCGACCCCACCACCACCGCGGCCGCGCGCACGTCGGAGTCGGCCCGGCGCGGGGTGACCCTGAGTCAGTTCGTGCGCTCGCGCATGGGCTGCAAGGTCGTCGTGCGCGAGTCCGGCGGTGACTGTTCGGTGATCGACGGGTCGGGCACCTACTTCGGCAAGTGGCAGCTCGACATGCAGGAGTGGCCGTACTATGGCGGCTCCCGCTACAGCCGCTATCCCCATCAGGCCAGCTGCGCGATCCAGGACGCGATCGCCTACCGCAACTGGATCGACCGAGGGTGGACGCCATGGACCACGGCGTACTAGGCCGTCGCGCGGACCGTGCTCGGCAGGTCTCGAGGGCGGTGGCGTGCATCGTGGCCTTCAGCGCACTGATGGCGGGCCCCACGTTGGTGACTACGTCGGTGGCAGCTCCGGTAGTCGTTGCTCCCACCGCGGCTCCGCCCGCTTTCGTGCGAGCGGCGCTGCCCGCTTTCCCCGCCGAGATGGTGCTGCAGATCGGGTCGCGCGGGCCTCAGGTGGTGGTCGTGCAGCGCGCCCTCGTGCGCCACGGCTACGTGATCGGCCGCCATGTACTGGGCCTCTACGGCCGCACGACCGCTGATGCGGTGCTGCGCTTCAAGCGCGCCCACCCCGGGCTGGGGCCCACCAATCGAGTGGGTCCGCTAACCTACGCGGCGCTTACGGCGGTCGCTGGCGGCGGCACCACTGGCGAACGTGGGCCCGAAGCCTTCGCCTCGTATCGGTCGCGGGCCCCGGAGGCCTGGAACACCCCTAGCTACGCGCGGTGGTACGCCGCGCAGAGGCTGAGGGCGTACGGCTGGGGTGCCGGCCAGATGGGCTGCCTGAGGCCGATGTGGATCGCTGAGTCGCACTGGGGCTTCCGCGCGTCGAGCGGTCAGTACGTCGGGATTCCCCAGACCACCTCGGGGGTCGCCGAGAAGTATGGGTTCACGTGGTCGGCCTACCGCGCGACCCCGGAGATTCAGGTCGAGGTCGGCTTGCGCTACATCCGCGACCGCTATGGGAGTCCCTGTGAGGCGTGGTCGTTCTGGCGGGCGCAGGGGGCGCGACAGGACTCCACCGACCCGCAGCAATGGTGGGGCGGCTGGTACTAACCTTCTGCGTCGGGGGCACCCAAGCACGTACCTATCGCGCTCAGGCGCCCCAGCCTGACGAACGAACGCGACCTTCAGGCGAAGCCGACTACAAGGCCGTCTGCTCGGCGAACGCGGCCTCGAGCACATCGAGACCCTCGCTCAGGAGGGCGTCGCCGATGACCAGGGGCGGCAGGAAGCGCAGCACGTTGCCGTAGGTTCCGGCGGTGAGCACCACCACTCCCTGGGCGTGGCAGGCCTTGGCCACCCGCGAGGTGAGGTCGGCATCGGGCTCGACGGTTCCGGGCCGCACGATCTCAATCGCGATCATGGCGCCACGCCCTCGGATATCTCCGATGGCGCCCGTGTCGGCGGCCATCTTCTCTAGCCTGGGCCGCATCACCGACTCGATGCGACGGGCCGCTGCGGGAAGGTCAAGCTCCTCCATCGTGGCGATGGCCCCGAGCGCCGCCGCGCAGGCGAGCGGGTTGCCACCGTAGGTGCCCCCGAGCCCGCCCACGTGCACGGAGTCCATGATCTCGGCGCGGCCGGTAACGGCGGCGAGCGGAAGGCCGCCGGCGATTCCCTTCGCGGTCGTGATGAGGTCGGGCACCACTCCCTCGTCGTCGCAGGCGAACCACTCGCCGGTGCGGCAGAAGCCGGTCTGAATTTCGTCGGCCACGAACACGATGCCGTTGTCGGTGGCGAAGTCGCGCAGCGCGCCTAGGAATCCGGGGGCCGGCACGATGAAGCCTCCCTCGCCCTGAATCGGCTCGATGATGATGGCGGCAACGTTGTGGCTGCCGAGTTCCTTGTCGATGCGCGAGATGACGTCGAGGGCGACCTCGTTGCCCTTGCGGCCGCCGTCGTGGAACGGGTACGACATGGGCATGCGGTACACCTCGGGCGCGAACGGGCCGAACGACTCCTTGTAGGGCATGTTCTTCGCCGTGAGAGCCATCGTGAGATTGGTGCGGCCGTGGTAGCCATGCTCGAACACGACCACGGCCGAACGCTTGGTGTAGGCGCGCGCGATCTTCACGGCGTTCTCCACGGCCTCGGCGCCTGAGTTGAACAGTGCCGACTTCTTGGCGTGGTCTCCGGGGGTGAGGCGGTTGAGCTGCTCGCACACGGCCACGTAGCCCTCGTAGGGGGTGACCATGAAGCACGTGTGGGTGAAGGCTGCGACCTGCTCCTGAACGGCCTCGACAACGCGTGGTGCGGAGTTTCCGACGTTGACCACCGCGATTCCGGCACCGAGATCGATCAGCGAGTTGCCGTCGACATCGACGAGGATGCCGCCGCCCGCTGCCGTGATGAACGCCGCGATAGTGCCGCCGACGCCATTGCTAACCGCCGCGGTGCGGCGGGCCTGCAGCTCGAGCGAGCGTGGTCCGGGGATGGCCGTGACCAGGCGACGCTCCTGGGGAATGGTGTGGGCAGCGGGGATCACGGTGTCAGTCATGGGGCCAGCATAGGGTCGCGGGCGCTCGGCAGCACGGCCACAGCGCCACTAGATTGGGCTCATGTCCACGCCGCCGTCGAGCCCGAGACGAGTGGTGCTGCTGGGTTCTACGGGCAGTATCGGAACCCAGGCACTCGACCTCATCGGGCGCAACCCCGACCGATTCACCGTGGTGGGCCTCGCGGCCGGCGGTTCCACCCCCGACAGCGTTGCCCTGCTGGCCCAGCAAGCGGTGCGCTGGGCGGTCGAGGTGGTGGCGGTACACGGGGCCACGGCTGCTCAGGAACTGCAGCTCGCCATCTATGCCGCGGCCAAGGAGGGTGGCTACGAGACGGGCTCGTTCCGCCTTCCGGTCATCCTCGCGGGGCCGAGCGCGGCGTCGGAGGCGGCCGCCTGGAACTGCGACGTGGTGCTGAACGGCATCACGGGCTCCATCGGGCTCGCCCCCACGCTGGCGGCGCTCAGTGCCGGCCGTACCCTCGCGCTCGCGAACAAGGAGTCGCTCATCGTGGGTGGAGCGCTGGTTACCGCGCTTGCTCGTCCGGGGCAGATCGTGCCGGTCGACTCTGAGCACAGCGCCCTCGCCCAGTGCCTGCGCAGCGGGTCGGCCGCTGAGGTCCGGCGACTCATTCTGACCGCGAGCGGGGGTCCGTTCCGGGGTCGCACCCGCGCCGAACTCGAGGGCATCACTCCCGCTGAGGCGCTCAACCACCCCACGTGGGCGATGGGCCCGGTGGTCACCACCAACTCGGCCACGCTCATGAACAAGGGCCTCGAGGTCATTGAGGCGCACCTGCTCTTCGGGGTTCCCTTCGACCGCATCGATGTGGTGGTGCACCCGCAGTCGATGGTGCACTCAATGGTTGAGTTCGTGGATGGGTCGGTGATGGCACAGGCGAGCCCTCCCGACATGAGACTTCCCATCGCGCTCGGCATGGGCTGGCCCGACCGCGTGCCCGACGCCGCCCCCGCGTGCGACTGGACCGCGGCCACCGCTTGGACCTTCGAGCCGGTCGATCACGAAGCCTTTCCCGCGCTCGGAATCGCCCGCCGCGCTGGTGAGGCCGGCGGCACAGCGCCTGCTGTGCTCAACGCCTCCAACGAGGTGTGCGTGGGCGCCTTCCTTGCTGGTCGCATTCCCTTCCTCGCCATCGTCGACTCGGTCGAGCGCGTGCTCGATGAGCACCTCGCCGCGGCCGGCACCCACGGTACGGCCGGCACGGGGAACGAACTCACGCTCGACGACGTTCTGAGTTCTGACGTGTGGGCGCGATCGCGGGCTCACGAGATCTGTGGGATGTGACCATGCTCTTCGCTGTCGGAGTGATCCTCCTCATCGCGCTCGTAGCGCTGTCTATCGCCCTGCACGAGATCGGACACCTGCTCCCGGCCAAGCGTTTCGGGGTGAAGGTGACCCAGTACATGGTGGGCTTCGGTCCCACGATCTGGTCACGATCAGGCAGTGAAACCGAGTACGGGGTCAAGGCAATCCCACTAGGTGGCTATATCCGCATGATCGGCATGTTCCCGCCGGGTGCCGACGGAACCGTGCGAGCAAGCAGCACCGGCAGGCTGTCCGCCCTCATCGACGACGCCCGCGAGGCCAATGTCGCCGAGATCGGCCTCCACGACGCCACCCGAACCTTCTACCGGCTCTCGGTTCCCAAGAAGCTCGCGGTCATGCTCGGCGGTCCCACCATGAACCTCGTGCTCGCCACCATCTTCTTCACGATCCTGATGGTCGGTATCGGAATGCCCACGCTGACGGCAACCGCTAGCGCGGTCGTGCCGTGCACCCCCACCGCCACCAACCTCACGGGCGCAGCCGACTCGGCTGGCCGCTGCGAAGGCTCGGCCACGTCGCCCGCCGCCGCGGCCGGACTGCAGGTGGGCGACACAATCACCTCAATCGGTGGAGCGTCGGTGTCGGCGTGGGACGACGTGAGCGCCGCCATCGCAGCGTCGGGGCCCGGCCCGGTCACCCTCTCGGTTGTTCGCGCCGGCGTTCCCACCTCCCTCACGGCGACGTTGGTCACCGTGCCGCGCCCGGTGCTGACCGACAGCGGAAATCCCACGGGCGAGGTCGTCGACAAGCCCTTCCTCGGCATTGGCCCCACCTCGCAACTGGTGCCCCAGCCCGTGACCGCTGTGCCCGGGCAGATGTGGGATATCACCACCCGGTCTGTCAGTGCGCTGGTGTCGCTGCCCGTGCGCATGGTGCAACTGACGCAAACCCTGATCTCCGGCGGCGAGCGCGACCCCGAGTCGCCCGTGAGCGTCGTAGGCGTCACGCGGCTCGGAGGCGAGGCGCTGGCCCTCGACGAGCCCTGGAAGACGAAGGCGGCCATCGTGCTCAGCCTGGTGGCGGGGCTCAACCTGTTCCTGTTCCTCTTCAACCTGCTGCCGATTCTGCCGCTCGACGGCGGACACGTTGCCGGCGCCCTCTACGAAGGCGCTCGCCGCACTCTGGCTCGTATGCGCGGCAAGCCCGACCCAGGCCCCGTCGACCTCACCAAGGCCCTGCCCGTCGCCTACGGGGTTTCGGTGGCGCTCATTGCGGTGTCGGTCATTGTGATCTATGCCGACATCGTCAAGCCGATCACCCTCGGCGGCTGAGCGGGCATCGCAGGGCCAGGAGAGCAGCTGCGAGCCGACGTTGTGGCGCGGAAGGTGCCGACGCCGCCGCGAAGGGGGATAATGACTACGTGACCATTGGCCTCGGAATGCCCACAGCCCCAGCGCCCGTCCTCGCCCCGCGTCGGGTGTCGCGTCCACTCATTCTCAGGCACCCCACGCATGCAGTCACCGTGGGAGGTGACGCCCCGGTCAGCGTGCAGTCGATGTGCACCACCCTCACCTCCGACGTCGACGCCACGCTGCAGCAGATTGCCGAACTCACCGCCGCCGGCTGCCAGGTGGTGCGCGTGGCGGTTCCGAGCCAGGACGACGCCGACGCGCTTCCGCAGATCGCCCGCAAGAGCGGTATCCCCGTCATCGCCGACATCCACTTCCAGCCCAAGTACGTGTTCGCTGCCATCGAGGCCGGCTGCGCCGCAGTGCGTGTGAACCCGGGCAATATCAAGGCCTTCGACGACAAGGTGGGCGAGATCGCGCGCGCTGCACGCGACACCGGTACGCCGATCCGCATCGGAGTCAACGCCGGATCACTCGATAAGCGCCTGCTCGAGAAGTACGGCAAGGCCACTCCTGAGGCCCTCGTCGAGTCGGCGCTGTGGGAGTGCTCGCTGTTCGAGGAGCACGACTTCCGCGACATCAAGATCTCGGTCAAGCACCACGACCCGGTGGTGATGGTGCAGGCGTACCGGCTCCTCGCCGAGCAGTGCGATTACCCGCTGCACCTCGGGGTCACCGAGGCCGGGCCGTCATTCCAAGGCACGATCAAGTCGGCGGTGGCGTTTGGCGCGCTGCTCAGCGATGGCATCGGCGACACCATTCGAGTGTCGCTGTCGGCCCCGCCCGTCGAGGAGGTCAAGGTCGGCATCGGAATCCTCGAGTCGCTGAACCTGCGCCAGCGCGGGCTCGAGATTGTGTCGTGCCCGTCGTGCGGACGCGCCCAGGTTGATGTGTACACGCTGGCGAACGAGGTCACCGCGGGGCTTGAGGGGCTCGAGGTTCCGCTGCGCGTGGCGGTCATGGGCTGCGTCGTGAACGGCCCGGGCGAGGCGCGCGAGGCCGATCTCGGAGTCGCGAGCGGAAACGGCAAGGGACAGATCTTCGTGCGCGGCGAGGTCATTAAGACCGTGCCCGAGTCGATGATCGTGCAGACCCTCATTGAGGAGGCCATGCGCCTCGCTGAGCAGATCATGGCCGACGACGAGTCGCGCTCAGCGGGCGGCCCGCCGGTCGTGTCGGTCGGCTGAGCGAGCGTGAGCGTCTGCGGTCGCCTCAGGTGAGCCTCCGCCGAGTGCCCACGCCCCCGTCGCCATCCCCCGTTCAGGGCCGTGTGAAGGTTCTTGGTGCCCCTGACCTGCGCGCGGTGCGCGAGATCCTCGACCGTGACCCGGTGGCCCACTGCTTTGTCGCGTCCCGAGTGAATGCGTCCGCCATGGACTCATGGCGCATGGGTGGTGAGATGTGGGGCTGGGAGGTCGACGGTTCGCTCGTCTCGATGCTTCACGCCGGCGCGAACTTCGTTCCGGTGGCGACCACTGCTGAGGCTCGCGAGGCGTTCGCCGCGAGGGCTCGCGAGCAGGGTCGACGCTGCTCGTCGATCGTGGGGGCCCGCGCCGAGGTGCTCGACCTCTGGCGGTACCTCGAGCTCACCTGGGGGCCTCCCCGAGACACTCGGCCATGCCAGCCGCTGATGAGCATCTCCGGGGCGCCCGCCGTTGTCGCCGATCCGCTCGTGCGTCGTGTTCGCGAGCACGAGGTCGACATCCTGCTGCCCGCGGCAATCGCAATGTTCACCGACGAGGTGGGGGTCTCGCCCGTTGCGGGCGGGTCGTCTGCGGCCTATCGAGCGAGGGTCACCGAGATGGTCCGCGCCGGCCGGGCGTTCGCACGCATTGAGGACGGTCAGGTGGTGTTCAAGGCCGAGGTCGGGGCCGCAACCAGCAGGGCCTGCCAGGTGCAGGGTGTGTGGGTCGCCCCCGAGCGGCGGGGACAGGGGTTGTGCGCGGCAGGAATGGCGGCGGTCGTCACCATGGCCCGACGCGACATCGCCCCGGTGGTGTCGCTCTACGTCAACGACTTCAATGAGCCCGCCCGACGCGCGTATCGCACGGCAGGGTTCGTCGAAGTGGGCGAGTTCGCCACGATCTTCTTCTAGGCCCGACCCCGACCCCAACTCATCAGTCACCACACTCTGACGTGCCATGACCGTGAGAGTCCAAGGCACGCCTTGTGACACTTTCCTCTGGATGAGCGGAAGGGGCACGGGAGCGGAAGGGGCACGGAACGGGCGGGGCGGGGTGTGATGCTGCTGGGTTGGGTGAACCGGCCGCGTGGCGCCACTATCCTCGGAAGCGTCCAGTCCCGCCACGAGAGGCATC
>Ga0114970_10003731_pt1 | contig 11122 bp, 10 predicted proteins | sample M_140205_XF_Meta_FD_87030 | JGI IMG/M metagenome (GOLD analysis project Ga0114970, IMG submission 87030) | Freshwater microbial communities from Lake Montjoie, Canada to study carbon cycling - M_140205_XF_MetaG | ecosystem: Environmental > Aquatic > Freshwater > Lake | place: Lake Montjoie... | reverse complement strand
GGAGTGATTGCGTCCTGCATTCCGTTTCCGGAGCACAACCAATCGCCGAGGAACACGTACCAGTCGGCGATGGCCAAGCAGGCAATGGGAATGTATGTGACAAATTTTGACAAGCGCATGGACAAAACGGCATACGTCATGACGAATCCGGCACGTCCGCTGGTGGACACGCGCGTCATGGGCATGATCAAGCTTGACAAGATTCCGTCGGGTGGCCCCGTGATTGTGGCAATCATGACGCACACGGGCTACAATCAGGAGGACAGCGTGTTGATGAACCAGGGCTCCATTGACCGCGGCCTGTTTCAGACGGTGATTTACCACACCGAAAAGGACGAGGACAAGAAGATCAATGGAGATGAAGAGGTGCGCTGCAAGCCCGATCCCGCCAAAACCAAAGGCATGAAATTCGGCAATTATGAAAAAGTGAATGCGAAGGGCGTCATGCCGGAAAACACGCTGGTGGAGAACCGCGACATTATCATCGCGAAAGTGGTGCCGATCAACCGGAATGATCCCACCAAAGTGCTGAAATTTGAGGACCAGAGCCGCGCGTATCGCACGCAGGAGGAGTCCTACATTGACCGTAACTTCCTGGAGCGGAACGGAGAGGGCTACTGTATTTGCAAAGTGAAGGTGCGCACCCTGCGAAAGCCGGTCATTGGCGACAAGTTCAGCTCGCGCCACGGGCAGAAGGGCACGCTGGGCAACATCATTCCGGAACGCGACATGCCGTTCACGGCGGAGGGGCTGCGTCCTGACATTATCATCAACCCGCACGCCATTCCGTCGCGCATGACGATCGGTCAGCTGAAAGAGACGCTGCTGGGAATGGTTCTAGTGGAGCTGGGCCTATTTGGAGACGGCACCTCGTTTGGCGAGCTGGACATTGAAACCATTCGGCGAGAGCTGATGAAGTTGGGGTACGAGTGCAACGGTAACCAGCTCATGTACAACGGGCTGACGGGAGAGCAGATTGAGACCAGCGTGTTCATCGGTCCCGCATTCTACCAGCGGTTGAAGCACATGGTGAACGACAAGCAGCACAGCCGCTCCATTGGGCCGATGGTGAATCTGACGCGGCAGCCGGCGGAGGGGCGCAGTCGTGATGGCGGGCACCGATTTGGTGAAATGGAGCGCGACAGCATGGTGGCACACGGGGCATGCCGGTTCACGCGCGGGCGCATGTACGATTCATCAGACAAGTACCAGGTGCACGTGTGCAAGTGCTGCGGCATGATTGCAGCTGTGAATGACAAGATGGGCATACACTGCTGCCACATGTGTGAGAACCGCACCGAATTTGCGTATGTGGAAATTCCGTACGCGTGCAAGCTGCTATTTCAGGAACTGCAGACCATGAACATTGCACCCCGAATTATGACGGAATGAGGGAGTCCATTTACATTTGCCATGTGACATTTAACATATAACATTTAGTGAATCATGAAGTTTTAACATCGTTGATTTAATCATTTTTTATGAATCTATTTAATTTTATTATATCAAATATATTATATCCTAATTATAAAACACACTACATCGCAAATATAATGTCTATGCTCCGAAACCCGAACTCGTTCGTGTCTACTGTTGGAAAACCAAGCCCGTTGGGTGGTGGCTACAACGGGTACTCCCCCCAGCTTTTAGGTGGTGGCGCAGGCACGGACGGCGGAAGCGGCATGGTGGGTAGTAGCGAACGCAGCATGAATCGTACTATATTAAGGCAAGCGTGGAACGGCCAATATGCATCAGGCGTTGTGAATGGTCGCAAGCCTGTGTGCACCCCGTTTCGTCTGGTGAATAATTCGGGTGATTATTTAGGGAGACAGAACTACACATCGGGCGGGGCGAATCAGGTGAACAATATACGCAGCTCCGACATTGGTGCATGGAAGATGTTTGCCGGGCACGTGCAGGCCATGAACGACGGCACAGACATTCCCTCGTCCACGTGCAATGTGAAATACGTGTATGACGGCTCTGAGTACACCATATTTAAGAAGAATCAGGCCATCAACCGCACCTACAACGATTATTCATTTGGTGGAGATAAAAGCAACGCCTCTCAAAGCGCTTGGCGTGCTGTTCATCGTTTTTAGATTGCATTTGATGCAGTAGAACATTTGAATTAAAAATATGGACACATGTTATAACCCCCCTTTGACCCCCACTCCGCTTCTCTTATCAAATGATGTCTCCTACCGTAAGACGCCCGTCCACTTTAATTAATTCAAACCCGAATGCTAATTTGAATCATTTGATTGGTTTAAGTTTCGCTGCTTCCAATCCCGAACAAAAAGGGTTCTTGCAAAAGAAGGTTTTGCCCGTCATCCGGCGGGTTGGTGCCGTTGCCGGAAAAGTCAGTGATGTCGCTGGAAAGGTGGCAGTCGTTGCCAGCATTCTTTAAGGGAGTTGCCAAAAAATAAAAACATGTCATTATATTAATATAATAAACCAATTAATATAACGTATACAGCACAAACCACGATGGTGAAATTGATGTACAATCTTCCATTAAGAGCCCAGTTCAACGGGCCGCCCGATCAGGGCATCCTGATTAAGCAGGCCGACAACAATGCGGTGCTGTCCAGCCCGTCGGCGATGCCTTCCAAATTTTACCCAAGTGACGGTGGCACCGAGTTTGCCATGGGTCGGAACGTGTACCTACGCACTTTGGGCGGCGCGAATTATGAAAGCCCGACAAGCAGCTCTTATTGTCAGGGCGGTTCCAGAAAATGGGCCACTCAGAATCATGACACCGTACTCTACATTGAGAGGAAACGAAACAATGCAATCGGGCAGTCTTCCATCAACGCCAACGGGGTGCCGTTGTCATTTAGGAGCAACAACTCCAACATTCGGAACACGCTGCTGCAGCAGTGCCGGGCCGGGGGCGCCGTGGCGCCTCCCAAAAAGGGCGCGTTACTCAACCCATATCAATCGGGCGGCGGGTCTGTTCTAACGACCACGGGCGGAAACCGGCAAATCGTGGTGGGGTCTACCATTGTTGCTTCTTATCAATGATAAAACAATTAAAATATAGTTTCATTGTATATAACCAACAAATAATTCAAACCATAAAAATGACTCACGTCAGATCTAGAAAATGTAGGAGGTCTCATAATAATAGGACCCGCAGAACTCGTGCAAGACGAGGGGGAGGCTGTAAAATGTGTAATAAGCCATATCGCAAGGAAGATTTTCCCAAAGACAATTATAATTTTTGCAACACATGTGCTACAAATCGTGAACCTTTCCATTGGTCGCCGAATGCATATGTTGCCCCCATAGACCGAGAACCCACACACAAAACATGTTTTGGGTGTTCAAAGACTGTTAGATACACCAAAGGTGATTTTTGCGCCGACTGCAATTCTAAGAGTATTGAGGAGTTGTTGCACATTCGTTCAAAAGCACTTGCAAAACAAGATTCCGCTTCCAAGGCGGCTTCACCCAAGGCTTCACCCAAGGCTTCACCCAAGGCTTCACCAAGGCATCAATGATTTAAATGCATTTATTGATTTATTCCATATTAAATTCTTCCACATTCTCATCAAACGTGCGCATTTTCACATATTTAATTAAAAATTGAATTAAATATATGTGCATCATTTAACATTAACAACACAAATCACATCAACCGCAATGTCCACCGCCGCTGCTGCTTCTGCTGCCATTTTATCAGGAAATGCCAGTGGAACTATTACTGCGATTTACAAATCGCGCACCAACCTGCTGAGCCTGTTGAAAGCACAGGGTTACGACGTGGGACAGTACGACAATTTCGGAATGAACGAAGTGCACGCCATGAACACGAACAAACAACTGGACATGCTGGTGGTGAAAGAATCGGGTCAAAAGGCGTACGTCAAATACCATTTGGGTAAACCGTTGCGTCGCGACAATACAATGGAATGCGTGGATGATTTGTATCATTTAGAGAAAACGCTATCCAAACAAGACTCTCTGATCATTGTGATGAAGGCCGAAATGAACGACACCAACATTGCAGTGCTGAATCAAATCTGGGAACAGGACGGCATTCACATTGTCATATTCAGCCTGGACAGACTGCAATTCAACATCCTGGAGCACGCATACGTGCCCAAACACATCATTATGTCGGAACAAGAAACTCAGACAATGATGGCGCAATACAACATTGCAAACATGGACATGCTGCCGAACATTTCACGGTACGATCCGGTTGCCATGGCAATTGGCATGCGTCCAGGACAGGTGTGCCGCATTGAGCGGTTCAGTAAAACGGCGGTTAGCACTCCTTATTATCGGGTTTGCACGACCAAATGAACCAATCCACGCAATACGTGTGTGCACTAAAATAACATAATAAAAATATGTGTATATAATATATTTTTAGTTTTAGCATGACTGCGAATGCGACTACGACTGTGACGAATGATTTGTCTGACATAAAGACACAATTTTATGCGATCATGGAACCGTATTCAACTGTTTATGCGAATTACAAAGTGAATCCGAATCTTCCCAGCGCAGCGGATGCATACAATAAAATGGAGGCACATTTAACATCGCTTTATCGTCGCATGTTCGCATTTCAGGCGGGAGTTGAAAAAGATTTGGGGCAACATGAAGACACTGTGAATGATTTGACCAATGAGAATTCAAAATTGAACGCAATGCTTGCAAGAAACGCCGGATTGTTAAACAGCAAACAGACGCCGAAAGTGACGGTTCGGGAATCATTCACTGGCAGTTTAGAAGACCAACCCATTCCTTCCCCCAACCAAATTTCCCTGGCATCCGAAGCCAGATCCATTGAAAAAACGGCATATGCTTATAGCATCGGCCGCATTGTTTATTTATCATTGGGCATCATGATCGTATCTTATTTTGTATTTCAAACCGTGGGTGGGCCTGATTCCACGATATTGGCTGATGCGAAAATAAAGGCCGATCAGCTGAAAAACACCATAACTGAAAATGCGGAAATGAATGCGACAAACGTGTTTTGAATCACAAGGACGATGACATTGTCAATGATGATGATAATAATGACATTAATAATAATAATAATAATAATGACATTAATAATAATAATAATAATAAAATATAATAACGCCAAATGCCAACTAACAATGATCAGTTGAACGTAGTTCAGAATTTTAAATCCAATGTGGATGACACTTTAAACGCGCAATATGAATACATGACATACATACGTAGGTCTTACATGTATGAATTCATCATTGTATTCGTGATTGCAATCATTGTGCTAGTAATCACAATTAGAAATCTGATGTCGGACACGGCAACCACTGCGGGATACGTGTTTTGCTGGATCATTCTCATCCTGTTTGTGATTGCAGTCATCGCTTATGTGGTTCAACTGATTGGCGCAATTAAATTGCCACCTCTTCCATCATCCTCAAATCATGATCAGGGACCAGTGATTCGCATTCATTACGTTTAATGGTTTAATGAATCTGGAGTGGTGTCAAAAATATAATATAATGATTATATTAGCAAATACAACACGCATACGCACAGCAAATCATTATATTTTTTTAATAATATCGTAAAATGCAACCAACGCCAACGCCATCTCCAACGCCAGATTTAGTGAAAACCCAAAAAAATGTCGCAACATTGGATCAACACATTGCCAAGTATACCCAATTGTACAAAACCTATTTGCAGCAGGTGGAACATGAGACAAATAAACGGCAGCAGAAGAAATATCCGTACAACATCAAAAATCCGAACGAATTTAAAAATAATTTGACCCCAGCTTCCCCATTTCCGTCAAACGGCACGGAAGATGCGTGTTTCAAATCCTGCATTGACACCAATGATTGTGTGTATGCTCTGTATTCCAATACGGGATGCGGCATTGATTGCAATCCGAACAAGTGTCTGTTGTACGGTGCCAATGCGGATGGAATCATCAAGACAAACGAGCTTCAATCTGTCTCGCCTCAGTGTCCTGCTGCATCCGATGGAACCGATGCATGGTGCAAGACGTTCAATGATCCAGTGACAAACAATATTATACCCGTGCTCGTTTTGAGAACGCGCAGCGCCGATTGGCGCAGCTTGGCAATGCAAATGCCGACCAGCACTGCGAATGCAGCCGATGCGCCCATGACTGTGGACCTGACTACGAACGTGCAAACATGGAGACCAGACGCTCAATTTTCGGATGTGAATTCTGCGCCGACCAATGAAATCAGCCTGCAGTTTCGTTTTTTTGCAGAATATTGGTTGAACACGTACGGACTCGTTTCAGGAAGCACACTGGTTTTGGCAGGTCAGGGTCCGATTGGCACGTTTGCATTTACAAACATGGGTGCTGCATTATACTTTGGAACATTTGGAGGGCAAACCATGTTTTGGAACAGCGCAGATCCATCTTCAGGGGGTGTTGCAGCTGGATTAAAAACGGCTGCTGCGCTGGCGACCACTTCCGAATCTGCCAAATTCAATTACAATTACTCTGCATTTGAAAACCCGGTATGGAAAAATATGCCGAACACGAATGCCATGAAGGGCAAATTTCCACCTCAGTTGGCAAAAATGTCAATTCCGAGTTGGCAGTTCTTGGGCATGCAAGACTCGCCAGAAGCGTGCCAACGCGCCGCAAACGATGATCCGGATCACGTGTACACTATGGCAACGTATTACAATGCATCTTACAATAACTCGCAAAATGGAAATGACGTTTTTGCCCGCATGTGCTACGGACATGTGGCAGGCGCCCCAGATTCCACGGCTTCATCGGCGCAAGAGGACAATGTGCAAACCATGACGCCGCCATACGGTTACACCAAACTGGGTGGGAAATCCGGAATTGCCATTTTGAAAGAAATGTATCAGTTGAACAAACAAATCATGGCACTTACGGATGAGTTGAAAATATCGCCGAAAAACCCAAACCCCACAAAAGAAGCATTCACGCAACAAACGGATGCTCTTTCCGAATTGTCTGAAAAACTTAAGATGGATGAAGCCAAATTGAATGATGCCATACAAGCACACAATCAATTGGACACCGATGAAGCCAACGCACAACAATTGCTGCTGTATTCCCGCATAAAATTTGGAGTGGCGGTGGTTTTAGGTTTGTTGTTGGCTTATTTTGCTTTTCGGTTTTTGACGGCGGATGAATTGCCAAAAACGATTGCAACGGAATTGGCACAACCGAATGCCAGTGCCAGTGCTACTGCCAGTGCCAGTGTCAGTCCCAGTTCTGGATATGGAATGGATGACACATATTAATCGGCCCTACTCAAATTGAATCTGTTCCCTTCATTTGCAAATAAATAAACACAAATAAACACAAATAAATACAAATATAAATAATATATTTGTATTTTAATAGTGTAGCACGCCAATTCATAATGAAAACCAAAGGCCAGTCGGCGGCAGTTGCAACTGCAGAACCAATTCCTGAAAACACGGATGAAACACATGCGCTGGATAAATCCGAACGAGAATACAACCGAATGATAAGCCAGCACATGACGTATCATAAAATGATGATGGACGATCTCATGAAACTGTCAACCATGTCGGAATCGGCCGCATCCATGAATCCGGCAGCATTGTCTGAACAAATTGATGTCGTGAGCGGATTGGGAACCACCGTCAGCAACATTGACTCATCCAATAAAACCATATTGAAAACCGCATCACGATATGTTGACAAGGGAAAACAAAATGCAAACACCGTGTCCAATTTGAATGCATACCTTAAGATGACTGGTTCAAAACTCACTGATGACATAAATGCATATGACAAACTGGCGCAAAAAGAGGGATTTTCAAACACCGATTCAATGGATGCTGCATTGGAAATCAGTCAAACTGTGAGCGAAAGTCAAAAGTATGCGCTGGTCGTGTTTGGAGCATTTGCATTGTTTTTGTTGTATAAAACGGTTAAACATTTGTAATGACATGATGTTTGACATAAGCATACAAATGCAATAAATTATAATAAATTATAATAAATTATAATTATAATAATAATTACAATTAACACAACCAAATGTCTTCTAATCCGAATGCTTCTACCGACACATTAAGCGAAACGCAACAACAGTTATTGGCAAACGCGCAACAGTTGCAGGACGCGCAAAAAATTTTGATGGATAGATATGCTGCCACCACCGATCCAAATGAACGAAAAAAATTGGCGAATGAAATGGATAAAATTGCAATGCTGAGTTCAAATTTGCTGTCGTCCACGGGCAAAATTGCGTTGGTTCAAAATCAGGCCATCACCGACGGACGGAATTCAGCAATGGACATGACTGCTATTACTGGAATAATGGATGCACAATTGAAGAATGCGCGCGATCAGATGGACGCAATTAATACGAGCCGTTATGAAAAAGAGCGCATGATTGAGATCAACACGTATTACGGAAAACGTTTCATGGCTCAATCGGGAGTCATGAAAATTTTCATTTACATGTGTATTCCCGTGCTGATTTTGGCGGTTTTGGCAAATATGGGATTTTTACCCAGCTACATTGCTGGGTTCATGATCATCGCATCCATCGTGATTGGCATCATCTACATTTACGGTGCAGTGCACGACATCAACCGGCGCGATAAAATGAATTTTGATGAGTATGCATGGGAGTTTGATCCGTCGCGTGTGGGACCCCTCAACACCAGTCATGGCCATGGGGGCAAACACAAGAAGAAACCGACAGATTCTAAAACGAACATGTCGTCGGGCTGTTCAAATGACACATGTTGCGCCCCTCCAACCACATGGGATACCACCGCCAATAAGTGCACATTTGTTAATGACGCGCAGGGCGACGGTTCGGCCGTGAAAGGGACTGCTTCACACAAAGTGGGTAAACACGGTGCGGCGTCTATCGCACACGCGGCAGCATCAACCACCGGATTGTTGGGCGATCTATCATCAACTGCAACCACAGGACCAGCCTCAACCACAGGACCTACCACAGGACCAACCGCACTAACATCAAACCTGTGTTGGACCAACACGAACCGCGTGTTGACCGGACAATGCATGGGTGATTGGACTTATGATAGCGCCACAGACACATGCACGGCCCCGGCTGGCTCGGTGGCTTCATCCATAAAAATGTGTAGTCCATACAAGGTTTCTGCCATGAATGCCGCGACTCAGGACGGTTGGGGAGCATTTGTCACCACATGCAAAGTGGGCGGACAATATGATCCCCCGAACTGCGTTTAAAACGGCAAGTACTGCATGACGGAGTTGTCGTAGGCGGTCACTTTGAACGCGTCATTGTAGCCTTCCACATACACGGTGTCGCCGTTATACACGTTGTCGCATCCGTACTCATTAGTACAGCTGCGCCCCTTGACCGAAATGGGCAGCTTTATGAAATTACTCTTTTCGCTAATGGTGTAGAATTGCCACTTGTCGCGGTTTCGGAACAGCGGCCGACCCATGAGAGGCAGGATCGTTTCAGGTCCGTTGATGCGCGTCAAAATTCCGACCTGCCGGTATGCGGCATTGTTTATTCCTTGCGTGCTGACGTTTATAGCAACAGGTCCGCGAATGTCCATCGTGCGGTCATCGCGAAGGGGCGGCACATACGGATTCAATAGCACATCTTCTTGCGCATTGGACACACCATAATTGGCGCGTGACTGAAACATTGACGGATATTGATTTAGTTGGCCGCGTTGTGGTTGATGTTGTTGATGTTGTGGTTGCTGTTGTTGGCGCTGATTGTGATTATCCGAAAATGGCCCCTTCATAAAATAAACGACGACTCCCGTGAATATGATTGCTAAAAGTGTGAATGATATGTTCTCAATGCAGAACACCCCGGGAGGACAACGTCTTGCAGTGGGTGCAACCATTGACTTATGATTTATTTGAAATGTTTAAATTGTATTGTATTACAATTTAAATATATTAAAATGTTTCAACTTGAGGTTTAAGACGATGCGCCTGTGGGGGTGGGAGTCTTATCCCCTAATCCGATTTTGCCAAGCAGCCCGTCAATGCCCTTCATATTGAACTTGTCCAGAAATCTCTCGGCCGTTTCAAGAAAGGGCTGCATGGTCTTCATATTGTCCATCAGGATCTTTTGCTGCTGCATGACCTGTTCGGTTTGCGCGCTCATGCCGCCAATGTTCTGCAAATTGTCGTACGCCTTCTCCACATTTTTGGTCTGCTGAGCCTTTGAGCTTGGAAACGGGGCGGCATCACCGGCGTCATCCTCCGAGTCGTCCGCATCATCAAACTTGGCTGGCGCGAGCTTTCCGTTCATGCCTTCCTTCCTCGTTTTTGTGGATGCCTTGTGCGTTGGCTCTACAGATGGCTTGGTTGAGGGATTAGGGGTGCCGGATGGATTAGGGGTGCCAGATGGATTGGGAGTGCCGGATGGCTTGGTTGAGGGATTAGGGGTGCCGGATGGCTTAGGAGTGCCGGATGGCTTGTCCTTGCTGTCCTTGTTCTTCATGCCTTCCTTCGCGCTGCTTGCGTTTTTGAAATAATTGACTTTTGAAACCATGAGAAAATTGGTTGCCAGAATGGAAATCAAAAACACGAAGACCATGTTCTTTGTGAAAAATGTGCTTAAATATGCAACAATTGCGAAAAACACAACCGCCTCAAAATTTCCCATCATCAAATATCCAATCACGTTCACAACCGCAATGACGAGCATGATGTACAACACGTTCTTGTCGGTGGACAGAGTTGTGGCACTTGATTCGGCGGATTTGATTCCGCTCATGAATGACCGAGAGATGCTTCGCAAATTGGAATTCATTTGATTGTATTATGTATGTGAAATATATTATATATACATATAAATATTTTTATATTGACAATATGCAATTATGCAATTATGCGATTTATATAAATGCAAATGTAATAAAGATTTGCATTCATTTTATGCATTCCGAGTCACAACCATGAAGGAACCGCTTCAGTTGGGCATCTGTGAATTGTATAATACACATTTGCATGGACCATGCCGTCCCCACGTTTCCGGACATTTTTTATTCATGTGGGAAATTCCGTTGTCCGAGTTGTACGACAACAGCTGCGCTGAATTCATTGCAACGTATCCGCATCCGATCCGCAAATATTCGGGAAATGTGCGATCGTATT
>Ga0114970_10003730_pt1 | contig 11123 bp, 7 predicted proteins | sample M_140205_XF_Meta_FD_87030 | JGI IMG/M metagenome (GOLD analysis project Ga0114970, IMG submission 87030) | Freshwater microbial communities from Lake Montjoie, Canada to study carbon cycling - M_140205_XF_MetaG | ecosystem: Environmental > Aquatic > Freshwater > Lake | place: Lake Montjoie... | reverse complement strand
CGGCCTGTCCCGTCGGCTCGTTGGCTTGGTTGAACTGAGCTTCGATGTCCGCAACGACCTCCTCATCGAGCGCGGGCGCCAGGCGCGGATCCGTCGACTCAACCCCGAAGGCCGCGACCGCGTCCGGCGTCATGGTCGAGACGAACGACGGGGTGACCGGGCGCGGTGTCCCGATCCGCGCGACCAGTGCCGACGTATCGGGCCATTCCGGTGCGATGAGCCCTTCCTCAAACGGGAGCTCCTCCGCCCCCGATTCGCCGAAACCAAACAGATCATCGGCAGGCGCCTGTAAGACGGCCTCACTTTTGACCTGCGCACCGGCCGCTTCGATCGCGTCGAGGTCGAGAAGCGCGTCCTCGCGAACCACCGGAACGGACACCGGCACGGACAGCTCCACCGGAGGCGCGACGCGTGCCATCGGCGACACGACGGGCTCCCGTAGACGAGCATTGATCTCGTCGAAATCCACCGCACGCAACGCGGCATCTGGCGTCGGAATGGCGCCGATCCACGCGTGGGGCTCGGGAACCACCGGTACGACGTACAGCGGCGTGACGAGCGTCGCCAACTGGGCGGCGATATCGTCGTTACGCGGGTCGGCTTCGAGGACACGCTCGTACCAGCGGCGCGCCCCAGCGGTGTCCCCCTCCAACTTGGCGATGTCGCCGAGGTGGCGGAGAGCCTTCAGGTTTTCCGGGTCGAGGGACAGCGCTTGCTCAAACACGATACGGGCCTCGGGCAGATCGTCCGATTCGTACAGTGCCTGACCAAACACGATGTACCCGCTCATATGCTCGGGCTGCTTGGGCAGAAATTCCCGACAGAGGGTAATCGCCTCAGCGAAATTTCCGGCCTTTCGCAACTCATTCGCCAAGGGGGCGAAGAAACGACGCGGGTTTTCCTCGAACTTTTTCCGGAGTTCGTCGATCCGGGCAGCAGTGCTCATCCGTCCAGTGCCCTCATGGTGATGTTTCCCGGCCCGATGCGAGGCGCCCGTTGCGTCAGGGTGACAGGCCCCCGGAGCAACTTATAGATTCTGGCCGATCCGGGAAGTCATTCGTGGTGAAGTGGTACATCGTCTCCGCTCGTCTTGCTATTCGCGACGCGCGGCGGCTACCTTATAGGACTCTTCGGCATACGCCTCTCCCATGGAGGTGCGTGTGCCTTTCTGTTTGTCCAGCTTTTCCGCCCCAAGGAGTCTCGCCCCGTGCTGCAATCGATGCGGAGCGCCGCGAAATACATCTGGATTGTGCTGATCGTGGCTTTCGTCGGCAGTTTCCTCTTGTACGAGACCTCGGGTCTCGCAGGCCGCTCGCCCGTGACGACCTCCACCGCCATCGCGACGGTGAACGGCGAAGACGTTCTTTTGACCTCATGGCAAAATGCCGTGAATTCCCTCGAGCAGCAGCAGCAACAGCAGCTCGGCCGGGGGCTCACGCTCGACGAGCGCAAGACGCTCGAAGATCGTGCGTACGACGAACTGGTGACGGAGCTGCTGCTCCAACAGGAATACAAGCGTCGCGGCATCACGGTAACTGACGACGAGATCCTCGAAGCGGCACGGCTCGCTCCCCCGCCGCAGGCCATGCAGTCTCCGGATCTGCAAACAGACGGCCGTTTTGACCTCTCGAAGTACCAGCGCTTGCTCGCCAGCCCGATGGCGCGGCAGTCGGGCATGCTGGCCGGTCTCGAGGCCTACTACCGGAACGAGATTCCCAAGCAGAAGCTCTTCGACCAGATCGGGTCCGATGCCTATGTGTCTGACGAACGTCTCTGGCAGATCTATCGTGACCGTCACGACAGCGCACAGGTCAGTTACGTCCTTGTGGGCCAGACTGCCCTCACCGACACAGCCGTCACTGTCACGGACGCCGAAATTTCGCAGTTCTTCGACCGAAATCCGAAGCGCTTCACACGTCCGAGCCGCGCCGTGGTGTCCCTGCTGACCGTGCCTCGCACGGTCACAGCGGCCGACTCGGCTGACGCCAAGGTGCGTATTGAGAAGTTGCGCGCCGAGATTGTCGGCGGTGCAAAGTTCGAAGACGTCGCCAAGCGTGCATCCACAGACAGCGTCTCCGGCGCGAACGGCGGTTCGCTTGGGAAGGGTGGCCGCGGCCGCTTCACGCCGAATTTCGAGACGGCGATGTACAGCCTGAAGCCGGGTGAGCTGTCTCAGCCCGTGCTCACGCCGTTCGGCTGGCACCTGATTCGCGTCGATTCAAAGTCCGGCGATACGCTTGACGTGCGCCACATTCTGCTGTCGATCGGGCAAAGTGATTCCAGCGCGACCCGCACCGATCGCCGTGCCGACTCGCTGGCCAGCAAGGCCGGAAGTCAAGAGGATCCGAAGACGTTCGACGCGGCCGCCAAAATGCTCGGCCTGTCACCGGCCTCGGTTGTCGTGTTTGAGAAGGAACCACTGTCATATGCGGGACGCTACGTACCGAGCGTGAGTGCATGGGCGTTCTCCGGACTGCGGGCTGGCGAGACGAGCGATCTGTTCGACGCGCCGGAAGCGTACTATTTGGCCCGAGTCGACTCGATCACGCAGGGCGGCCAGCAGCCATTGTCCGAAGTGAAGGAGGACATTCGTCGTCGCCTCGCCAAGGAGAAGCGCATCGAAAAGCTGCGGCCAATCGCCGAGCAAATTGCGGCCGCGGCGCGCACGTCGACGCTCGAAGCGGCGGCAGCGCAGCGCAGTTTGCTGGTTGAGAAGTCACCGGCATTCGCGCGCGTTGATGCGGTTCAGGGTCTGGGGCAGTTCGAGCCCGCGGTCGGTGCATCGTTCACTGTGCCGGTCGGTCAGGTTGGTGGTCCATTCAAGGCGGTTGACGGTATGGTCGTCCTTCGCGTCGACAGCCGTACCGATGCCAGCCGCCCGGCGTTCGAAGCCGACAAGACCACACAGCGCCAGCAGCTCGTGCAGTCGCTACGTCAGCAGCGCGTCGACGAGTTCCTGACGAACCTGCGCGAGAGCGTCACGGTCGTGGACAAGCGTCCGACGGTGATGTCGGCCTTGCGTCGTCAGTCGGTCATCTGATCGTAGGCGACCACACACAAAAGCCCCCGCGATGCTTAGCATCGCGGGGGCTTTTTGTCAGAACGAGAGCGACGATCAGTTGAGCAAACGCTTGGGCTCAGGACGCTCTTCTTCGGCCGTAGTCTGCTCGGCAGTTCCACTCCCCACGCGATCGTTGCGCGGAGCCGGCTCGGTGATCTGACGCTGCGCATCACTCAGGTTGCGCTTGAACTCGTTGATACCCTTGCCGAACGAACCGGCGATCTCCGGAATGCGCTTGGCTCCGAACAGAAGCAGCACAATCACCAGGATGATCATGATCTCCATGAAACCGAAATTCTGTAAACCCATGAGAAACTCCTAGAAGAGGGACCGCGCGATCATGTAGGCGATCAATACTCCCAGGAGGCTCAGCAGTGAGACATCCAGGGCGACAGGTCCAACAGCGAACTTTAATATAATCAGGTCGATCGGAAGCGGCCCGATTGCCGGCGTCACACCCGTCGTCAAGAACTCCTTGACGGCGCCGGCGGGGAGAAACCGACGCGCGACCTGCGTGAACAACCCTCCGGCCACGAATCCGGAGGCGAGCACCAACACATGGAACACCGGGCGGTGCTTGGACGGTCCACGGGCCATCACCAGCGCCGCTCCACGACGTACGCGATCGCGTCCGTCAGTGCTGTACGCGCGGCGCCGTCTGGCAAATCGGCCAGCGCATCCTCGGCCTCCCGGGAGAACTGATCGGCTCGCCGACGGGCATAGTCCAGGCCGCCGTAGTCGCGAACGATCCCCACCACCTCGGCGATCGCCTCGTCTTCCGGCTCGGCGGACGCGAAGAGTGCTTCAACACGGGCACGAGCCGATGCCGGCATCTCCCGCAACGCGGCAATCAGCGGGAGCGTGACCTTGTGCTCCTTCAGGTCCAGTCCGCTGGGTTTTCCGGTCATCTCCTGGCCTTCCGTGTAGTCGAGCAAATCGTCGGCCACCTGAAACGCCATGCCCAGCCGCTCGCCGAATCGCGCGAGCGATTCACGATGCGTCGGAGCGCCACAGAGGGCGCCCACTTCGCAGGAGGCCATGAAAAGCGAGCCCGTCTTCGCCCGGATCAGCGTTTCGTAATCGCGTTCGGTGAACGCCAGCGCGTCGTACGCCGCGAGCTGACGAATTTCGCCGAGGGTCATTTCGTTCGAGGCGTGCGTGACGGCCTTCATCGCCTCGAGATCACCCAGCGTCACCAGTTCACGCAGCGCGCGCAAATAGAGATAGTCGCCCATGATCACCGAGACTTGGTGACTGAACAACGCATTGACGGTCGGCATGCCGCGACGCAGCACCGAATGGTCGACGGCATCGTCGTGGACCAACGTGGCGAGGTGAATCAGCTCGATGATCGCGGCGAACGTAATCGCGCGAGCTGGCGGTTCGTGTTCGACACTGCTGGCTAGAAGCAACAAGGTGGGCCGGAAGAGTTTCCCCTTCATCCCCTTCAGATGCCCCTGCACTTCGTTCACCAGCGGCACATCCGCGGAAACGATGCGCCACAACTCCTGCGACACCTTGGATAAGTCGTCCTGCACGGGCGCCTGTATGTCGCGCAGGGCCGCCGCCAACGCCGTCGGCGTCCGCGTGGAAAGCGTCATCGCGCTACCTGGTCGAGCGCCGCCAGTCTGGCGGCAGCGTCACGGAAATGGATGTCGGTCGCATACACACGCTGATAATAGCTACGAGCCTCGTCCCAGCGCTGCATGGCCTCGCATGAATATGCGAGAAGATAGAGGACACCCACCCGTTGTTCGTCATCCAACCCCGGTTCATGGAGAGCCCGGGACAGCACCGTCGTCGCGACCTGGTACCGTCCCTGCTCCACGAAACATTGCCCCAAGGCCTCGTAGGCGGGAAGTCGATGGGATCGGCTTCTCAGCGCCTTCTGGAACTCCTCGATCGCATCATCGAGCAGCCCCATTTCCTTGTAGGCGACGCCGAGGTCGTAATGGCTCTCGTGGTCGTCCTCTCCGAGTGAACGCGCGACCCCCTCCTTGAAGTGCCTGAGGAGGGCATCAAAATCAGCCTGTTCGTCGCCAGTGATCAGCGGCTCCCGCATCCGCATCCGCGTCGATGCCGGGGCGGCGTCGTCCCGGAGCCAATCTGCCAGATCGACGAAATTCGCATCGCTCCCCGGCGTTGGGGGCGGCGGGGGCGCCGCGCTGCCAAGTGCCGCCCGGGCCCGATCGTCGTACGGATCGATTTCGAGCACGCGCGCATAGACGGCCCGGGCACGGTTCTCCTCGCCGATCCGCACGAGCGCGTCGGCCAAATCGAGGTACGCCACCCGGAGGCGTCCCTGATCCTGAATGCGCACCGACAATTCAACGCGCTTCTGATGGAACGCCACGCGTTCCGGCGCGACCTGGACGAGCGTGTCGGCGATGTCGGCACCGGCATGCAGATCGCCCTGACCGACCAGGCCCTGCAACGCCGCGTCGAGCTCCGCGAGCCCCGCATCCCGTTCTCCGGCCTCGAACAACGCCTCGGCGAGACGACGGCGCAGCAGCCAGTCATGCGGCAGTTTGGCCACGGCGGACCGCAGCGCATTCCGGCGCGAGGTCGCCACCAGCGTCGCTTCGGCCGCGACTGCGGCGATCGGGAGCGACGGCGTGAGCATCACCGGCCGCCCCTCCTCGACGGGCGCTTCCCACTCCAGCGGTTCCGGTTCGACCACGCCGTCGGCGGGGGCAGCGTCCGCCGTCTCGACCGTGTCCTCGGTACCTGCCGCGGACTCGCTATCCGCCGCTGTAGACGCCATGGACATGCTAGCCGCGCCAGCCGCACCGAGGGCAGCAAGGCCGGCCTCGACGCGCTCATCGCCGACAATCAGCGGGGGCAGCTCCCCCGGCAAGATGAAATCGTGCGGATCGATTCGGAACGGCGCGCGAGACTCGGCGACTCGCAGCGGTTCCTCGTCCATCATTTCGAACTCGTCGTCCGACGCAGAGGTCACCTCCGCGAGGGCGCCCTCCTCGGCCTCGGCGACGAGCTGGGCGCCGGCAGCGATCGCGGCGTCGAGTTCGGGCACATCCGTAAACGCGATCGGCTCCACGTCCGCCAAATCCAGCGCCAGGTCCACCACGTCCTCGGTCTCGATCCAGTCGAGCGAGGGCAAGGGCACTGGCGTCTCGGCGTGAATGACACTCGCCACGCCGGGATCGTCGGCGGCGTGTGTGAAATCCTCGGTGACGACGCCGTCGAGGCGCTGGTGCGGGTCGGAGATCGCCGATTGGTCTCCAGTGGGTTGCAAGCCACGCTCCTCGTGCACCCCGGCGAGCACATCCGGGGCTCTGAGCCAAGTCACGTCGGTTACATGCGCCGTGGGGTCGACCACCGATTCGGCCGACTCCATCTCCTCGACCGTGAGCCCCTCGAGGGGGGCCGACCAGACATCGACGAAATCGCCAGACCCTTCCAGGCCCTCGAGGCGCCCGAGCATTGGCAGATCGTCCGGCGCGATGTCCGTCGCGGGCAGCGCGGCGGCGGTCGCGTCGATCTCAACGGCGGGATCGAAGAGCATCACGGCGTCGAGCGATGTACTGACCGACTGATCCTTCTCAGCGTGTAGAGCTGGCGCTTTCAACCGTGTCGTCAACGGCGCAGCGGCGACCGTGGGCGCGACCGGCAGGCGCACGGGAACCGCCGTCACTGACTCCTCAACGGTCAGCGCCGGGGTGCGGTGGGAGACCGGTGCCCCGTAGTCCACCTCGAGAAAAATCAGGTCCTGCGACTTGTCCCGAGAGGTGGAGACTGCGCTCTCCTCGCTCAAGGCCATGGAGGCGCTCGACGGCGTACGACGGCGCGGCAGCACAATGCCCGCACGGTCGGCATGGTCGTCAACCAGGCGGCGCACTTCCGTGAGCTCGGGCATCAGGTCTGCCACTTCAGCGAGCGCGCGCATGCCCTCGTCGACCCGCTCTTCCTGCTGCATGCGCGTCGCATACTCAAGGAAATTGCGCGTCGCGTCGCCTCGGAGGCCCTTTCGGGCGCAAATCCGCCCAAGCGTGAAGTACACGTTGGCGCGCCCAGGCGCATTGCGCAGAATCTTGTTGCAGAGCGCGATCGCGTTGTTGAACAGACCGGAGTTGGCGTAATGCTCGACGGCACGTTCGTAGTACGTGATGGCGTCGGGAACGCGCCCCTGACGGAGGGCGAGGTCGCCTACCTTGTTCAGCAGCGCGACGTCGACGTCCTCTCCGGCCAGCTCGCTCTCCTCGATCGCCCGGACGTACAAGGCGATCGCGCGATCGATCTGTCTCAGCTGCTCGAACTCAGCCGCCTTCTTCCGGTGCTTCGCGGCGTTAGACATGAGGTCGAGAATGACTCCGAATAGCTGGACAAACAATCCATCGGCTGGCGCGCGTGAGAGGCGTGAGCACGCCAGGGCGAACGCAGCGGAAGCTAGGGTTCACAGGGACGGGTGACAAGCACGCCCACCTGCCCACGCCACTCGACAGAGACGCTCGCCAAACCAGTAAGGCAACGCACGGAAATCATCGGCGGCATGCACGGCGATATCGGCCCGGAATCCCACGCGTAGTTGACCAGTGGAACCGGCCAGTCCAAGCGCCGCCGCCCCGTTCACCGTCGCCGCGATCCAGGCCTCCGATGCGGAGAGCCGGAGCTGGCTGACCGCCAGGGTCAGCACCAGCGGGAACGACTGCAGCGGGGACGTGCCAGGGTTCAGATCGGTGGCCACGGCAATCGCGGCCCCGGCCTCGATCATCGCGCGAGCTGGGGCCTGTCGTCCGGTTCCGAGAAAGAGCATCGTCGCTGGCAACAGCGTGGCCACCGTCGACGACGCGGCCAGGGCCGCGATTCCCTCGGGCGAGATAGCCGCCAGATGGTCGGCACTCGTGGCCCCCATCTCGGCGGCCAGCGCTGCGGCGCCACCATCGTGCAATTCGTCCGCGTGGAGCTTGAGCGCCATGCCGTGGTGCCGGGCCGCCTCCATCAACCGTCTCGTCTCGGGCACAGTAAATACCCCGGGCTCGCAAAACACGTCAGCGAACCGCGCCAACCGCTCGGCGGCCACCGCGGGATAGAGCTCGTTCGTGAGACAGTGGATCCACGCCGCTCGGCCGTCGCGCTGTTCCCGATACTCGAGCGGCACTTCGTGCGCCCCAAGGCACGTCGGCACGATGTTGAGCGGACCGGTGGCGGCGAGACGCCCAATGACACGCAAGGTCCGCAACTCGTCGTGCACCGTGAGTCCGTACCCGGACTTGATCTCCACCGTCGTCACCCCACCGGCGGCAAGCGCCTGCAACCGCGGCACCGCGCGAGCAAAGAGGTCACCGTCGCTACGGTTGCGCAAGTCCCGCACCGAGGCGTGAATGCCGCCGCCACGGCGCGCAATCTCCAGATAGGGCACACCCGTGGCGCGCAGCTCATGCTCATCATAACGCGCCCGTCCGAACACCGTGTGCGTGTGCGAATCGACGAACCCCGGCGCCAGCACGCCCCCGTCGCAGTCCATCTCCGCCGCGTCGGGGAATCGCCGACGCAGCGCCTCGTCGTCGGCGACATCGACGATGCGATCGCCCTGCACCGCCACCCCAATGCCTGACTGTACGCCCGCGTCCTGCATCTCGGCGCCACGCCGCGCGCGCGCTGGGCCTGCACACGTGACGGTTTGCGCCGCGTTCACGAACAACGTCACGACGTCGTCGCCCGGGGACGGCCTTAGGCTCATGCCATCACATCCCGCACGCGCGACATCAGGCGTAACGGGGCTTGTGCCTCTCCGCGGCAGGCGTAGAAACAGGCATTGCAGTTGATGGGTTCATAGCCCTTGTAGTCCTGCCAACGTCCGTCCGGCTTGAAGTCTGGACAGCGACGCACCATGCCCTGCGGGTCAATATGAATGGTCGTGGATCCACTGCGGCAGGGCTCTGTCATCTCGCCGCGCACGTAGCGCGGAATCTGCTCAAGATAGTAGTCGGAGTTCGTGATCACCCCACGCTTGCGCTGCTTGTAGGCGAGCAGCCGCTGCACGACGTGCTCGAGTTCGCGCTGCTGCGCACCGCCGAGCAGATAGTCGCTGTTGCCGTTCTTGAAGTCGGTATAGAGCGAAAAATTTACGCCACCGCCGAGCGCGGCCGCGCGCTCCACGATCGGCATGATCTGATCGAGATTGTCGTTCTTGATCACCGTATTGAACCGCACACTCCCGATCCCCGCCGCCTTCATTTGCGGGACCAAGTTGAGGATCTTGGCCGACAGTCCCGGGATGCCACGCGCGAGGTCGTGTCGCTCGTCGAGATAGTCCAGCGAAATATTGAACTGGTCGACCCCAGCATCCCACAGGGATTTCGCGCGGTCGAGCGAGAGCATCGCGCCGTGCGTAATCATCTGCACGTACGTGTAGCGCACCGCCTTCCGCACCGACGCCACGATCTCTTCGAGGTCCTTGCGCAGGGTGGGCTCGCCACCGGTGAAGGTGACAAGCATCGGCGAGAAGCGACGTGCAATCTCGGCGAAGTCACTCATCTCGCTGTGCTTTGCCTCGGCCGGCGTTTTCCAGTAGTCACAGAAGTCGCACTTTGCATTACAGCGCATCGTGACTTCAAAGTTCAGCAGCACCGGTCGATTCCGTGCACGCAGCCATGCGTACTTCCCGAGGAAGATCGGCACGTGCCACGGACGATATCGACTCGACAGCATCAGCCTTCCTGCATCGGGAGACGAATACCTTCCCGAGCGGCAGTGGCGATCGCGATGTCGTAGCCGGCATCCGCATGCCGAGCGACGCCGATGCCCGGGTCGTTCGTGAGGACGCGTTCGAGCCGGCGGCGCATACGCTCGCTGCCGTCCGCCACGATCACCTGACCAGCGTGCAACGAGTTTCCGATCCCGACGCCACCACCGTGATGGAACGACACCCATGACGCGCCACTGGCCACGTTGAGCAGGGCGTTCAGGATGGCCCAGTCTGCGATGGCGTCGCTTCCGTCGCGCATCGCTTCCGTTTCGCGGAACGGTGAGGCCACACTGCCGGTATCGAGATGATCGCGACCGATCACGATCGGCGCCGAGACTTCCCCACGAGCTACGAGGTCGTTTAAGGCGAGCGCGAACCGGGCGCGGTCACCCTGTCCGAGCCAGCAGATGCGCGCCGGAAGTCCCTGGAAGGCGATTCGCTCGCGGGCGAGTTCGATCCAGCGACGTAGCTGGGCATCCTGCGGAAAGAGCTCGAGCACCAACTCATCCGTGCGCGCGATATCGGCGGGATCACCGGATAGCGCCACCCAACGGAACGGGCCTTTGCCTTCGCAGAACAGCGGCCGCACGTACTCTGGCACGAAGCCGGGAATGCGAAACGCATCGTCGAGACCGGCGTCGAACGCCACGGTGCGAATGTTGTTGCCATAATCGAAGGCGATCGCACCATGATCCTGCATCGTGCGCATCGCCCGCACATGCTCGACGACCGACGCCGTGGAGCGCGCGATATACTCGGCTGGATCCGCGGCACGCAACTCCGCCGCCTCGGCCAGCGACAGACCGGCCGGGACATATCCCACGAGCATATCGTGCGCACTGGTCTGGTCAGTCACCACATCGGGAACCACGCCGCGCTTGACCAGTTCCGGCAATACGTCGGCGGCATTGCCGACCAATCCAACGGAAAGCCCACGCCGTTGCGCCTGCGCGTCACCAAGCCACGCGAGCGCTTCATCGAGCGAGTATGTCATGCGATCGCAGTATCGCGTCTCGATGCGCTTCGCAATGCGCGACGCGTCGATGTCGATGCCGAGCACCGCGGCGCCGTGCATCGCCGCGGCGAGCGGCTGCGCCCCGCCCATGCCCCCCAACCCCGCCGTGACTACGAGACGCCCTTCGAGCGTGCCACCGAAGTGCCGCGTGGCCACTGCGCCGAACGTCTCGTAGGTGCCCTGCACGATGCCTTGAGAGCCGATGTAGATCCACGAGCCGGCTGTCATCTGCCCGTACATCGTGAGCCCAGCACGCTCGAGCCGACGGAACTCATCCCAGTTCGCCCAGCGGCCGACCAGATTGCCATTCGCGATCAAGACGCGCGGCGCCTCTTCGT